>Ga0049081_10000459_pt1 | contig 15623 bp, 13 predicted proteins | sample GreLakmeER78MSRF_FD_66717 | JGI IMG/M metagenome (GOLD analysis project Ga0049081, IMG submission 66717) | Freshwater lentic microbial communities from great Laurentian Lakes, MI, USA - Great Lakes metaG ER78MSRF | ecosystem: Environmental > Aquatic > Freshwater > Lake | place: Great Lakes...
TGCCGTTGGTTTGATTGATATAATTTTCTCCAGTGAAGGATTGGATTCATTACCAAAATCAACAATCGCTTTATCTTCAATTTTCTTTCTGACTTCTTTATTGTAAATCAAATTGCTTGCACACGTACCTTTTATTGTATTTAATTGGTTCAATTGACCAAGCATTGCTATATGCGTTGTAGAAAAAACGATAAAGGAAGGATTGTTTCGTTGGATTTCTATGTAATCGTTAGGAACTTTCCCGTTGCTGTTTTTTTTGATGAAAAACTTATAGCCTTTATTCTTCCGATCTGGATGTTTAATGTCGATATATACTCCGTTTTTTTCATCTCTAATACTTAAAAATCGAGCGTATTTTGTCGTTTTTTTTGTGCCCAATGGAACGACTTCTTTTTCAGAACAAGCTGTAGCGATGAATAGAAATACAAAGAGGTAAAATACTTTATTCATTCGTGTAACTATGTCTGAAAAATAGATTATCATTGTTTGTAAAAGTAATATTATAAATTTGAGTTCTATGCGTTTTTATCCTTCTTGCTTAATTGTTTTTCTTTTTTTTACACATACATTTTCGGCACAAGAATCCGCTTTGAAGGAGGCTTTGGACTATCTAAATCTGGTTCGAGCAAATCCCTCAATATTCTCGAAAGAAGTGGGTGTATCACTGAAAGGAGTTGAAAAAAGACCCGAACTGAAATGGAATGAAACCTTGGCAAAAGTAGCGCAAACAAAAGCGGAAGATATGGCGAAAAACAATTATTTCGACCACGTAGATAAAAAGGGATATGGAATGAATTTTTATATCAATAAAGCAGGGTATAAACTTTCTGAAGGGTGGTTGAAAAGCCCAAAAGACAATTATTTTGAGTCTATTAGCGCCGGATCAGATTCTCCCCATGCAGGAATTATTGAGTTAATTAACGACGGTAATGTTGCTGACCATCAGAAAGCGGGTCATAGATTGCATTTGCTCGGGATTTCAGATTTTCATATAAAATCACTCGATATCGGAATTGGTTGGGCAACGAATCCGAATTCACCCTATAAAACATACTTAGTTGTGCTCATTGCTAGACACGATTGGTAACTAACTCATGATTTCTTTCGCAAGTGATAAGCACTTTTCACCCTTGAAATTAGGTATGTGAAAAGATAAATAAGTCACTAATATGGAAACGATTTCCTTGGTTTGTTTTTTGAAATCTACTTCTTGAATTTCTTGCCCTTCCGTGTAATCACGAATAATATGCGCTGCATCTGATTGAAGAGTGCTGACAATGTTTCTTGGTGAGTTGGTGAAAATTCCTTGCTGTATGTCAAAGTAATTGGCATCTTTTTCCTCAATTAATGGGCTGATTCCCAAATGAACTATGTAGCTCAATAGAAAAGTGGCAGGGAAAAACTGTGGGTTTGAATCCTCGTTTAATGTGTGAATGGAGGATACTAAAAACTGAAACAAAGGTTCATCCGCTAAATCGGTTTTTAAACTTTGGTGAAGCACATCAGCAATGAAAAAAGCAATTACCAATTTGATTGGACTTGCAAAAATTCCGTGCATAGGTTCGAGCAGTTGAACTTGATTTAACTTACCTAATTCAGAATCGGGTCTTCGGTAATACGTCAACTCATAAATCCCCAACGGAGATAAGTTTCCCGCTTTTTTCTTTCCGCCCTGAAAAATATATTTCTGAATGCCATGATGTTGCGTGTAAAAAACAGTAATTAAACTGGTTTCACTGTAGGAGATGCGATGAAGTAATATTCCGGAATCTGTTTGTTTCATTGCACATTATTCATTTTAATGAACACTTCAGATCCTTCTCTTGGCTTGATTGAATTGTAGCATGGTTCAATGTAAACGGAAGAAAATAGAGTGCTAAAAAGTGGTTCATATTCTGCAATAGACCCTCCAAATGGAGGGCCGCCCTCAAATTCCCGATTAAACAAAACACCAATTAGCTTCCCGGTTGGGTTCAATAGCTTAACAATCTTATCCACGTATTCCTTTCTCTGATTGGGATTGATGGCGCAAAACAAAGTTTGTTCGATAATTAAGTCATATTTTCCGGCATGAGCAAAAAAATCTTCACAATGCAGATTAGCTGTAGGAAAGTCGTTAATTTTTTCAGCAAATTGATGCAGTGCTTCCGGCGCAAAATCCAGGACATGTAGATTCTTGAAACCTGATTTCCAGATGTATTCTGCTTCGTGCGCATGGCCACAACCCGGAATCAGTATCGAAATAGATTTATCTATTAATTGATCAATATATTCTTTTAACGGAGGAGTTATTTGGCCACAATCCCAACCTATTTGATTTTTCAAGTATCGCTCACTCCAATACGATTGTTTTTCTACCGGATTCATTGGGAAGAGGTTATATTTTCACCGCACAAATACCCATTCATTATCAGTAGATTGATTGGCACTAAATTCATAATTATCTATTGAATAAAGCTTGAGTTCTTCAATAGTTGAAAGGTCATTTTCGATGAGGTAACGACTCATTCTGCCTCGCGCATGTTTGGCGAAAATCATTACGGTGGAAAATTTTCCGTTTTTGAATTCTTTAAATGTTGGAGTGATTACTTGGTTCGTAATTTTCTTGAAGTCAATCGCTTTACTGTATTCTGCTGAAGCTAGATTTACAACAATTTCGTTCTTCGTTAGTTCTTTGTTCAATTGTTTCGTAAGCTTTTCTTTCCAAAAGGCATATAGGTTTTTCTCCTTGGTTGAAACGGGTAAAGAGGTCCCCATTTCCAATCGATACGGGAAAATTAAATCAGCTGGTTTTAATAGCCCATATAGCCCAGAAAGAATGCGCAAACGATCTTGCGCTGTTTTTTTACTTTCATCCGATAAACCCAAGTAATTCAATCCTTTGTATGCTTCCCCCGTGAAAATGGAGGCTGCCGGAAACCAATAATCTTCTTCCAGAGACCAACGTTGGTATCGCGCGAAATTTAATTGTGCTAACTCGGTGGAAATATCCATTAATTGAGTCAATGATTTGGGCTTTAATTTCTTGAGTTTTTTTACCAGTTTTTCAGATTCTTTAATAAATAAAGGCATTTCTGAAAACAACTCCGGTTGTATACCCTCTGTTTGGATTGATTTTGCGGGTGAAAGTAAAATTTTCATAGGACTTTCTTTATCAGTTTATTCTGTTGGTTCAACGTGCTTTTTGCTTCCTGCGTAAATTTCAAATTTTCGAAAACTACATTCAAGGTCTCCATTAAATACTTTTTGACGAACAGATGTTTTTAGTCCGATTGATTTCAATGCATCATCGTTGGAAGAAATAATCCAACAAACTGAATTGGTCATGGAATGTTTTAGCCAGTTACCAATCGCCTCATAGAGCTCATTAATTCGATCACCCATGCGTTCACCGTAGGGTGGATTGGTAATAATAAATACAGGCTCGTCATTTGATTTTACCTCATTAAAGTCCATTCCGTTGATTTCCACAGCACGAGAGAAGGCGAAATTACGAATGTTTCTTCGTGCTTTTAAAACCATGGTGTCGTTGATGTCGGAACCTATAATTTTACCTGGCAACTCGCGGATTTTGTAATTGACAGCATCATAAATAGAATCCCATAATTCACTGTCATAATTCAATAAATTCTTGAATGCATAAAATTGACGTTCAATATTGGACGGTATTCCACTAGCAAGAAGGGCTGCTTCGGCGACCAAAGTTCCTGATCCAGAAAAAGGGTCTAAAAATGTTGTTTTTCTATCCCATCCGGACATACGAATGAGACAAGCTGCCACAACTTCATTCATGGGAGCCAAACCAGTTTCCTTCCGATATTCACGTTGAAATAAGGGAGCACCACTTGTGTTTATGGAGATTGTAGCTTGATTTTCCTTTACATATAAATCAATCAATACCTCGGGTCTAGAAATCTCAACATTTGGTCGCTCTTCATATTTTTCACGAAATGAATCCGTAATAGCATCTTTTACTAGAAGAAGAGGGTATTTTGTATTGCTAAATAAACTTGAAAAAATGGCTCCTTTAACAGCAAACGATTTTTTAATATCAAACAATTCTGTCCACTGTATTTCTTTCGCTTTTTTATAAATGTCCTTTTCATCTTTTATCATGAATTTGGAGATTTCAATTAAAACGGAAATCGCACAACGGCTATGCAAGTTTAGAAAATAAACATCTTTCCATGTTCCTTTTAGCTGAACGGCTCTGTTCAAAATGGTACATTCAGCATAACCAAGTTCATTTAATTCATCGGCAAGTGTTTCTTCAAATCCGAAAAATGTTTTTAACGTAATAGTATGTTGAGATTTTGTTAATTTTTCATTCATTTGATTCGGGTTGATGGTAGTCTGATGACAATGACCTATTTTTGTCTACAAAGGAACAAATTTGAAGCGAATTAACCGTTACTTTTTCATTTTAATTATCCAAATTGGTACACAAGTTCAATTGAACGCTCAGCAACGCGTTGGATTGGTGTTAAGTGGTGGTGGAGCAGCTGGTTTGGCACATATTGGAGTAATGAAAGCGCTCGAAGAAAATGGAATTCCGATAGATTTTATTTCAGGAACATCAGCAGGAGCGCTAACGGGAGCTATGTATGCTTCAGGTTATTCACCAAAGGAAATAGAGGATTTCGTTTTATCCGATGAATTTCAACAAATGACCTCGGGTGATATGGATGCGTCCAAGCGATTTTTATTTCGTGAGGCTGAAAATCATGCGGGAACCGTATCGTTTTCATTTTCTAAAGACAGTTTGTTGCGTCGTTCAATACCGCTGAATTTAGTAAGGCCCGCTTTATTAGATTATAAGATGATGCGGCTCATGGGAACGACAAGTTCAGCCTATGAAAAAGATTTCAATCAACTTTTTGTGCCTTTTCGTTGTGTTGCTTCAGATGTTGTGAACAAAAAAAGCACTGTTTTTTCCAAAGGAAATTTGAACGAATGTGTTCGTGCATCAATGACTTATCCGTTGTACGTTAACCCAATTCGAATCAATGGAACTCTTTATTTTGACGGCGGACTTTATAATAATTTCCCTGCCGATGTAATGTATACCGATTTTCATCCAGATTTTATAATTGGCAGCAATGTTTCTGGAAATGTTAAGGCACCAGATGAACAGGATTTCATTGGAGTGCTTGAAAATATGTTGGTTAGTTATTCTAATTTTAATTTACCCTGCGCAGAAGGAATTATTATTGAGCCAAAATCCGATATAAGCACTTTTGATTTTCAATTAGCGAAAAAAGCAATTGATGAAGGGTATCGGATTACAATTCTTAAAATGGATTCTATTCTTGCCAAGGTGGAAAGGCGAGTTTCACCTGAAGAATTAATGCAAAAAAGAAAATTATTCCGTTCAAAAATTCCAGCATTGAAGGTAAGTGAAATTTCGCAGGACGAGCAAAAAAGTCGAGGAATTGCATTTGCAAAAAGTTCGTTGCAAGGGCTAAGAAAAAATTCAATTTTAGATGAAAATAAGCTTGAGCGCAGGTATTTCCGCTTGTATTCAACCTCACAATTGGACTTTATGTTTCCAACACTTTCTTTGAAAAAAGATTCAACATACAACTTAAAACTATTTATCCGAAAGGCAAAGGATTTTCAATTGGATTTAGGTGGACATTTTTCGTCGCGCGCTGTTAATACAGGATATGTGGGATTAACGTATAAAATGATTGGGAGCGTTGCGTCATCGCTACATGCTGAATCGTATTTTGGAAAGTTTTATGGGTCTGTAAAAACGGATGTAAACATAGAATTGCCGAGTGTGTTTCCTGTTTCGGCTTCGGCTTATTTCGTCATGAATCGATGGGATTATTTCAGAAGTTTCGCCACTTTTTTTGAGGATGTTCAGCCTTCATTCTTGGTTCAAAATGAGACATATGCAGGTTTTCAATTAAAACATCCAATTGGGAATAATTCAAAATCTACTTTCAATTTCAGGTATTTTGAGTTAGATGACGAATATTATCAAACACCTAATTTCACCAATAAAGACACCGCAGATTTAACCACTTTCTATGGTAGCTCGATAAGTTGGGAATTCATACGAAACACGTTAAACCGAAAACAATTTGCCAGTTCAGGTCATTTGTTTTACGTCAGAGCACGCTTGGTTGAGGGTAGGGAAAATACAGTTCCTGGCACTACTTCTGCTTTTGAAGAAATATTTCGAAAATACCATTCGTGGTTTAATGTGAATACTGAATTTCAATCATTTATTGTTTCAAAAAAGCACTTTCACCTGGGATTACATGCAAAAGGACAATTCAATTCTCAATCGCTTTTTGCAAATTATACGGCCTCTTTGTTGTCCCTACCTGCTTTTTCCATTATACCCGATCAAGAAACCTATTTTTTACCTGAATTTCGTTCGCATCAGCATGTGGGGGGTGGCTTAAATCTAGTATTTAGTATCCGTAAAAATGTAGATTTTCGAATTGATGCCTATTATTATCAGCCATTTCTGCAATTACAAAAAAATGATGATGGTACAATTCAATACATTAAACCTTTCAAAGGGGAAACGTTCTTTGCATCTTCTTCATTAATTTATCATTCATTGATTGGACCGATCCGAGCAACGTTGAATTATTTCCCAACTCAAAAAAATCCCTTTGCTTTTCAATTGAGCTATGGATATGTTTTGTTTAATGAGAGAGCGATTCGATAGGTTTTGATATTTTATTTGTATTTTCATGCAAAATTTTAAAATGAGAGCAGCTCTATTTATTTTTTGTTTAGTGGTTTCCTGTAATTCAATTTCTCAATACCAAATCGGGCATACGACAATTACCTTTAATGACCCTGCACGAACAGGGGGATTTGGGTCAGGTGGTGGAACCGGTCGACAAATACAAACAGAAATTTATTATCCAGCAACTTTAGTAGGTGATGATGTGGCTGTTGCTTCTGGTCAATTCCCGTTAATTACTTTTGGTCATGGTTTCGCCATGTCATGGGATGCGTACACCAATATTTGGCAACATTATGTGGCGCGTGGATTTATCATGGCTTTTGTTCGAACGGAAGGCAGCTTGATTCCATCTCCTAGCCACGAAGATTTTGGAACAGATTTAAGGCAAGTTTCAGATAAAATGTTGGCATTGAATTCGAGTGGCTCTTCCATTTTTAATGGTAAAATCACACAAAAAGCCGCCATCATGGGGCATTCAATGGGCGGTGGAGCTTCATTTCTTGCTGCAGCAAATAATCCCAATATCGCAACGGTTATTGGATTAGCACCCGCTGAAACTACTCCGTCTGCCATCTCAGCATCGCCAAATGTCTCTGTACCAGCTTTAGTCTTTTCAGGGACTGCCGATGGAGTAACGCCACCCGCAGATCACCATATTCCAATTTATCAAGGGTTGACCAGTACTTGCAAAAGTTTTGTTGCTATAACTGGTGGAGCTCATTGTTATTATGCGAATAGTAATTTTAATTGCGATTTTGGCGAAAGTACATCCTCACCCAACATTTCAATTACCCGAGCAGAACAACAATTAGCAACCTATACAGTTCTTGATCCTTGGTTGGATTTTAAATTAAAAGATATTTGTGATTCCTACGCAGCATTTTTATTGGCAATTGAATCGACCCCAGGGACATTAAATGAAACAGTTTGTCCTGCATTACCAACTGTAACTATCGTCAATGATCCAAATCAAGGGAGTGGAGTATATTGTTCGTCTCTTCTAGGCAATTCATACCAGTGGTATATGGATAATCAATCAATTGCAAGTGAAAACCAACAATGCTTTAATATTCCTGTGGATTTGGGCGCAACCTATCAGGTGGAAGTGTTTTTTGACAATGGATGTGTGCTAAGTCAGCCAATTACCATGACATCAGGATTGAATGAACTGTTTGATTCAAAAATAACGCTATTCCCGAATCCTGTTAGCCAATTTGTGACTATTCAATCAGAAAAAAATGAATTCATGTATCAACTTTTAGATGTAAATGGAAGGGTTATTAGTATGAATAAAACACTGTCAAACCTTCACATGTTAGACGTTTCAATATTGAGTAAGGGAATTTACCAAGTTCAAGTTACGGATGGAATGAATAAAATAGTTAAACAATTTATTAAAGAATAAGATGAAAAAAATAGTACTGTTATTTGCTTGTTTAAGCCTCTCAATTATCGATTTTGCTCAAGATACAACGTGGGTACAGACCTTTACGTTTGATTCAATTACGACGCGTAGAGCAAATTTTACTTTCCCGGCTGAACTCAATGATAAACGTTTCGAAAAAGTGTTGATGTATTACAAATTGAAGTGTAGTCCTTTAACCACGTGGGATCAATACAATTGTGGCGAATGGGATTATTTGACGTACACCCGAGTGTTTGATCATACAGGAATTTACGATTCAGTACGCAAAGATGGAAATCGGTTTTTAGCCAATTGGGCTAGTCCAAACACAATAGATTATACACCTTCGCCAAACACTGTTTTTGATACCTATTTGAAAACCGAACAGGAGCGCACAACTTCGCCGTTAACAAGTTTTTCGATCAATAGTTCAACTAGTAATTCAAGTGCATTTTTCAATACTGCCCAAAAAGGATCTCGTTTTCAACAACTCATATCTGCGAGTGAATTAGTGGCAGCAGGAATTCAAGCTGGAGACATACAGGGGATGATTTTGGATATTTTGAATAGTGGTTCTAATGGATTTCTATTAAATCCAAAAATCTCAATAAAATCAACAACTGATGCTTCATTAACTTCTTTCCAAACGACCGGATTTTTGGAAGTGTATAATAGAACGAGAGATGCTGGAAACCAATTAGCTGTTGGCCCAAATGAATTTTTGTTCTATCAACCATTTGTTTGGGATGGAACGAGCAATTTAATTATTGAATTCACTTATGCATCTGACGAACCATCGACTTCTGGATTGCTATTTAATTCCGAAAATGTTCCAGGAAATCCGGCCTTGTCTTATCCCGATCGCAATGGATATTTGAACTTATCGGGTACAAATTACACGATGACTGAATTATCAGATTTTACGGTGGGGCAGGAATTAACCGTTGAATTTTGGGCAAAAGGAAACGCAACCGCAGGAACCAACACAACCATTTTAGAGGCGTTTGATACTTTGAATAATCGAATTTTAAACATTCACATGCCGTGGAGTGACAATAACGTCTATTTCGATGCAGGTATTTCATCAGGATATGATCGAATTAATAAAACAATGAATCCCTCCGAAATGGATAACACCTGGAACCATTGGGCGTTTGTGAAGAAACAAAGCACAGGTGAAATGTTTATCTATAAAAATGGAACTTTGTGGCACTCTGGAACAAACAAGACGAGAAACATTGGTTACATCAGTCGATTAATTTTGGGTGCAAGTACAGATCAAGGACTGAAATGGAAAGGAAAAATTGACGAGTTCCGTTTTTACAATGCAGCGCTTTCAGCAGCAACTATTCAAGCAAATTACTTAAATAAAATAAATTCCTCTCATCCAAATTGGTCAAATTTACTAACCTATTATGATTTTGATAATGAGAGTTATGCAGTAGATAAATCAGCCAATAATTACTTGTTAATGCCTTCTGAGCACAACATGATTCGTTTTGATGAATACCCAGTTTGTGGTGTTGCTGCTAGTAATGAAAAACCGGTAATTTCTTTTCTTCAAGGAACCGTTTCATCAACAAGCAATCCGATTCAGGTAATTGAAAAACGATTTAAGCCACAGACCGTAATTTTTGAACAACAAGCGGTAAATCGTCATTTTGAAATTACAAATGCATATGTTGGAACGCTTCAAGGAAATAACATTCAATATGACGAAAACGGACAAATTTTAGCGCAAGTTCCCTTCGTTGCTACTAATCAACTAACCAATGAATCAATCAACTATTACAATCCACCGTATGAAATAGTGAAGGATGTTGAAATAGCACGTTACATCACACCTTACGGAATTCAATTCGATTTGGGTCCTAATGGTTTTGCTTGGATTTATGATGTGACTGATTACCAAGACTATTTGAGAAATATCGTTGATTTAGCAGCGCACAATACACAGGAATTATTGGATCTCAAATTTGCATTTATTGAAGGAATTCCGCCGAGAGACTTACACAAAAGAGAGCCTATTTGGTCAGATTTCAGGTCATATAATTTTGCGAATATGGCAAATGACGTCGATTTACAAGCCAAGAAAATTGCCACTTCGGATACTTCTGAGAATTTCAAAATTAAAACAAGAATGTCCGGCCATGGTCAAGTTGGAAATAATGCTTGTTGCGAATGGGTGCCTAATAATCATCAAATCAAAGTGGATGGGATTTCACGTTTCAATTGGAACATTTGGCAAACAACTGATTGTGGGGATAATCCAAACATTGGTCAAGGTGGAACTTGGCCTTATGCCCGCGAAGGCTGGTGTCCAGGAGATCAGGTTAAGGAGTATGAGTTTGAATTAACCCCTTTTGTCACGCCTGGAGATAGCGTAGAATTAGATTATGTGATTAATGCCGTTCCAGCGAATGATCCAGGTCAAGCAGGTGGAAATTACATTGCCGCTTATGATTTAATCTCCTATTCTGCACCTAATTTCCAAAATGATGCGGCGATAAAAGAAATCCTAAATCCAAATAATTATGAGTATTTCAGCAAATGGAATCCAACATGTTCCAATCCTAGAGTGATTCTTAAAAATACAGGAGCAAACCCATTAACTTCTTGCAGAATAACGTGTTGGGTTTCCTATGGAAATAATATTTACTTGGATTGGACGGGTGATTTGGGATTCTTGGAAGAGCAAATCGTTGAAATTCCTGTAAATGATTACAATTTCTGGGGAGGATGGGATAGCAGCCAAACTTTTAAAGCATTAGTTCATAATGTCAATGGAATTGACGGTAATGACGAATACGCTCAAAACAGCACGAAATCAGTACGTTTTGATGCGCCAGAACGCATTGATGGCCCTTTCTTCGTTTGGTTAACAACGAATAACAAAGCAAGTGAAAATAATTACCGTTTGCAGGATCATGCAGGAAATATCATTTTTGAACGCACTCAATTGACAAATCAAACGCAATACAAAGACACATTTAATCTCGCTCCAGGTTGCTATTCGATTATTATCGAAGATACGGATAGTGATGGATTATCCTTCTGGTATTCTTCTCAGGTGGAAGGTGAAACGGCTGGATCGTTGAAAATACGATTGGTAGGAGGAAGTTACATCGAATTTTTCCCGGGTGATTTTGGGAGTTATCATCGTTATGATTTTTCTGTAGGATTTACAGTAGACGTTCCTGAAAATGAAATGAAACATGAAATCGCAGTATTCCCAAATCCATCCAATGGACTTACAACAATTGAGGTCAGTGGTGCGGTAAATAACGATGCAAGCCTTGAGATTCTCGATTTAACAGGCCGATTGATTTATTCAGAAAAAATGAATGCTACTGCCAACTTTGCAGAATCGTTTGTGGATGTTTCAACTTATAAATCAGGGACATACTTGGTTAAAATCATTACGAATGATCGCGTTTATACGAATTCGTTGGTGAAGCAGTAAATTGGATCACGTCTGAATCACCCCAACATTATACGCTTTCTCTGCTTTTTTGTGGCTAGCCATTTGTATTCCTATTGAAATAACTTTACGCGTTTCAGTTGGATCTATGATCGCATCAATCCACAAGCGACTAGCGGCGTAATACGGAGAAATTTGTTTGTCGTATCTGTTTTTAATGGTGTCAAACAATTCCTTTTCGCGTTCTGGAGTAATTACTTCACCTTTTGCTTTTAAGGTTGCTACCTCTATTTGTAATAATACTTTAGCAGCTGCGGCTCCACCCATTACGGCGATTTCAGCAGTTGGCCAACCCACAATCAATCTTGGGTCATACGCTTTTCCACACATGGCATAATTTCCTGCTCCGTAAGAATTTCCAATTACGATGGTAAACTTAGGAACGACTGAATTGGCTTGCGCATTCACCATCTTCGCTCCGTCTTTGATGATTCCACCGTGTTCGCTTTTCGAACCAACCATAAATCCGGTTACGTCTTGCAAGAACACCAATGGAATGTTTTTTTGATTACAGTTCATGATGAAACGTGCTGCTTTATCCGCTGAATCAGAATAAATCACCCCCCCAAATTGCATTTCGCCTTTGGCGTTTTTTACCACCTCTCGCTGATTGGCAACAATTCCAACGCTCCAGCCATCCACTCGTGCATACGCACAAATGATTGATTTTCCGTAATCTGACTTGTATTCTGTGAATTCTGAATTATCTACTATGCAGCGTATGATATTTTTCATATCATACTGTTTGTTGCGGTCTGCAGGTAAAATACCGTATAAATTTTTGGGATCTTCTTTTGGTTCAATAGATTCTTTTCGGTCAAAACCTGCATCTTCTGGTTTACCAATTTTATCCATTAAATCACGAATTGTTTTGAGGCATTCTTGATCATTTTCAACATTATAATCGCATACCCCTGAAATTTCAGTATGGGTTGTAGCGCCTCCAAGTGTTTCATTGTCAATTGATTCACCAACTGCGGCCTTCACCAAATAGGATCCAGCTAAGAAAATTGTTCCAGTTTTATTTACGATTAGCGATTCATCCGACATGATTGGTAAATAGGCTCCACCAGCCACGCAACTCCCCATCACTGCAGCCATTTGAACAATACCCATGGAACTCATGACTGCATTGTTTCTGAAAATTCGACCAAAATGTTCTTTGTCTGGAAAAATTTCATCTTGAAGCGGCAAGTAAACACCAGCTGAGTCAACCAAATAGATGATTGGCAATCGATTCTCAATGGCTATTTCTTGAGCGCGTAAGTTCTTTTTACCGGTGATTGGAAACCATGCACCAGCTTTAACTGTGGCGTCATTTGCTACAACAATACATTGCTTGCCAGAAACAAATCCAATTACAATAACCACTCCACCTGCTGGACAACCGCCATGCTCTTCATACATTCCGTGACCAACCAATGCTCCGATTTCAATGCGTTCCGAATTCGGGTCAAGCAATAAGTCTATGCGTTCACGAGCGGTTAATTTTCCTTGCTCATGCAATTTGTCAATTCGTTTTTTTCCGCCACCTAATGCAACAGTTGCCAATTCTTGTTCCAATGCACTTATTTTTAAGCGCATTTGATCCTCGTTGAAATTGAATTCTAGTTCGTTTTTTGAAATCGCCATCCTGATTATTTTGTGGCAAATATACGAAAGGAATGTTGTTTATGCAGTGAGATTATTGTTCGAATTGTCTAAATTCTTCTTCCAAACTCAGGTGGTATGGTTCTATTAATTCAATGATATCCTGAATTAACATCATTTCCGGAAATTGGGTCGCGTGAATTTTTCGTTTGAAGGATTTTGATCCAATCAACTGTATTTCTTCAAACGAATTTTCAGACAGTATTTTATAGAATCTTTTTTCATTGGAAAGCTTTCTAAAAAGTGGAAAATTCATCACTAAATCATTCATTGTTTATGCTAAATTATGTAATTTTACAATAAAATTACTTTGTGCGCCTTCTAACATCATTGATTTTACTTTTTATTATCACTTGCTTTAGTTCTTATTCTCAAAAGAAAGTAGGGGTTTTTTATACTGGATTGCTTTTGGAACCAGTAATAATGAATGAGTTATTAGTAGCCAATCCACCGAATGGCGTATCAAATCGGTATTCTAAATCGCCGCTTTTCCCTCAGTATATTCTTGATTCTTTACACACAAAAGTCTTGGACTTTGCCTCAGTTATCACAAAAGGCGATGCTGAATACATCTTCAAAATTAATAAAGGAGATACTGTTTTTACTTTTACAGGGGGAGAAATCGAGGGGTTTCCAAGGAATTCAAAAAAAGCTGCATTACTAGCTAATTGTGATGAGTACTTAGATATTCGCTTTAACTTATTGAGTATGGGCGGTAGTGATATTCGACTTCCAAATGGGAAACAATCGCGATTAAAACCTTCATTGAAAGTGACTATTAAGCATTTTGATAAAATGGGAGTGCAATTGAATAAATATGCATTTAATTTTACGGATTTTCAATGGAAGCAAGGGACTAAAAAATACGTATTTGTAAAAAGTGTTCTTGAAAGAAGACAATCAGTCATGCATCCAGAGGAAATTTATGTTTTGATTTTGAAAGGATTGGATATGACTGAGGAAAAGGTGGTGCCAAATGAGTAAAAAGGTATACGTACGAATTGGTAGTAATCCAACGAATGATTTGGTCTTTGATGGTATAGATGCATTTCACATGGAGCTTTTTCGTGATACGGAGGGCAATGTGTTTATTTCTGATTTGAATACGCAATCGGGTACGCGAGTAAATAGTAGAAAATTAGACGATTACATTCAATTAAACGAGAACGATAAGGTTTATTTAGCTGAAACTATTTTGTTTGATTGGAAGAAAACCTTAGAAGATTTGGATAGTCAGGTTGTTTCTAAACGTCCTGAAGATAAAAAGGAAAAAGAAGAAGCACAGGTAGTTCAAACAAAATCTAAATCTATTAAACGAGAATACTTAGAGATTGTAATAATTTACGCAGCAATCTTGGCGATGATTTTTTTAATCAGCCTTTGGTTTTAACATTGAAGCCTTAATGGCATATTTTCCTTCCTTGGGATTGTAGATAAATCGATATTCTTCTTCATTTAATTTTTCCATAACAGGTTCGTCTACTTCGTAATTTTGTTTATTCGTCGATGAATTTATTATAGCTTTCATGACACGAATATCTTTGGGCAAACTAACCGCAGTAGTCTCAAATACTAAATGAACTCCTTTTGCATCCGGCGTTCCGAATCCATCAAAAATCTTCCATCCAAAAACTAATCTTGGTTTTTTATTTTGAATGGTGTAAATGTGTTTAAAACAACTATTCCGAATGCGGAAACTAACAATCACATCAGAATAGGCTTCACTCATCACTTTTTCAAATGAAATTTTAAGCGGAGAAATAGGGGTGGAGGGAATTTCCATTGGTCCACTCATGCTTCCTGTGGCACCGTCGTAATAAAAAATAGAATTATATGGGCCCATGTAACCTATTTCTGTAACCTTTCCAGGATTTTTTGATTGTCCCGCTTTTTCAACCGCATAATTATACCGATTAACAGTCACAACAGCATCTTCGTCATTATCGCCATCTAATTGACTTTTGTAGATGTCAAGTTTGTATTTTTCTGCAGCAGAGATCTCTAATTTAGATTCTATAAATCGTTTTGCTATGGATTCAACGGGCTCCTTTTTTTCAGAAATATTTTGTGTGCTTTCAATTTCTTCCGATTCCTCACAGGAGAAAAGTAAGTGTAAAGCCCCAATCAGAAAAAAAAGAGTTTGCAATTTTCGTAACATACCACGAAGGTAATTATTTTTCATTTAAGACATTTTACTTTATCGAAATCCTCATTTTTCCTTTTTCTTGAGTAACTTCATATTTTAAAACGAAAAATTATGTTGACACGTTTATTTATTTCGCTCTTTTTCTTTTCTGCAATCTATCAAGCTGCATTTTCTCAAGCAAGTATGTCAAAAAATACAGAAACAGATATTGCTGAATTAACTAACTACA
>Ga0049081_10000462_pt1 | contig 15545 bp, 11 predicted proteins | sample GreLakmeER78MSRF_FD_66717 | JGI IMG/M metagenome (GOLD analysis project Ga0049081, IMG submission 66717) | Freshwater lentic microbial communities from great Laurentian Lakes, MI, USA - Great Lakes metaG ER78MSRF | ecosystem: Environmental > Aquatic > Freshwater > Lake | place: Great Lakes...
TTCAGTTGATTTTTATGAATGGGACTATATGAATAAGCAGGGTATTCGCGCTACTATTGAAAGACTCAAAGTTTTGGGAGACTCAGATAAACAAAGTGTAGATAAAGATACAGAAAAGAAAGAACGAACATATAAGGATTTAGATGAGATTGATGAGGCCATTGATCTTCCTAAAATTCTTGGTGAGTGAATCATATAAAAGTTTTATATGATTTTAATCTGTAGCAGTCTACGGTTGAATATAAATTTCTTCAACAATCAAATTTCCAATCAAAAAAGATCCTTCAGAATTTGCTGTAGTGAAACCGAAAATTTCCCATAAAATAGGTGATAAAGATCCTATACCTTCAAAAATACGAGTGAATGAAATAGTAGGGCCGAAGTAATATGGAGCATTTATATTAGGAATGCCAACAACCGTTCCACTTCCGAATCCATATGCTGAGCGTGCTTGAGAATTAGAGGTTTCTGCGACACTATTTTTATATACCGTGTAAAATACCCCGGCATCTGTATTAAAATCTACCGTTTTCTTAACAAGCGATGAGTAAATTGAAAACGATATTTTAAATTTTGAATTAATAAATTTGGGTGTGATAGAAACGGCTAATACTGATATAGGTGTTGCTGTTAGATTTATTAAGTTTTGATCAACGTTAATATACTGAATATTTGGATATATGTAAGTAGAGGTAGCTGGTTGATCTACAAAACTCATCTGATATTTTGAATCATTATTACTTGTGACTGATAAAACCTGATTTAAAGCAGGTAGAACAGCAGGCATTTGAAGAGAATATGTTTGACCAGAAACCTGACTTTCCAAAGAAACACTAGATGAAGTTAAGTTAATTTTAGTTGTATATGTAGTATCTGAAATATTCAAGTTTTCAAAAGAGGTTGGTGGACTGACCCAATCACATAGGAATTTATTAGTATTATCACTAACTACCATCAATATTTGACCGACAAGGGGTTTTACTGCTGGTAGTTCTATAGTATAACTTTCAGTAGCAGTGGTAGATGCTGTCAGAATTAAAGTTTCGCCAGTCTCACTATCAAACTGAAGTTTACCTGTATTAGGTAGACTCCCAATTCTCAAAGTATCACCAATAGTTAAAAAATCAATCTGAGAAGGAAGTTTATCAACAAAACTTAACTGATATTTTGAATCATTATTACTCGTAACTGCCATAACTTGATTTAAAGTAGGAAGAACAGCAGGCATTTCAAGAGCATATGATTCACCCGAGATCTGACTTTCCAAAGAAACGCCTGAGGTAGATAGGTTAACTTTACCTGTATTTGTTGTATTTGAAATAGTCAGGTTCTCAAAAGAGGTTGGCGGACTTACCCAATTACATATAAATTCAGTATCGTTTTCAAAAACTACCATCAATATTTGACCAACAAGGGGTTTTACTGATGGTAGTTCGATCGTATAACTTTCAGTAGCATTACTTGAAGCTGTTAGAATTAAAGTTTCGCCAGTCTCACTATCAAGCTGAAGTTTACCTGTATTAGGAAGAGTTCCAACTCTCAAAGTATCTCCAATCGTTAAAAAATCAATCTGACTAGGCAATTGAGTCTTATCTGTCCAAGAAGTAATATATCTATCAGTAATATTATCATAACTTTCAATGGTTAATACTTGATTAAGATCTGGCTGTGTGCTAGGGAGAACGATTTTATAATCCGTCGGACCGTCATCTAGTATTTCCATCGTGATTTGACCACTAACTCCACCCCTCATTATAATTTTACCACTTGTCCCTTTAGGTACATCACCAACTGTTAAAGTATTTTCAATTTGAAGATTTTCAATTTCCGTCCCGCTAAACTCTATATTTTGTGCTTGTAAAGTATCAACCTGAATTCTATAACCATATAAAGTTAGATTATTTGGCTCCGTTAGAAGTGCTAAGGCCATTTTTATTATAACAGGATTATAATAAAATTATATGTTTTATACTTCTTTCATAATTAGTGAATAATATGCTAGGGTGATATTTCCCGATCCTTTACCACCTATAACAAAGGTCTGGTTATTTTTCATCTGTATAATACTTCTACCAGACATATTAAAATTATGTGAAGTTGAAGAGCTATAATGGGTAAAAGTAAGACTTTTAATTTCTGTATTTGGTGTCAAGCCAGATTCATCAGTAAGCATCGTGAATATATAAGGTGCTGTTTGTGAACTGTTATAGGAAATACTCCACTCAACATCAAAAAGAGTATCATCATCACCTGTAAATTTAACAACTCCACTCGTTCCAGAAATTTCAAACCCATTAACAAATCCAACTTTTAAAAGACTACTATTTATAGCTGTAAATTGACCAGCGACAACAGCTGTGGATGTTTGAACAGTATCAATATAAAAATTACTAAAAAATCTATTACGGTAGCTAAGACTTCCATCAACAGGGTTATATATACAATAAGGTTTGAAACTAGTTGCACTTTCTCTCACCAAATCAGGAATAAAAACTTTCTTATTTAACCCATCCACTCTAAATAGAGTATTTTGCGTATCCTGACTAGTAAATACCGTTTCATCGTTTTTAATATACATAGTTGTATTAAAGATATTAAACATATCATTTCTGATTTCTACACTATCACCATCTATAACTGTTCTAGTATTATTCAAATTTAATTGAGGACCTGTAAAATCTGTTTTTATTGAAGAGTCAACAGTTAAAGTAGGAGCTGTTATCGTGCTAAAATCAGTAGTTGTTAGCAGAAATTTTTGCCCAGTCATAATCATTTCACCTGATCCACCACCTTGTGTCTGAACACTGAAATTATCAGAAGAAATATTAACCCTCTTATACCCACTATCGTTTTCAATATCAATTTGTGATGAATCCCCCAGCTCTCCCAGAGTTTTATTAAAAATATGAGTCCCCAAATCATCAACGCAGAGCTCAAATTTTTGAGTAGTAATAGGATTAGAATATTCTAAAAGCAATTTGTTCGCTTCAGAATCAAACGATAATACATGATTTTGAGCTATATTTGAGACAATTAGAGGCTTTCCATCAGATGTAATTTGGACCCCTTCACCCCCAATATAAGTCGTGTCAGAATCAGAAGAAACTTTCAATAACATATCCCCATCCTCATTTTGTACAGTCAATTTATCATCATGATTATTTCCAGATAGATTAAGTTTATCTGGCGTATAACTACCGATATCAATATTATCCGCTTGAAGGTTTTTAATATATACTTGTTTGGTATTAGTATTAACATTTAATATATAGTCATTATCAAAAGATTGAACTGAAAGTTTATTATCTCTATTAGCATTTTTAAGGTTTAAGCTATCAATGTTTAGACTTGCCACATTGAAATTTGAACAATCAATCGCATCTACTGTAAGTAATCTAGCAAATAATTCCAAATTGTTCGGGTTTGTAATGGTAGATAATGCCATTGGTTTTTATTAACATATTATTTTTTATAATATGTTATGGATAATTCAATTATCTAATGTCTTGCCCGATCTTTAAGAGACCCTTTAGAGACAAGAGCGCCACCGCTTACACCACCAGCACGAAGACCCCCATAAAGTACTCCGGCACCTTTACAGTTATGACATCCAGCACCACGGCAAGCAGCACAAAGAGCATCCCGCGCCGCACCTACTGGAGGAAAACGAGCTGCTGCGGCATTCACGCCCATAGTGCCAAGTTTCTTAAGCATCGGGCTGTTATTAGAAACGAAGGTTTTCATTTTACCAAAGGCGGACCCTCCATAAAGAGCGACGATTTGTTCATGGGCCATATCAGAAACTGGAGCAGATTCAACATCAACAGGACGTACCAATCCAAGCGTGGTAGAGGCAGACGACGGATATGAGATGGTCAAGGCCCCATCAAATACAGCAATAATACACAATTCGGGGTTGAAAACACCACTTCCAGCACCAGCAGTATTTTTACAACTGACTTGCATTTGAACATTCCAGCTACCACTTTGAGCAACAGACTCAAATACTTTCAGCGGGATATTGCGGCCCATTTCCACACAAATAACACTACCCGTAGTTCCGACGAAAGTCTGAGCACCGTTAGCAGCAATAACCGAGGTCCGACCAGAAAATTCAGTATACGACATGTTCAAGCCGTTACGTTCGCTCTCAAGATACAAACTTTCAGGAGTCATAGCACTCATAATACCATCAACATTTCCAAAGTTAACATTCACCTTCGTGATCGCAGCATACGTATCAGTGATGTTGATCTGAGTTTGAGCACTAGCGTTAACATCACCAGAACGACGTTTAACATAGATATACAAACGTTCAGGAATTTGAGCCCACTGGATAACATTACTACGAACATCAACCACAGCCCCAGTAACAGGTAGAGCGGTATTAAACTGATTAGAGTAGAAATTGACATCAGAATATTGATAACTGATTGTGTCAGGAATACTGACAGTATCCTGCGGCGTGATAAAACCCATGAACATGGTAGGAGCTTCAAATCCCACATCACACGAAGTAATAGTTTTTGCTCCAGAAGAACCCGCCAAAGACATGCTAAGCATGCGGGGGAGATTGGCCAAATTGAAATTAAATGTCAAATTACGAACATTCCCGAGACCCCCAATCCCTTGCTCCTTTTTAGAATAAAAAGGGCTGATATGCACATATTCGTAAATTTCGGTTTCAAAAATCAAGCTCGTTGTGGTATTAGCAGTGATTGCAATAGGGTAAGCACCGCGAGGAGTATGCACTTGAGGAATTGCGTATTTATACGAATTCAAAGCAGAATTTTGGCTGCCAAATCCATCCTCATAACGCTGATACATATCATACGAGTTAGGAAAAACAGAGCTGAACGTACTGCGGGAGTCCGCAGAAGAATTATAACGACTGATAGCATGACAAATTTCAGATAGCTGAACTGAGAGAGACTGCCCGTTAATATTCATAGTCATGTTGTTAACAATAGATGAAAATGGCAGCGCACGAAGGGCACCCCGGTCAGGCTCAAGAAGAGGGTCAGTTCCAGTTGTCGTTCCCACAATAGTGAATTTTACGGGGACTTTAATGATAGCAGTACGATCTACAATGGTGCGGGTGCTTGAAGGATCACATTTAAATACGAAATTTGACTTGCTCCAGCTCTGTGCGACGAAGGGATACCACTGAACGGAAGCTCCACCTTGTGAAATAAAATATTTTTTACCTGTGTCATTTAGCTGCCCTAGTCGGGGTTCTGGAACGATTTCAACAGAGATTGCTTTTTCAGCGAGAGGATCCATGTTATTTTTTGTTATGGCATGAAAAAAAATATTTTGAAAAAAATATTTTTTAATATTATTAACATTAAATTTATTTGGTAAACTCAAACGCATTATACGTCTCTGGAACTTTAATAACAGGTCTACCCTGCTTTCGTGCTTGTTTCAACCTTTCAGTTTCAACAGTTTTTTCCCGTTGTTTCTTAAATACAATATCTTCAGGATCAGAATCACGAGCACGAATGGGGATAATCATTTGAGGTCTTTTATTCATAAATTTATGATATTCGTCTAATTCTGCCATAGATCTAATCCCCTGTTGTGCTGTTTTACGAGGGTATCGTTTACGCAATTCCTTCAAACGAGCTCCACCTCTCAGACCACTAGCTGATGCTTCACCTTCACCCATTTTAAAAATATCCGCAATGTCCACATCAATATCACTATCATCATCATCACGTCTCATAGTTGATTTTTTCTTAGGTTCAGGGATTTTAAAAGTAGATTTTGGTGCATGACCCTTATCACCTTCATCATCACTATCAGGAAGTCCCGTTTTGCTAGCAATGTCAATCATTTCATCCCTTGCCTTTTTCTCAGCTTCTTTTTTCATTCTAGTTCTTGATAAAGCACCCTTTACAACTGAAACAGCAGCCTCTTGAGCAACTTCAACATTTTTCATATTAGTGTCTTCTATACTAGTATATGGTAGCGTTTTACTCATATCTACACCATGGGCTTTTATATAATTCATATCTCGTGCCATCCACTTGCCTCGTAGTGTTTTAACTAGTCTTTTAGATCCAGTTGTTTCCTCAGCAGCTTCTTGTTTTACTGTTGCTGAAAGTATGGGTTGTGCCATAATAGGAGCTCCTGAAGAAGAAGCTTTCGCAGATGGTGTATAAACAAGGACTTTCCCTTTTTCCTTCTTCTTTGGAGCGATCTCGGTTCCAGCTTCATCAACTTGAATAAACTGTCGTAGATCATCTATATTTTGCTTTTTACGATCAGTGAATCCAGGTATAATAAGCTCTAGTTTTTGTGTCTTAGGTTTCACATCACTCCTCGTATCTGCTCTAATATTCCTACTAACTCCACGATTATAACTTTTATCTTTTCTCTGTATAATTTCATTCGATATTCCAACTTCGTCTGCTTTAATAACAACTTTAGATTTAACCGGATTAACACCTTTTACAATTTTTGCTTGATATTTTTTAACTATGTCATATTCTCTTGAGCCTTTAGCAGGTATTTTGCCCTTGCGAGCTTGTATTTGTTTTTCACTACCAGTAGACCAATAGTATTGAAGCGCTTGTATCCAAGAAGACATTTTTTATATTACCACATAAAAAATATAAATTTATTTTTTTGACGTGTTTTTGTATTGATAACCATTATAAAAATATAAGAATTTTCAATCCTATGAAGTTATGCAACCAGTTATCTAACCTCTATAAGATGACTTCCGATGAAATAATATTTTAACGCTAACTGTCTCTCTATAGTTTAGCGTTAACTCTGTCTCTTGACCGAGCTCATCCAACCAGTAGATCTGCAAACTGAATTTAGTCAAAGGGGCATCACTCATCAAATTTATAAGTTTATATGCGCTATTCAAACTATAAGAAATAGTAGTTCGTGTAAGAGAAGAACCCGCACTTTCGCCAAATAGAGGAATGAAATCCGCAATAATGGGATTGCTACTACTCTTACTGGAGCTATCAAATCCTGAGGGGACATACTCCATATTCGTTTGAAGCATATTTGACCTCAGTTGTAGAGATCTAAAAGAATTCCAAGAACTTATAGTTGGATAATCCTGACTCTCTTTTATCATACCTAAACTATCCACATTACCATTTGGGATAATGTTAAATAGAATATCTCTCCCATTAGGGTCGATACGACTCAAATAGTTAACATCAAAACCCTCAAAAAAGCTATAGAGTTTGTTATTGAAATAAATCTTAATTGGTCCTGGTGGGGATGCGATGTTGGAAGCGTAAAAATTAACATCACAGTTCAAACTAAAAATATTAGTGGCTGAGTTAAAACTTACAAATGGGGGTGTAGTTGCTGGAGCTCCTGGTAGAGCTGCAAAAGCTGTAGCGAGTGCTGTATTTAGGAATTCAATCATCCGATTATATGTATAAACACCATAATAAATACCTCTAGGATATTTTCCATTGCTTTGAATAGTAGGGACTGTATAATTTGGGTGAGATGTTGTAAATTCTAAAAATGTTTGAGGGCTGAAACCACCATTATATTCCAAACTAACGCTATACTGAGTTTGATTAGGGTTTGGTTGACTCTCGTTAATATCCACGAACAAAATAGGGATGCTTCGTGTTGGTATATCAAAGCGAATCACAGAAAGATACCAATCTGAAGCTTTAGCCAAAATTACATCATCTTCATTGTATACTGTACTAGCTTTGCAGTTGGCCTCGTTATCTTTCGCCTGATATGCGATCACCATATTGTAATAAACTTTATCCACCGCATGAGAATATTCCATTATGTTGGTATTCTTTTATTGATTATATGAAAATTTATATAATCTTTAAGTGTATTTTAAACTTCCCATGGCATTTTGATGAGTTCAACAACTGTTTTATCATAGTTTTTACCATTCCCTAAAAGCTTACTCTCCAACAGAACTTCTTTATGAAATTCTATTAAACTTTTATCCATATTCTCAAGTCTAAGTATACACCATCTTCCACACGTTGTAATCTTAGGATCAAACTTTTGAAATTTGTAATGGTTATATATTACTTTAATATTGGGATTTTCTTCAACTTCTTTATACATTAGTCTAGTTAGATAAAAGTGATCTTGATCATTCTTAATTCTGAAAGCTTTATCCTTACTATACTTCAACTGATCATCCATAATTAAGCTATAAGGGTCAAAGAATTCAATTTGATTTCCACGTCTAAACAGGCAGCACCAATGGCCATAATTTTCTTGAGTTTTGTATAAGATGACTACCATATCAAATGGATTCAATAAATCATCAATATCTTTATAGGTGTGTATGAAACCATATGGTATGATTTTCACCTTACCCAAATAGTTTTTAATATCGTCCCCACTTAGTGAATACTCCATCCCTTTTAATGATATGATTACTTTTTAACCAGTAAATCTCTTATCCTCCCATTCATATCCTCATAGGCTTGATGAACTTTAGTTCTACGGTGACCGACAGAATTTGAGCGGCTGTATTCTTTACCACAAACTGAGCACATAATGCGGTCGGTCCAATGCGCATATTTTGACTTTCTAATTGGAGAATTAATCATGCTGTTAATAGCTTCAGAACCCTGTAATATTATAGCAGATCTTAACCATTGTTCTTTTGGCCTTCCATATGCGAACTCGTCATCATTATCTTCACCAATATGAATATTTTGGTTAGAAATAGACAAAACCAAATTATCAACACCCATTTTTGTTTTTTAGTAGTCATTAAAAAGAGTAAAAGAGTTATGCTTTCATTGCGAAAAACTAAAGACTCTGAACCAATAGCGATTAATGATAAAACTGCGAAGATGATTTATTTAAATCCTGATCTTGAGTTAGAAAAAAATAGCGTTGAAGAAGATAACTTAGCTATTCTACCCCGTTGTGATGAAAAGAGAGAAGTGGTTTATATAGCCGCACCTTCAGGTACTGGTAAGACTCATTTGGCTAAAAAATATATAGAGTTTTACAGTAAAATCAATAAGGGTAATGATATATTTATTTTCTCAAAAATTGAAGATGATCAAACTCTTAAAGGTTTGAAAGTTAAAAATCTTTTTAAAATTCCGATAGATAGGGATTTAGTTGAAAATCCTATAGACGTTCAGAATGAAATGAAAGATTGTTTGGTTTTGTTAGATGATGTGGATCAGATAGCAGACAAAGAAGTAGATAAAGCGATGACTGTTTTGATGAACTCTATTTTGGAAACAGGACGACATAAAAATATTACATGTATCATCACAAGTCATCAAATTTTGAATCCTAACAAGCAGAGGTTGAGGACAATTTTAAACGAGGTTCATCGTATTGTCATCTTTCCAAAATCAACAACCTTTCATAATGTTAGTTATTTCTTGAGTCAATACATAGGTATTACAGACAAGAAAGAAATTGAAAAAATTACTAAACTTCCAGGTCGCTGGGTGTGTGTTCAAAAAGTTTTTCCTATGTATATCATGTATCAGAAAGGGGTTTACATGGTATAGGCTTTGTTTTTCATATAATAGTTGTTATATGAAAATTTAATCAAAATTTGATAGAAAATGGGATAAGCTTACACCGGCCTTTTTAGGGTGGATGTAATGGTTAGCTGTTTGGTTTCTCAAAAATGGTGAGCTAATGAAATCACCTTTAATGTGATGATGGTGCCGTGAAGGATCCTTAGCTCCTTTCATATAAATTTCAAGAGGAGAAGAACCGCGATTGTATATAACATAATAACATTCTTTTTCATTCACTTCATCACAAATTTTCTCTATTTCTTGACCTACTGTTCCACCAAGGGAATGACCTGTAAGGATATAGGTGTAATCTGGAAACAATTTATGTATTTCTTCAAAATGTTTCTTCAGATCTTTATAGTGTTTGCTGGTTCTGAACATAGGGACAGCAATTTTAAAATCTGTAATAATATCCCTCAGGTTGTCAGTTCCCTTATAAGCTAATATAATGATCTTTCTTTCTTGATTTATATAGACAGCTACATTTTTACTTGACTGTACTGAAATCAGTTGAAAGCCTTCAATATCTTTAATACGATCATCAGGTTTATTATACGCTTCAGAACTGAGTTTTGAGAAAAGTGAACTCTTATACCCCAGTACATTACCGCCTTTCAAAACTTTTTTTTTCGTAGTATAACCTTGTGTATTAGCAAGATCATACCCCGTAGATTTGATACTCATCATACCCGCGGGGATACCCCCCTGGAGACCCTTCCCAGATAGATTGATTATTCCACCTTTGAGGGAGCCCAAAATATTGCTTTGTTCAATGAGTTTTTTAATATCAGCTTTGTGCTTCTCTATACGAACCATAATATCTTCTTTTCGTCTATCACCAAATCTGGCATCTTTAATTCGAAGGAGCGCTGTTAGTTTATCAATGTTACTCTGAAGTGTGGGTATTTTCATTAGTTTACGACGTAGAGCCCCATCAAGACTTAGAACATAAGCCAATTTATTCGTAAGAGTATCAAGGGTTTTAGATGTTGCGGAAAACAAACCACTTTTTTCAGCCGCATCCATTACAATAGGAGCGAGTTTAACAGCCGCATCAATAGTTGAAGTAGCGGCAACAGCAGCAAGAGGGTTGCCTCCTCTGACTCCTCCTCTGACTCCTCCTCCTGGTATCCCTCCTCCTGGTATTCCGCCACCGGTAGATTTTTGATAATGTTTAGCTGCTTCTGTCATACATTCCTTGTATGATAGAGAAGGATTGAGACGTTTAAATTCAGCAAGATAAGATAGCCACGGATTAGCCATGTTGGTATTTTTTAACTTAAAAATAAAAAATATAAAGTGATCACTGATAAGTTTAATGACCCAGCGGTTTCTTTTTCAACATATTCTTATATAATGGCATTCTTTTACTGTCTCTTGAAAAAGATGGGTAAGACTGTCAAATGTAAGTTTTGTAAAAAAGAGGTTCAAAAAACAAACGTATGTTGTCGTGAATGTTTACAGGTTGACCTTTCAAGAGATTCAGTTGATGAGAGGAGTAAAACTTCTATGTTGAAAGTTTTGCTAGATGAGGAGGGGATAGAAGAGTATTTTAAACGTAAGGGGATACTTAAGAATAAAGAAATGTCTTGCTACCAATGTGAAAAGAGTTTAAACCTCTTTTCAACCTTAGAATATGAAGATGAGAGAATAATAAAATGCTATAGATGTCTTGAGTGTAAAGTTGAATATGAGGTCTTTGTAAATTTGAAAACGGAACATGTCAGGGTATACACGAAGAGTTTATAATTTTTCACACTCTAACTAAAATGTATAAACTACTTATCACCGCTTTAATTTTAAATACTTTTGGTACAAAAATTGATATCTGTCATTTCGATGATGAGGGAAAACAAGTTGATATAAGTATCAGTCAGAATAGCATACGTGCACATCTAAAAAATGGTGATTATATTGAGGGTAACTGTAGCGAATACGAATGGAGTCTTACTACTGTTTCACCAACTGTTTCACCAACTACTACATCTTCTCCTACTTCAACTCTGACTCAAACACCAACTACAGTTTTAACTACAGTTTTACCAAGTAAAAAATATTGGTAAATTTGCCTGGTTTTAACCCCCTACGTATACGGCGACTTCGTCTGTAAATATATAACAATTATGCTATATATTTAAAATGAAAGCAACATTAGATATAAACCGTAAACGCTCGTGCTAATTCAGTACTCATTAAGATAATGTCCATATGCTCTCGTATGATTACCATCAGCAAGGATATAGCGTTTATTATCAAAAGGACTTAGACCTATTTTGTTAATTGTTTTCGTGCTCAAAATATGATCACGTGATTGAATAGATTTAAAACTTACATTAGTTTGTTGTTCTTTAATGAGTGTGTCACGGTACTGTTCATGTTTGATCTTTTTCAAGGTAGAACGTTTAATCCCTTTTCCAGCCTGTTTAGCTTTAATAGCATCACCATCTTCGTGGATGTGAGAATACATTTTAGCTCTGAGTCCCACGAATTCAGTCATGACTTTACCACCTAGTTCGTCCTTCATTTTGAAAAGCTGTTTCTTGTTAGTTGTATCATGAAGAAAATGTTCACTCTCATAATTTGATAAGTCAAACCTATATGATTGCTCCTTCATATCTTTATAAATATCATCCGTTTTAATTTCATAGCATAAACTGTCCGTATCTGTAAACAATAGGCGAGCCTTATTCCCATATTTATTTTTCATATAATCAAAATGGAACTCACTCATATCGACCTTGGACAAATCAAGAATAGTAACCCCAACATAAATTGGTTTGTCCAAAATGACTTTATTTTTCAACATGTGAACCCCATACAAATCCTCGTTAAATTTAACTCGCTTGACAAAGTTCGGTTTGTTAACACGCTTTTCAATAGCATCACCATCATTAAGAAGGTCAAAATTGATACGGTTGCGGACGTTTTCCATGGTTTTTCCAAATACTGAGTTATTCATCAACTTGAAAAAGTCTTTCTCAAAATCAGATTTACTTGCTGTTCTTTCTTTCGTATTGAAATCAATGTAGGTTTTTAGCCATGCTGATTGTGAATATGACATGATTTGATGAACTTTTGTAATTTTAAGACCCAGTCTAACAGCAAGTTTTAGATAACGATAGTTAAGGGTGTAATTCTTTTTATCCTTAAGATTAGCAATAAGCTTTGGTGTTTGGTCTTCTGTGATTTTCTCATTTACTGCCAGTTTATTCTTCAATGCTTTACAATATTTACTCATATCGCTGTTCTTGATCGTAATATTCTCAGGACATAGTGGGTAGTCATTATGTAAATCGTGTAGTTCTTGGGGATATTCAAGATCAACTTCCAATGTATAACCCACATCACTATCATCCGGAGTTTGAAGAATTGAATTAATATCCAAATCATTTTCCCATTTAAAGTTTGAAACTGGTAGAGATTGACACATGGCTCCACCATACAAATTATTCATATCTAAATACATCAAATATTTGGTCTCCTCTTCTGGATTAAAAGTTTTCATATATTTGTTGTTAGCAATACCATGTCGTCCTGTGATAACGGATAAACCTCCCCGCTTAGATTTTTCAAAGAACATATATTTATCTACATCACTCAATAATTCAAGTTCTACATCTGTCATTTTAAGCATAGCATCCCATGCTAATCCGGGAGATGTGATATAGTACATAGGATCAAGTTTATATTTTTCCAAACAAATAGTTCTAAAATTCTCAACAACATCCGCAAGTAGACATACGTCTAATTTCAAATACAAATTGTGATAATCTTTTAGTGAAGAAAATTTGAAGTGGTTAACTATCTTCAGGTAATGCGCATAGTCCTCCACACTGATATCTTTTTCATTCAACGTATCGTGAAAATCTTCGGGGTTCAAACTAACAACTTGATCCATTTTTGCTTCACTCATATATTCATACGGGTATGGTATTTTTCTCATCAACATTTTCAAACCAACGGTATCACTACCAAATGCTGTTTTTGTTTGAATAAACTTATGTTCACCTTTTCCTCCTTCGTATAGACTCTCAACAAGACTATCTAAAGAAGCCGATAGGAATTGAAAAGAATCCACAAACTTCGCACTTCCAACTGTGAATGACAAATAGCTTTCTTCAGTATTGGGAATACAGGTGATTTTCCCGCTATCTTTGTTCAATTCTTTAATGATTAGATGACTGTCATACCCTTTCAAATTATGAAAAATAATAGGAATATTACGAGGTGAACGCGCTTGAAGATTACATTTAGAACATGATGTCGCTCTAAACTTACCTGTTAAATGGCAGTGATCACGAACTTTAAAATCAGACTTACGAATACCGTTAAGTTCTCGTTCCTCTGTTGAGATATTTTTAATTGTGTTGTAGTCATATAGTTGACGATCGCAGTAGTCGCAGGTCCATTTATCTTTATATTCTCGCATTTCATTAGGTGTCAGTTTAATAGGTGAATCACGATTGGCTTGATAGATACTAAGAATGTTATCAGTTTCTATTTTAATATCATTCATAAAATCACCTGTTGTTCCATGCTTAATAACAATGGGTTTTGATAAAGACGGATCTAGATGACAAATAACAACATATGAATAACTATTCGCATCATGCTGTTTTGTTTCGGGATCAATGAAGCTTTCAAAGTCTGCTACAATAGTAAATGGTTCAGGAACACTATGTGTAAAGTTTTTAAATTTAATAGTTTTCCCTTCTTCAGGCATAACTGATAATGCTGATGAATTTTTGTTGAAATTATTACAAATAATTATGTGTTTATCCAAGGTTTCTTGTGTATTGAAGTGATTAAGACATGAACGGCATGTGTAAATTTTACTCTTATGGTTATTCTTTTGAGATGATGTGAGTTTTGATAGGTCTTTGATCAATGTATAATGACTTGTCTCATTATCCGATATCAACAACATATCAATTTCTTTCAATCCTGTATTGTTATCTTTTGATCTGTATAGAGGACATACGGTTAATTCCTGTAGATAAAATACATTGATCGCAACATTATTTAACTTTTCGTACTTATTAATGTCAGTGATTTTAATAGGGTATTCAATACCATTTGGGATTTGAATATTTTCTAAATTATAATTGTTGACACGATCGGTATGCGTTGGTGGTAGGTTTTCCATCAGGCCAGCAGATAGGACGTATTCAAAGCATTTATTATCTTTATTTTTGATATTAATACAAGCTTTCTTATCTTTAATAAATTTAGGTAGATCAATATAACTTGAACCTTTCAGAGGTTTATAACGACTGAAAAATACTTCAATTTTATCAGTATATTGATATACAAAACCTGAACCTCTTTTTTGATATTTATCAATTGATTTTTCAATATCATCAAATGCGCTTTTAATTGTTTCTGATACTTCTGCGCTGCTTCCTTTATTAATTACAATTTTTGTTTTAGAGTTGATCCATACAAGCGCTCCTTCATTATTTGGCTCAGTTGGTTTGAAAAAGTTAATCTGACATCCAACGTGAAATTTAAACGAACTCATATTTAGTTGCTTGGGAAGAACCTTAATTGCTGATTGAACTTTGGGAAAGTAAATGGTATAATCCCCAGTATATTCTTTGCTATTTGAAGCGCGGAAGTCAACCAACCGTTCTTTATGTGCTGAGTTGAAAATCTTGAATACCACCTTTTCGCGACGAAGAAGACGGCGCCTATCCTCTTCTTCAATACCCTTTTGGATCGCATCATTAAGGATCTTATTTGTGTGGATGCGTCTTTGCTCTTCTTCAATAATATTTTTTGCTTGTTGCTTAAGTGCTAGTGTGATACGCTTTTTCCCTTCTGGGATCAACTCTTTAGCAAGCACACGAAGCTTATTATTCTCTTTCTGAAGCTCTGTGTTTTTATTTTTAAGATCTGCGGCCACAGCACGCATCTCAGCTAAGAGATCAACCGCTTTTTTCTTTTGAACTATAATCTTTCCCTTTTTGGCTTGAATCTTTTGCTTCTTTTGTTCTTCCATTCTCGACAGGAATTCCATAAGTT
>Ga0049081_10000463_pt1 | contig 15539 bp, 19 predicted proteins | sample GreLakmeER78MSRF_FD_66717 | JGI IMG/M metagenome (GOLD analysis project Ga0049081, IMG submission 66717) | Freshwater lentic microbial communities from great Laurentian Lakes, MI, USA - Great Lakes metaG ER78MSRF | ecosystem: Environmental > Aquatic > Freshwater > Lake | place: Great Lakes...
GTCGTTGGGGATGACTTCGATCATGTCTCACTCTCCAGTCAGGGGGGAACCCCCGGGGATACCGGGGGTTGGGTGGGTGGGGGTTAGCGGGTCACCTGCTCGAGCGCCAGCAGCGCCGCTGATTTGCCGTGCAGTTCATCCAGTTGCTGCAAAAGTTGGCGGATTGCTTCGGCTGTCTCATTCACCGCTGCTTGGATGCTATCGTCCACCGGAGACCATGCTGCATTTTCCGACTGTTCCAAGCGCATGCCGCAGAATTCAATCGCTTGCTCTACGCTGGTGAATTCCGCGAGGATTCGCGCTGGGTCGAAAGCCTCGACGATTGTATCTCCGCCGTCCTCGTACCGCGATTCGCACGCGGCATAGATCGCGTCAACCAGTCTGATCTGGTCTGGGGTGGCGGTGGCGGTCCATCGGACGAAGCTGTGTCGCAGTGTGATTGATTGCAGGGGTTCAGTCTTCATCGTCATCACTCCGGGTTGGTGTTCGTCATTCGCGTTGTGCGTCTGACATGTCCAAACTATATCGCCACCCCTGCCGCAAGTCAATTAAAAAAAGCAAGAATTATTTGGGATTGTTGAACCCTGCGAAATGGCTGACGGGTGTTCACTGGGTGGAATTGCTGTCCGGTTTGTCGGTCGATAGCGTTTATTGACGGGGGGCGATAACTCAGGAGTGTGAGAGATGAAGACGATTGCTTGTGTGGTGGGGGTGGTGGTGGGGCTCGTAGGGGCATGGGGCCAGACCTATCGGCCGCAGGCTCAGCCGGTCACGTCGTATCGGTCCCCGGTGCAGTACGCTCGCTGGGGGAGTCTGCCAGGGTATCCAGCGTCGGGAGGGTACTGTCTGGACGTCAGACGCTAGGTCTGGTCTTGCTCGATGCATTCCCAGCCCCACGGCATCCACTGGAGGGCCACCCACTTGCCAGACGCGACGGTCTCGAAGCGATTGTAGGCCAGTATATCCACGCCGGTGTCAGTCGCTGCCAATCCGTCGGTGTTGCTCCAGTAGATGGAAACGTTGCCCGCAATGCCTTGGGTCAGTCCCTCAGACTTGCCAATCAGCGTCAGCATGGGCCTCTGCTGGACGATGCACAGCTTGTCGTCGCCAGCGTTTGGGGCCGGTCCGTGATTGACGAATCCACCTGTGTTTGGGTGCAACTTCCACGAGTTGTTGCGCGGCCCCCAATGCTCTTGCAGACCTCCGACAGGGTCGCCGCTCGTGTCGTCGTACAACGCCAGCGACAGCGGGCCGAGGGACACTTCGCCCCAATCTCTATCGCTGACCGGAACCGGAATCGGTCTCGGGCCGTTGAAGATATGCCCCCACTGTGCCCCGAATGTATTCGGCTTCGCCACCTGCAATCCAATCGCATCATCAGCCGAGTAGTAGCCTACGATTCGCATGCACGCAAACGGGGGAATCGTCTCGCCGCTGTTGTTGCGAACCGGCCACGATTGCAGATTGTGCCCCGCAGGGTTCCCGCCGTATCGCCTCATTTGCCCGGCTCCCTGTCGCGTCGCTTGAGTTGATTCTTGTCCGCTCGCCGTTGAACCCGCAACATGTCGTTCGTTCGCCGCTCCTTGTAGGGCGGGACATATGGCGACGGCTCATAGAGTCTGCTCGCCGAGGTGTAGCAGCCGCTGCCAGTGATCTCCCACGACACCTGAGAGATTGCCCCGTCTGGACTGATCGACTGAAGCCCCACGTATCGGCCAGAGGCTCCCGCCTGCGTCACGTACTGCGCCAGTCGACCGGCTGCGTAGTAATTGCTTTGCGTATTCAGTTCGTTTTGATAGGTCTTCTGCTCCCATGAACTGAAGGTGTCGGCCACGTACTTTTCGTATCGCTCCCAGATCAGTTCTTCCCTCCGAACAATCTCCACGCCGTAGCCATTGGCGACATTCGTCGGCAATGCGTATCCCCATCGCATCGGCGTGAAAGTGTCCGTGGCCCGCACATTGAATGAGCATTCCAGATACACATCAGCCCCCGCAAACTCTTTCGCCGCCGCGTCCCATCGCGTGATCTGGTCAGCAAATCGCACCAGCCCTAAATCATGCTCGACAGTGAACTGCCCACGATAAAGCCAGTTCGCGGTGATCTTGTCGCTGTTTCGCGGTGCCTCAAGTGCCACGTTGCCAACGTAGTATTCACCGTACACCGCTTCAGGTTTCCGCCGCCGTATGCCGTTCGCGTCTGGCCCGGTCTGGACAAGCCCCTTCTCTAGCGGCAGGATGTCGCGGAGATAGTTGACTGTGTACGCGCCCTGTGCTGGCTGCTGCTGGGGTGCCACCATTCCGCCGCCAGGCACTTGCCCTACGGGAATGAATGGCGTCTGGATCGACCCGGGGGCGTCTGGGAGCGTTATGATCGGCTGGGGCGACGGGCTCGACATGTCTTTGATGCGGTACAGGCGAAACACATCGCGAAGGGCCAATGCCCGGGCCTGATCAAACTGCACGCCGCTGAAAAACAGAGTCTGCTTTCCCCAACCGCCAACCGGTTTGTAGCTCAGTTGGTCGATCGGTTTTACCCGCCCGTCCGTGTCGTATCCGACTGCCTCCAGCCGCAGCCGTGCCTGATACCGATTGGGAGCCCCCAGAACCCGGATCGTGGCGGGAACCTCTGGAGGGTTGCTGCTCACCTGCTGCTCGACCAGATTGGCGTTCTCCGGCAGGGCTGCCCCGACTCCCTGCTGCCTGATGGCTACCGTGCTGTCGATCTGGAGAACAATGATCAGCCCGAAAGGCTCCAAGATGTTCGCCAGTGCCTCCGCTGGATTCTCCGCCACCCATTCCGCTTCCGGCCTCGCGTTGTTCGGAATTTGCGATACGTCCGCAGTCTCGCCCATCGCCTGTAGGCACAACGTCGCCAGTTGCTGGGGAGTCTTCTCAGTGGCTGTGATGATCAGGCCGTCGGCATCGCGCTGGTTGTAATGCCCGTAGATCTCCCCGAATTTCCATTTCCACCGCCGATCCATCAGGCTGAAGCTAACCAGCGTTCCATTGCTGCCGCGAACCATTGACGCCTGATCCGCTCGGCATCCTGGGATTGTCAGCGTCGTTGTCCCGTGCACGAACACCACATCCCCCACGGCCGCGATCTGCTGCGTCTGGGGAATGATCTCCATCTGCACGACAGAGGGGGTGATTCCCGCCGTGAGGGTGTACGTTGCCGACAGGACGTTTTGCACGCCCGGGTATGTGGCGTAGGAGTGATTCAAGACACGCTACCGAAAGTGAGCCTCTTGTTCTGGGGGATCTGTAGTAGCACGCCCTGAAGATCGGTACGGTTCAGATCCAGCCCGTTTGTGAAAGTCACTGTGCCCGCCGGATCTCTGAACACCGCTCCCGCGAACAGATCGCAGTTGGTGATCGTTCTGCTGCGGGTGTCCGCCCGAAAGTCCAGCTCACCGCTTGCCAGCACCAGAGTCGTGAGAGTGCCGGTCGACTGGTAAGAACAGTACCCGCCGTTGATCGTCACGGTCACAGCCACGCCAGACAGGTGATACCAGCTTCCCCCGGTCTGCGTCGACGTGGTGACCGCACACGATGTGTAGAGCACGCTCCCGGTCTGCGTGAGAGTCGTCAGGGTCACTCCCGATCCAATCCGGACACTGGCATCAGACTGCTGATTGTTGACGTAGCCGATCCGGCAAGTCATCACCGCAGAAGTCTCGCTCGCGAAGAACGCGATGCCAACCGACCCCCTGTTGATCGTCGCGGTGTTGCTGACGTGCGTCCCCTTCCACAAAATCGCAGGGGTGCCGAGGATCTCCGGCGTGCCACTGTTGAGCACCACGAGGTTGCACTGGCCCGATCCGCTGTCGATCTTGATCCGGGGGGAGCCCGGGCCATCACCACCGCCGATCGTGAGGGCTTGCGTGACGGCATCCGACGATGTCCCGAGGGCGAGATACTTGTCCCGGTACTCGGCGTAGGGGTATCCAGCGTCGTCTTGGTTCGTGTCCGGAAGTCCGATCCGACCCGTGTATCCCTGCGTGATCGTGATGGACGCGGGGGACACGCTCGACTGTGCCAGCCCATAGAGAATGTCCACGTTGCCCGCATCGATCACGATATCGTCCGAGTCGACCGGCACACTCCCGCCGCTCCAGTTCGCGGCCGTTGTGAAATGGTTCGGACCGCTGGCGGAAATCGTCGTGGCCGTGCTGACGGTGCCCGAGGTAGACGACTTGGACACCGTGATCGTGTAGGGCTGGCCCTTCGTCTTGCCGATCAGCACCACGGTTGATCCGCTCGCCGCTGGCACAGTCTCGCCGCTGACGAACTCGCGGAACTCCCCGATATTCGGCCCCCGCTCCGTCACGCTGTACGCCGCCCCCAATGCGGTCGACGTGCTCCCCAATGCCGCAGCCAACTCAGTAGCGATCTGCGTCGTGGTGACCGTTGTCCCGATCGTCAGCACGATGGAACGGCCGTTACAGGTGACTGTCAGCGTATCCGCCGCCACCCACGTTCCGCCGATCGTGATCGTCTCTTTTTGGGCCACGGGGAGCGCCCCGCCCTGCCATCGTCGTGTAGCCATGCGTTATCCCGGCGGTCGACCGCTCAGAGGGGAAGGGGACTCAAACTCGTAAGCCCATTGTACGGAATACATCTGATTGCCGTACTGGCCGAGTCGCGTAGGGCTTTGGTAGGTCACCCGCCGTCGGTCTCGATGCTCTGCCGAGGGGAACGCCGGGTTGGGGACGCTCGGCCATGTCGCCACGCCGACCGCTGTGCCTTGCTGCTGACAGGTGTAGGGCGTCTGCTGGCGGACAAGCTGCTCGATCGGTGGTCCGTACAGAGTCGGGATCACCACCTTCTGCTGCCCCCCGCCGCCGAATGTGTATGACTCGGTGTAGGACAGGATTCCCAGATCGTTGTTGTATTCGGCCTCTGCTGTGATCTGGTAAGTCCGGAATGTCGTATACTCGCTGCCGTCGCCGGTAGGGTATGACAGATCGAGAATCCGCACACCCTGCCGACTGCCCGTGTTGTACATCGAGTGCCGCACCGATGTCCCGTCGCTGGAGTAGAGCACCAGATCGCGGCCATCGACGCCGTAGGCTGCCTCAAGAGCGACGATCGCGGTCCTCAGATTGGCCTCTGTGCTGGCCTGTAGGATGCCGCGTATTGACCAGTTGGCGACGTAGCCAGACCGCGCCCCGACCTCGTTGAACGTCGATCTCTGAGAGATGACCAGCGTCACCTCGTTGTCCGCATGGGTGTACGTGCCGTATTTCAGAATCATAGCGCACCAACCCCTGCCGCTCGAAGTGCTGCTGCCTCATTCGCCTGTGCGTTCAACTGGGCTCTCAGCTTGTTGACTGTGATGTTCTCCATCTCTCGCACGAGAGGGGCCAATCTCTCTTCCAGCGAGTCCGCAATCTTTGACGGATCGAGGTCGACGTTGATCGTCTGCTTGATCTCAGCCGACACCTTGGCCTCAGCCGCCGCGATCTTCTGGTCCAGCCCGAGAATCTTGACGATCTCGGCGAATCCCGCAGCGTCTGCCCCGGCCTTGGCCTGCTCGGCAATGATGCCGCGAAACGCCACATTGCCCCGGGCGAACTTGAGTTCCTCCGCCGACAGTTGCCCCACGCCACCCGCCGCGATGCGTTGGGCGATGTCACGCGTCGCCTGTTTCTCGCGTACATCCATCAACCCAAACTCTTCGCGGGCTGCGTCAATCCGCCGCCGCTGTTCGTCGATCAACTCCCGCTCTGCTTTGGTCCGCTCCAAGAGGATGCCGTTGAGTTGTTTTTCCGCCTCCAGTCGCTTGCCTTGGATGTCCGCAAACGTCGCTTCCTTCTGTGCCTGATTCGGCTTCCGGGCTTGCTCCTGCTGCCCCGCGATCTCTCGCAATATGCCGAAATTCTGGCCGCCCATCATGGCGAGTGCGGCCCCCTGACCCATCGGCCCCATCCCGCCAAGCATCCCGCCCATCTCGCCGAGGAACTCTCGCCCCGGACCAGCGAAACGATTCTCGACAAACTTCCCCTCGCGGATCTCCTTGATGCCCTCTGTCAGGCCAGACAGGATGATCCGAGGGGCATTGAGTGCTGTGATCGTCGCACTCGTGATCATCATCAGCTTGTTGTCGCCGCCCGAAAGGAACCCCGGGCCACCACCTTTCGCCTGTGCCTTGGCCGCCTCTCGCACGCCCTTCTCAACGCCTTGCCCCACCTCGCGGGCGATGGCCTCTACCTCGATCGGCTTGCGGTCTGGGCCAGGCAGGGCAAGCTGGCCACCCCGGCCACCGCCCCCACCCATTCCACCGCCAACGATCAGCCCACCACCACCGCCCCCAGACGCCCCCCGGCGGAACGCATTCCACGCGGCAGAGACTCGGCGGATCATCTCCAGATACGCCGCTTCTAGTCGCCGCACATCGGTGATCTGATCATTGATCAGGTTCCGGTGTTCGGTGCGCAGGCGGGCATACGATAGGATCTGTGCGGTCTCGACGAACTTGACGACAGCCAGCCCGGTTTCCGCCGCCTTGCGGGAGTCCGCCGCACTCTGAAACATCATCTTGACGTTGACTACAACGTCGGTTTCCACTGGCATTACTTGCGCCCCCCCATGAGTGCCCCGAGGGGTCCGGCAATTGCATAGGCTTGCTGTGTCTCGGCCGCGTCGACTGCCTGCCGGATGATCGCCGCGTTCCGCCTCACGATCGGATCGTCAGGGAACTGCCCCACGGCTCGGCACTGGGAATAGTGCTCGTAGGCCAGCCAGTTCAATTCCGTGAGGCTCTTGGGCCTCTCTGGCGTTCCCTTGGGACAGCCATTCGCGCGGAGTCTGCACGGTGCCCGCGTGCCCTTCGGTCGTGGCACTGGCTTCCCCTGCCGCTCCAGCCTCTCCCCTGTCTTTTCGTCGTACACGAACGCCTCACAGTCGGCACAGTCGCGGTAGGCTACTTCGGGGTGCAGGATCAGCAGCCGCACCCCTTCGGCTAGTTTTTTGTGGCGTCTCCGGTGTCTTTCTCGGGCTCGGTGTTGCCTGACACAACACCCCACAGCTTCGGGGGCAGTGACGGAACCAGAGACGCAATTGATGCAGCCGATACAGGCACGGTCTGCCCGTCTGGTCCGCGCAAAGTCCACGAGACGATCTTCTTGGACAGGATCTCATCGACGATCGCCATCCACCCGGCATCGTCGATCCCCTTGGTTCTCGCCGTGTACTCGATCACATCAGATCGGATCATCGGCCGATAGACAAGCTGGATCTCATCCCACTGGCCAGAGGCAGGGATGGTCGTCTCGCGAGTGTAGCCGTCAGGGATGAAGGGGCTTGGCATTATGCAGTCGAGTCAGAGGTAATGGACAGTTCTTTCGTGCTTCCGCTGCTCTTGGCAATGCCGTTCATCTCAAGAAGGATCTCGCCCGGGCCACCGACAACAGGCGACGAATCGGCCACCGCAAGAGCACCGATCGTGAACGTGATTGACCGGCCGCCGTTGGTCAAGACGAAGGTGGCACCGCTCGCCCCGCTGGAGTTGATGTTGTACAAGTCCACTTCGTCAGACGTGTAGGGGACGGTCATCGAGACGGTGACCACCCGGCCCTGCGTGTGAATGTCGGTCGCGGTGTTGCTGTTGCTGAAGCGGGCATTCAGTTGATTGTCAATGCTCAACTCCCAGCGTGTGACCACGCGGGCCGATCCCTCGACCGTGCAGACCGCATCGGACCAGATATAGGGCGGATCGGTGGGGGCAGTGATCGCCGGGAACGCCGTCGCGCTCACAGTCTCACTCTTGCCCGTGATCTCCAGATCCAACTCAAGAGCGCCGCCAGCCGTCGCTCGGAATGTCGCCCGGGCCACCTTGCAGCCGGCGTAAACGAATCGCTTCGCCACCCGCTCGATCAGCACGTCAAACTCTGGCAGCGTCTCGGCCACCGCGAACAGATCAGCCACCTCCGCCGACCCCATGATCCGGGGCAAGAGCAAGTCCAGCATCGCGGGGGTCGCGTGAAATGCGATGGTCCCGTTGATCCTCACAGTGCCGTCTCGCGTGCGTTCGATCGGCATTGATCGAGTCCCACGGATGCCCGAGGTCTCGACGATCTCGCGGGCCGCTCTCAGCCCCTCCGTGCGAAACTCGTATGCCTCTGTGTAGCTCCCAACCGCTGTCCCGGCCGCAGCCATCGACAGGCGGGACTGGTGCCCCATTGATGCGTCAGCCACGTTTGATCCTCTCTCCCATTCGGCGGGCCACGGCCTCACCTAGGACTGTGCCAACCCTGTCCGCTGTTGTTTGATCCACACCCACATGGGGCCGCGCCGGCATCCGCCTTGTCCCTGTCTGATGCCAGTGGGCATAGGGAACCGACGTTCCGAACCGCAGCCACGTTTTGCCCGTCTGCCAGATTGTATCTTGCGTGCCGTCAATCGTCGTCAGGCTCTCGAACATCCGGCCCGTGTCGACAAGGATCGATGTGTGCCCCTTGCGGCTCGCCGTCGAGAACGCAATCGGAGCCCACGCCTGCCCGTTGGGGCCGCGTTGCTCCAAATACATCGCCCGCTCGAAGTCTTGCAGGACGGTGATCGCTTCGTCGAGTGCTTCGGTGTAATCCTGCTCTTCGGCCTGTTCTGCCGCTTGAAAGACGACCTCCAGCACGGTCTCCAGATCGTCCATTACGTCCGGCCCTCCCGATTGCTGATCCGCAGGGTGAATCCCGAGACGAATAGATCCCGCTGGAATGCCGCATTGTCGACGATTGCCAGGGGAGTCAACGCCATGTTGTATCCCCGCGTGCTGTCCAGCCGCTGATTGGAGAATGCCTTGCGGATCGTCTCCCGCCACGATAGCCGCTGATCCAAGCCCAACACCTGCCGATCGGTAGGCTCTTCTGCGTCAATCTTGAGGCTCGCGACGATGGCCACGATGACAGGGTAGACGATGTCGTCTCGGACGTTGGTGCTGGCCGTGATGGTCTCCGCACCAAACGGCCCGATGACCACCGCAGGCATCCGGGCAGCCGGCATCCGGGCAATCTCCACGGCAGGAGACTGGCAGATGACGATGTTCGCTCTCGGCACCCCCGGCAGATTCAGACCCTGCACCTGCTCCAGCACCGTGTTTAAGATCGTCGTGAGTTCGGCAGGCAAGCTACACCTGCTTTCGGGTCAGGACGATCCACCGGGCATCCAGCGACGCCAGGGACGTACTCAGCACACGCCACCGCTCGCCGGTCGAGTCAATCACGATGTCGTCCACCTGCACCCCCCGGGCTCCCGGCTGCGTGGCGTTGAGGCTGAATGATCTCTCGTCGCCCGTGATGTCGATCCCCGCCATCGCCGCACGCCTCCGATCGACAGGACCGGAGACAGCGTTATCCACGGTGACTGAGGTTGCCCCGTCCGGCCGGATCTGCCGCAGGGTCACCACCTCGCCGCCGTCGAAAATCGCATAGTCCCCGGAGATGTCCAACGTCATGTCGTGGCCTCGCCCAACTCCTCAAATGGACCGGTGGCCGCCGAGAGAAGCGTATTCAGTTGGGCAATCTGCCCGAGGATCGCCGTCCGATAGCCGTTCCAATCCACGTTCTGGCCGTCGATGTTGTAGCTCGGCTTGGGATTGGCCGACTCGGTGACGAGTGCCGCGAGTAGGTTGCTACGGATCGTCGCGATCTGCTCGGCGTCTGTCGCCACTAGAGCACCTGCTTCGCGGGGGGGGCCTCAATCTCCAGTTGCTTCGCCGCGAGAGTCCGGCCACTCCTGCCGCCCGCACTGTTGAACGCCCTAACGGCATCCTCCAGCGTGTCGACATTCACCTCGACCCAATCGCCGCCAGCACGGGGACGCAATCGCCACCCGCTCACCGGCCGCGTCTGGACAGGAGCCACTGCCTCCACGCTCTCCACCGCCTCCACACTCTCGGGGGCCGTCGCATCAGATTTCTTTGCCACGTGAACACCTCAGAAAGAAAAAACCCACGCCGGTTTTGGGCCGACGTGGGCAGAGTCAATCGGCCTGATCGTCAGCCGGTTTAGGCAGTACACTTCACCATGTATCGCGGGTCCATCGTCGCGTAGGCACCCCGCTCAGACGCCTTGAACTGCATCACGATATCCGAATTGAATTCGGCCTCGTTGTTCGCAGGGGCCTGCACCACCGTGAGGGGCCAGTTTTCCATGTAGCGGAACGCCTTGGTCAGATCGCCGAGATACCAGGTGGTATCGGTGTTCATCCGGCTCGCAAGGAAGTTGGTCGAAACGATCGTGTATCCCTGAATCGGGTTACCCGTTTTCGTCTCCGTCGGGTTGCCGGTGGTGGCGTACCCCGGGGTAGTCACGGTGATTTCCGTAGCGTTGACGATCCGCCGCGCCGTGTACAGATTCTGCCGGGTCACAATCAGGTGCTTCGGCTGAATCAAGATCGGCAAACCGGTTTCCGGGTCGAGCATTCCAGAAAACAGCCGCTCGGCATTGTCGACATCGTTCCAGTCCACCAACGCGTTCGACGCCTCCAGATTGTCCCAGTTGTGGGTTCCGGAGTTGTCGCCGTAGGTGGCGATCGTGTTGTCCCTGTAGCGGTAGCGATGATCGGTCGTGTTCTCGTCGATCACGCAATCAATCGCCCGCAGTTCCTTGCTGGTGGCGAGTGACTCGCCGACCTCGCGACACCGATCTTCCAGCACGCCAGTCCGGTCGAAGAAAATCGCTTCCTTCGTCACGCCGACAATCAGCCCCCGCTTCGTGGTGACAGGGGTGTCGATGTAGGTCTGGCTGACACCGGCCCGGGGATAGGGTCGCCCTTCCTCGACCACCAGTGCCTCATCGCCGATCTTGCTGATGCCCGGAATCCGCTCGCCGTTGAACTGCGTGGAGCGTGCGGGAATCAGGCCCGAGAACACATAGGCTTCCTGCTCGTAAGCCTGCATGATCTCATTGTACAGCACCTGTCCGCTGATCTTGGCGAACTGGCTGGAGGCTACCAGGCTGGCGGTCTCCCGAAGTTCGCTGCTGCCATTGCTGCGCGGATCGTACAGGTTGACCATCTCGCGGCCGTCCGGCACAAAGTGCTCGAACAGTTGCCGAAGCGAGAAGTCACTGAACTTCAACGCCCCGCTCTTCAGTCCCTCGGAGAAATCCGAGTTGAATTTCTCCACGTCTCCATCACGCTGGGCCGCTTCGAACAGCCGCCGCAACTTCTTCACGTCCACCATGGTTTTGGCTCCTGTCCTTTAGCGTTCTTGGGTGCAGACCACATAGTCCACATTCAGGGTTTCGAGATTGGCCCCACCGTTCTTCACGCCAAGGGCAATCTGCATCTCAGTCGCCGACGTGAAAACGTAGTCATGTTGGGCCACCAGCACGCCGTCAACGAAGAAACTGACGTAGGCATTCGTCGACGAATACGGCATGTATTCGATTTTCAACGTCTGGTACGCCGCCCCGCCCGCAGTCACGGCACGCTTCGCCAGATTGTTCAGGTTGGCGGCTGACAGCTCGGTCGTGATCTGCGTCGTGGAGTTGCTGGTCTCAGCGATCCAGACAGTCCCGCCGTCGACCTTGTGGAGGTTCGCTCCGCTGTATGACGAAGGGGGGCCCCCTCCGTTGTCCACCAGCGAATTCGCACCGACAGCGTCCATCACGCCAACGAGGATATTCGCGTCGTCCGTGTTGGCTTCGGTGAACTGCACACGGGCTTCGAAGAGCAAGGGCTTGTTCGCCGCGAATTTGAAAACCTCGTTCGCCGACTCAACGTAAGCCTCATCGTTGTCGGCCACGGTGCCATCGCTCGGCACGATTGCCAAGATCCCGCCGACCGCATCCCCCACGCTGGCGGTCCCCGTGTCGGTCAGAGTCGTCACCCAATCGGCCGAGTCCACGTCACGGTTGAAATCGTCTTCGATTGTGAATTGCCGCCGCTTGGTCAGCAAGTCCGGCAGTCCGTCAGTTCGCGCAGCCATGTATGGTGCTCCTTAGTTGGCACGAATGGCAGCGATAAACTGCCGGGTATCAGTCGGGTATTTCACAGTCGACGCCGCAGGAGGGGAAGCCGCTGGACGTGCTCCACGCTGCCCCGCAGGCCACGACTCCAGCAACGCCGCCCGCTTGTCCGCAGGGACAGCCTGCAACGCCGCCAGCCGCTCGGGGGTCACGTCTCGGCCAGCCGATTCCAGCAGTTTCCGGGCATCGTGCTCGGCCTTGATGGAGCCCATCGACTCGGTCAGGGCGTCCAGCTTGCCCATGATCTGGGCCAGGCTCTCGGCCATCTTCTTGACCTCTTCGCCCGCCATTTCCTCCATCTCTCCCTCTTCAGGGACACCGGGGGCGTCGGGCATCAGCATCTCTTGGGCTTTGAGGATGGCCGCGATGCGCTTCATCTTGGATGATCGATCCCCGTCCGAGTCAAGCACCTCTTTCACCATCGCGCCGAAATAGTCGCCATCGCCCTCTTTCATCGGCTTGTCGGCGTACTCGCCCATCCCCTCAGCGGTCATCACCTTCTCTTCGCCCGCCATCTCGGCGGCCTCTCGAATCGTCATACGCTTCCCCTCGCTCTCAAAAAGCCCCGCGTTTGTGGCAGGGGTCTGAACCAGATCCACGGAATACACCTTGTCCACCGACTCCACCACGACAGACGCCCCGTCCATCCTCACGGCTCCCTCTGCGTGATGCGAGAGACCGAGGCGATTGGGATTGCGTTCCGCCGCTTCAGCCACTACGTCCGCCTGGGGATGACTCTTGAGGTAGTGCAGATCCCCATACACACCGTCGGGCATCTGGCGGACATTGCGAATCCAACCGAACGCATCCGAGACGGGACGATCCTTGCCCTCGCCTCGTGGATGGTCGATGTTGACCGGTGCCCCCTCGTACAGACGGGCCGCTTGCTCCATCGCCCGGGCGCTGTACGTCCGCCCGTTGCGAGAAGTCGGCCCGAGAATCCGCACACCCTCGATCAGTCCGGAATCCTTGTCGATCCGGCTGGGGGCAATCGCTGTCTGTTCGCGGAGGTGTCGTTTCATGTCTCCCGATTATGGATGCGGGAGGCGATCGAACAAGGGCAATTGATGGCTTCGTACAAAAGACAGACCCTCGGCTAAATTTAGCCTAGGGTCGCCCCGTTGCGTTTTTTGCCTGAAAACAAGGCTAGAATCGCTCGCGTGTTGCCTTGGGCTCGGCTTGTGTCTTCAGATAGCACCGGCAGTTTGGGTGCGCCGGCGGGCCACCGTTCGCAATCACTTCGTCCTGTGCCCGACTGCCGCCAGGTGCCAATGCGTTCTCCAGCACCAACCCCCACAGGTCTGGCACCTTGTTGTGAAGCGGTCGACAGAGTGGGCAGACCTGATCGTCCTTCTCGGTGATCCACCGCGTGATCATGTTGAACCCTGCCCGCTCCAATGGAATCCGTGCGGCATTCGTCCCGCGTGTCTGTGCCTGTGTGGTCAGGGTCGCAGCAGTAACCGCATCACGGTCTGGCCCGAGGGCTCGCGATAGCACTGCCTCAACGTCTGCCGCTGTGCCTGTCGCCAGCACCTCGCCCGAAGTTGTGACGATGTCCCGGGCTGTGCTGATCGACGATGCCGCCGAGTCTGCCGCCATCGCCCCAGCCTGTAGCAGTGCCTGCCGGTTGACCTCCAGCGCTATTGAGTCGTCCACGGCACCGGGAAGCATTTCGTCGGCATGCTGTGCGAACGTCGCGAGAAACACCGCGAGAAGGATAAGCGTGAGTTCCTTCCTCCGCTCATCCTCCCATCGCTGCCAGTCTGCCGCAGACACACGCGACGGATCGGGCGGGTCTCCCAGCAACTCCCGCAGTTCCCGCCGCTGGCGTGCTGTCAGTCGCGACAGTCTCCGGGCAAAGTCCCGCTCCACTCCCATTCGATCCGCGAGTTCGCTCACTGTTGCAGACCCTCCAAGATTGCCCGGGCTTCGGGCAGGGTCGATACGCTCTCCAATGCCGCGACGATCGCCGCTTGAAGTGTGCCCGCGTTTTCGACCGAACCGCAGTCGCCGCAGTCGCACGACTCAGAGACATTGCCCACGATGCCCGCTGCCCATTGTGCCCCTGTGTCCCCGCCCCACCCCAGCCACGCAACATACCCCGCGTCTCGCCACGGTTCATTCTTGTACTCGGGAGCTACCGCCTTATTCTTCTCGTGACGCCCGAAGAATGACGCCATCCGCCCGACAGTCTCGCGGGAGAGTCGTTCCCCGCTGGCCAGTTGATTCGCACGAGTCCATCCGACCGGAGTCATCCCCGCCACAGCGTCGCCGTGTTGGTCTCGCCATCGCAGCACCTTCTTCGCGTTGTTCCTCGCGGCTTCAGGGGCATCATAGCTGTCTTCCGCCTCTTGCATCGGAAACGGACTAGGGGCCGCAGGTGGGGCCGGTGCCTGCTCCTCCGCTCTGTTCTGCTGCTCCTGCTCCCAGTCCAGACCCGCCTGAGTCGCGGCCGTCCGCTTGCTCAACAGACCGTTCTGGATCTGGATGGCCTGCACGTTGGCCAACTCTTGCGGGTTGCGGGATGCGACGCTGGGCTTCTCCGTGTTGATGTCCACCAATGCCTCGATCTCCTGCCATGGCCGCTGAGGCAAGATCCCCCGCTCCCACTCGAATCGCAGCACCTTCCACAACAACCCCTCGAGCGCCCGGGCGTAGAACGATTGATCCGCCTCACGGGCTTTGACGAAGGGAGACTCGGCCACGAGGGTGGAGGCGTAGTTGGCGTTGCTGGCATCTCCCGACACCATGTACTCCGGCATCGCCCATCGCACGCCGACGATCCGCAGGAGTTGTTGGGAGACGGCCAGGAAACCATCGTTACGTTCCGCACCCATCGGCCCCGGCTTGTAGACCAGCCCCGGGCTCGGCTTGAGGATCGTGCCCGGCTTGTATTGCTGAACTCTCTGCTGCTTCTGCCCGCCGCCGATCACCTGCCGACCGTACTGGGCCACCGCATCGCTCGCCCCCAGCGTCTGGATGCTGGCCTGTGACGTGCCCGGGGGAGCCTCCAAGATCCACGCGATGGCCGCCTGAAGAGCAGCACCTTCGGCCATGTTGCGGCGAAGTTTGGCCTCTCTGGCGATCTCTTCGACGATCAGGAACAGATCACTCACACCCCGCTTTGCATTGCGCGGGCTCCCTCTGGAGATGTGGAGCATCCGCCGCTCAGGCACATAGTCCCAGTCCATCCCCCCATCGTCGCGTGTGACGTGATAGCCAAGGGGCATGTCCGGCCGGCGCTCTGGCGTGCGAATGCCGAAACTCCACGACGTGGGGCCATCGTAGTCGTCCAGCCAGTCCTCCAGTTGCCGCACGTTGCCCGGCTCGCGGATCTGGTCGGGCTCCAGCACGCACAGCGTAGGGGCTCCCGTCAATCCGGGTTCGAGATACGCGAACGCCTCCCCATCCTCTCGGCTGCGGTGGTGGAGTTCTCGATCGAGGCTGCCCGTCATGTCGTGGACATCGCAGAACCGATCGATGATCCGCTGGCACAGATCAGCCAACGCCGCATCCTGGGATTGGGCCGTGAACACGAACCCCGGGCCAAAGGTGTACTCCGCCAGCC
>Ga0049081_10000464_pt1 | contig 15529 bp, 16 predicted proteins | sample GreLakmeER78MSRF_FD_66717 | JGI IMG/M metagenome (GOLD analysis project Ga0049081, IMG submission 66717) | Freshwater lentic microbial communities from great Laurentian Lakes, MI, USA - Great Lakes metaG ER78MSRF | ecosystem: Environmental > Aquatic > Freshwater > Lake | place: Great Lakes...
CAACGGATAGTAAAGTTTAATTTCATGGTATGCTGGACGTGTGGTTCAAGCATTCAGCACATAGGTAACTACATTAAAAACGGATTGGGATGGCATTGATAGTTTTAGCCGTGTGGGACACGGAGGAGAATGGCAGGACAGAATATACTAAGAGGACGCTACAATCCCTTTTGTCAACGGTGAACCCATTGAAGCATCGAATCCATGTGGTTGACAATGCAAGCTGCGCGGCAACCAAACGCGTACTAAGGGACTTTGAGCCTGACATTACAATCCACACCAACGGTCAAAATCTTGGAACGGCAAAGGCTGTAAACAAGGCATGGCAACTCCGCAAGCCAAACGAGCATTGCGTTAAGATGGACAACGATGTGGTCATCTATAAAAAGGATTGGTGTGATGACCTTGAACGCGCAATTGCATTAGACCCGTCAATTGGGATAGTTGGACTAAAGCGTAAGGACTGTTGGGAAGAACCAAACCGAACCGACTACTACAAGTCAAGCCTTGAAATGCTACCGCACGTAGCGGGTGAACCGTGGGTAGTGGTCGAGCGTGTCAATCACGTCATGGGTACGTGTCAGATGTTCAACTCAGCGTTATTGGATAAGATAGGCTACCTTTACCAACCGCGTCTATACGGCTTTGATGATAGTCTTGCGGCTATCCGTTGTCAGGTGGCGGGGTTCTACTCTTGCTTCCTACCTCACATTGAGATAGACCACATCGACACGGGCGAGACACCGTATCAAGGATGGAAGGAAAAACACGCGGGTGAGGACATGGCAGAATACAACAGGCTAAAGCACGGTTACATGGACGGTTCAATCAACATCTATTCAGAAGCAACATGGTAGTAATTACGACCACCTCTGACCGTTCAAAGTGTAAGCGTTTAGAGCGTTCACTTATTGCAACTGGACACCCGTATCATATTATTGAACACGAATGGTGCGGTTTTTTAGATAAGCTACATTTTACTTATCGTTACCTAAAGATTTGCAATCATACGCATTTTATTTATACTGATGCTTGGGACACCGTAGCACTATTACCACCAAGCGAATCAAAAAACGGATTGCTATTTTCAGCGGAACGTGCCTGTTATCCACACCCCGAAAAGGCATCACTATACCCGCCAACGGATAGCCCGTTTAAATACGTCAATGGGGGAGGCTTTGCAGGCGAAGTAAAAGCGTTCATCAAACTATATGAATCATGCCCACCAACGGATGAATTGAACGACCAAGTTTGGTTAACGGATAGATACCTTGCCAACACCGACACGATCAAACTGGACACGAACCGCGAACTATTTCAAACGATTGCCTTTTGCCCACCTACTGACTTTGTTAAAGGGGCTACTTTTTGGCATGGAAACGGACACACACCTTTAGAACCTGCACTCATGGCACTACCTATCACAGTTCAAACCCTTACGGCCTTATGGCAAGACACGCCCGAAAGCCATAGGAATATAAACAACTCACTCACAGACCTGACCAACGCAGACCCAAAGCTAAAAGAGTTCCGTGATTACGTGGAGCAAACAGCCTACGGATTTGGCGAGCGTTCGTTCATCGGGCTATGGCAAGTATTAGCCAACTCGCTACCACCTAACTTTTCATTTCTTGAAATCGGAGTGTATCGCGGTCAATCGGTTGCAGCCATCAAACTGGCTCAACCAAAATCTAAAGTAACGGGGATCACTCCACTCGATGAAACGGGAGGATTCCATACGTCTGATTATGGTAAGGACATTGCAGACCTTCACAAACGCTACAAACTTAAACAGCCTACTATTGTTCCGTATCGAAGCGATGCGCCCGAAGCTATGGCAGTTGCAAGTTCGCAGGCATGGGATATGATTTACATAGATGGCGGTCACGATTACGAGGTAGCCAAACAAGACATTTATACCTACTCTTCATTCGTAAAAGTAGGCGGTTATTTAATCGTTGACGATTGCGCTAATCGTTACAATATGCCCGATGGTTACTTTAAGGGAATTGAAACAGTGAGCAGGGCGGTAGATGAATTGCTTCCAAATGATTACTTTTGTGAGTTATTCAGCGTTGTTCATATTAGAGTGTTTAAACGAATCAAATGAACATATCAGTAGCTTTTCCAAATCACGACTACACAGAGATTGAAGAGTCTATCGTTTTACGTTGGGAAATCGAATTGAAACACCGATTTGAGGATAGAACGTTTTTTATTTCCGAAGGTCAATTCTTGTCAATGAAGACGGAGCATTACGACTACATAGTTGAAAAGAAAAGAAAATGAAAGCAACATTCACAATTCAGGATGGTGAGTTTGAGGTTGACATCACAACCAAAAAAACAAGCTACAAATCGAAAGGCACGATCGTACTGGACGAGGACGCTCAGGATATTCGGGCAGCTATTGAGAATCTAACTCGGATCATCATTGCCAAGTCAGACAACTACACGCAATCCAAAAGCACGTTGAACAAATGAGAGCGACACTACTGATATTCGCAATTGCATTGATAGGATGCGATAAGACCGAAACGCCTTGTTGTAAGACGGTTATCAATATGACTTACCACGTATCAATGCAAGAACCTTATCTTGGCGGCAAGTTTTGGCGGGCTACTTACATGGACTGTAAGAACAACATCACGAATGAAAGCGTAAGCGAATACCCCTCCGATAATCCACCGTTGGCAATCGGGCAAGAAATATGTAAGTGATGTCTAACACCCACAAGAAGATAGATGAAGATCAACTGCAAGACTTAGCGGCTGAATACATCGTTGAATGTGAAGGTAACAAGAAGGAACAGGCTACCGTAAAGGGTGACATAGTAGAGGTGGCCGATAGGAAGATAGCCGACTGGAAGTATTTCGTATCGCATTGGTTGGTTAAGAAGGGGTTTGACTTTTACACAAGGGAGTACAGCTACGAAGTTGAGAAGGACGAAGCACACCCATTATCTTACACTATAAAAAAGATAAAGGCGCGAATGGACGGTTATTCAGGCGATGTGGTCGCAAACGAGGGCAAAGGAATCTTTTGGGCAAAGAACCGATTAGGTATGACAGACCGAACGGAACAGACACATAAGACCGAAGTTAGCCCATACAACCCGCTTGATTTAGATGTTCCAACGAACGACAGCACAGGGTAGTTTTGATAGTAGCAAAACTATTATTATCTTTAGGCATGGAATGGAAACAAGTAGTTGGATTTGAGGGTTTGTACATGGTATCTGAAAACGGTCATGTAATGTCTTTAGGTAAAGGAGATTCAACTAATACCATGACCAAAAATGAAAGGCACTTGTCGCAACGATTAAGTAGGAACGGCTATTTAAATGTCAAGCTATCAAAACAAGGTCAACGCACTCACATATCAGTTCATAGGTTAGTGGCATTGTCTTTTATACCTAATCCCGATAACAAGCCCCAAGTGAATCACAAAGATGGATGTAAAAGTAACAACCATGTTAGTAATTTAGAGTGGGCAACATCGAAAGAAAATATAAGGCATAGTGTAGATAGTGGCCTACAAGTTATGCCAAAAGGAATTGATAATTCATGCTCCAAACAAATAAGACAATTATCTAAAACAGGCGAGGTATTACGTGAATGGGGTAGTATAAATGAAGTCAAGCGAGTAATGGGGTTCAATTCTTTTGGCATAATTAAATGCTGCAAAAGAGAAAAGAAATACAATACCGCTTACGGATACAAATGGCAATATGTTTAGAAGAACAACCGCTCAAAGAAAAATAGCCGCTCTGCGAAAACGCGTCCGCGTTGTGCAGGGCGGCACGTGACGAGCAGTTCCAAGACGTTCACAATATTACCGTTGCTTATCGCCTATGCTATTCAAACAAAGGGCGCGGAAATAAGCGTAGTTGCCGAATCAATCCCACACCTTCGCAGGGGCGCGATACGTGACTTCTTGAAGATCATGGAATGGATAGGCAACCCGATCGAATCTAACTGGAATCGCTCAACGCTAACCTACTATTTCACCAACGGCAGCTTCATTGAGTTCTTCTCAGCCGATCAAGGCGATAAACTACGTGGTGCAAGGCGTGACGTTCTATTCGTCAACGAGGCCAATAACATCAGTTGGGATGCGTACCACCAACTCAGCATAAGAACGAGGCGGTTCATCTACATTGACTACAACCCAACGGCTGCATTTTGGGCGCACAATGAACTGATAGGCAAGCCCGACACCGACTTCGTTATCCTGACGTACAAGGACAATGAAGCGTTAGAACCCGCTATTGTCAAAGAGATTGAGGCGGCAAGAGATAAGGGCGCAACGTCAAGCTATTGGGCTAATTGGTGGCGGGTCTATGGATTGGGTGAGGTCGGTTCATTGCAGGGCGTGGTGTTCAAAGAATGGCAACAGGTCGAATCAATGCCCACATCATTCAAATGGAAAGCGTATGGATTGGATTGGGGCTTTACCAACGACCCGACAGCGTTTGTGGAGGTGTGCGAGTTTGATGGCAAGCTATGGTTGAATGAGGTACTTTACGAAACCAACCTCACCAATAGCGACATTGCGACCAAGCTATCCGCGTACAAGCAATGGGAGGTGATAGCCGACAGCGCAGAACCTAAGAGCGTGGAGGATTTGAGGCGGCACGGCTTTAGGATACGCGGGTGCAAGAAGGGCGCGGACAGTATCCGTATCGGACTGGATAAGATGCAGCAGATGCCACTAATGGTTACGTCAAGCAGTCTCAACTTTATCAAAGAACTTCGTGGCTACATTTGGCAAGTGGACAAGAACGGAGAAACGACCAACGACCCGCAAGGCATCGACCACTTGATCGACGCGGCACGGTATTGCATCATGGAGAAACTAAACGCCCGAAGCGGCACATACGCAGTAAGATGAAGATAGGCTACATTGTACAATCAGATGACGTTGGCGGGGTTGAGTACCACCGACTTTACAAGCCGCTATCCCTTTTAGGCTTGGACGTTACGCGATGCGTTGGCGTTGACAAGGGAATACTTGAACATGGATTTGATGTGGTAATATTCAATCGGTGTATGCCTTGCCTAAAGCAATCCGAACTAATTGCAGACCTGAAAGGCGAGGGTGTCCATGTGATATGCGACCTTGATGACACATGGGTATTAGATGGCGGCCACTACCTTACGAAGTCATGGAAGCAATCTAAACTAAAGACGCGGATCATCGGGGCAATTTCGGAGGCTGATGAGGTATGGGTCACGCACCAACATTTAGCAGACCTCACAGGCCGATTGAATCCGAATGTTCACATCATACCGAACGCGATAGACACCGAAGACGCGCAATGGCAATCACATCATAACGGCAACGGGCGCATTGGATGGGTGGGAGGCATTACCCACGTCAACGACATTCTATTGACTGTCAACGCATGGGGCGAAGTTGAGCCGATTATTTGCGGATACCAACAGAATGAACCCGAATGGAAACGGTTGAGCGACAAACTAACGGCCACATACATCAAAGGCATGGATGTGTGGAATTACGCACAGCTTTACGAGCAGTTTGACATAGCTATTGCACCATTGACAGATTCGACATTCAACACGTATAAGTCCAATTTGAAGATATTGGAAGCAGGCGCAAAGGGCAAGCCGATATTCGTACAATCAATGCACCCTTACACGGATAAGACCACAGGCATACACCACGTCACGGACTGGAAGCAAGCAATAGCCGAGGCCAAAGCAATGAGCGACAAACAGATTCAGGACGAAGGGGCGGCATTAAGGCAATATGTCGCTGAAAATTACGACCTTCGCAAAGTGAATGAACTGAGATTAAAGAGACTACAATGACTATAAACGTGCCGAGATCATGGTCAGATGTGACCGTTGGCGAATATCAAGCCTTTAGACAACTTCTGAAAGAGGATGGTGACCCGTATCTAACGGAGTGTGCTATCATAAGCACGTTCACAGGTGCAGACATGAACGACATCATGGCAATAACCCGTGAAGATCATGGCAAGATAATGACCAAGCACTTAGCCTTCCTTGCAAGCGAAGTAACTGGCAAGCTGAAGAACCGCGTGAAATTGGGCGGCAAGTGGTATCACATCGAGACAGACCTAAAGAACATCACAGGCGGGCAGTATATCGACCTGACGCATTTTATGAAAGACGAGAACGTGGACGGCAACCTCCACAACCTTATCGCGTGTCTATGCACACCATTGAAGTACGGCATTTGGAAGCAACCGTACAACGGAAAGAACCATGCAGCGGTGGCCGAGCAAATTAAGTCAATGCCTATAACCTACGTTAAACCTATAACCGATTTTTTTTTATCCAGTTACGTGGAATTGTTGACCAATATCGCGGCCTATTTAATGAAAATAGGAACGGAGATGAAAGAACGGGCAATGGAGCAGCTGACCAGTTCATCAACGTCTATGGATGGTTATACTCAATACACGGCCTCACGAACGGCAGGCGGGAACTTTGGGACTTCTACCTCAACATGAACATCATTGAACTATTCAACACTATGACGTTCTTTAAGCACATGGGTATCTACGAACGCCAAATGGAACGAAAGAATGGCAAGGGAGTTTAAAAGTGTACAGGCGCAGCTTGAGGTCTATGGTGGCCTGTTCGTTCAGCGATTGGGTGACCAATTGGACGCAAACAACACCAATGCAAGCGGGGCGTTAAAGGGAAGCATTGAACTCACGCTAAAATCGGAGGGCAAAGGCTTTCTGATTGACGCTTTAGAATATTGGGGCGCGGTTGATGAGGGTAGAAAGGCAGGGAAACGTCCACCTGTTAGCGAGTTGATGAAGTGGTTGTCATATCCCAACGTCCGTGACAAGATTAGATTCGGGGCAAGTGACAAGGCTTTCGGTGAAAAGGAAATGAAGTCATTGGCGTTCTTGATAGCTAGAAAGATAGGCCGCAAAGGAACGAAAGGAACGAACTTCTTCACCAATGTATACAACTCAGACATCATTGATGACATGGTGGGTGCGATAGCAGAAGGTGCGATGACAGATTACGCGGCTGCATTGGATGAGATAATCAGCAACTTCAATAGAAACAGATAGGGCGGTTCTTATATTCATAAGAGTAAACCTATCTCAATATGGCAGTAGTAATAGTTGACACTCCCGATGATTACGGGTTAGTAAACAACGATAATACCTTCGTGTTCTATTCGACCAACTACACGGCCACGCAAAGGTTTCAGATTCTTATTCTCCCTTACACCTACCCGACCGACCCTATCATTGCGACCTTTCGGGTATATCCGCGACCATCGACTGACGGCAATGTGAACCGTGCTTTCTTCGACCCGTCACGAACGCTGCAAAGCCTTATCGGTTCTGACATTGCCATACCATCAGCCAACCATCAAGGCTTCATTCAATGCCTCAACAGTCATACGGAATACAACCTACTTATAAGGGAGGAGGACAAAGACGCGGCAGGCGTGTATCAACTTGGCGATCTGACAATCAGTTCGGTTAAGAGTGTGTGGAATGGAGTAAAGAAGTACGTTGATTGGCTTGACTTCGACTACAATCTGTACATCATGGGTACATCGGCCAATCGTTTCTTGACCGAATCGCCCCGCACAATCTACCTGAACGATGACCAAAGTCAGTTCCTTCACTTCATAAGCACATCGTCCACCAATGGATTTGAGTACACCATAAACGTGTTCAATTCGGCAGGCACTCAAACGTTCACATCAAGGGTATCAAATCCTAACGCGGCAAGCATAGCAAGCGGCTACGGATACAAGTACCTTCGGATTCCAGTAGGTAGTTACGACATTGCCAACGTTGACCCGACACTATCTTCAACAGCGGGTATCGCTACGTGCTTAGTTGGCGCGAGTTACTACACCATTAAACTGACCAAGACGGGAACGGCAAAGAGTGAAACCTTCACATTCTACCTTAATCAGAAATGCACGAAGTACACACCTATTCGTCTGCAATGGCTCAACCGTTTGGGCGGCTATGATGCGTTCAACTTCACATTGAAGAGCGAAGAGACAACAGATGTCAAGAGGGCTAACTTCGTTCAACAGCCGAGGGTGTTCAGCGGCACGGGGTGGAACTACACAAAGATGTCGAGAGGCCGAACGGAATACGACACTCAGGAAATGGTAACGTTGAAGGTTAATACAGACTACCTGACAGATGCAGAAAGCACATGGATGGCCGACCTGTTCGGTTCTCCAGTCATTTATCAAGAGATCAACAACGAATTGATAGCGGTTAACATTGACGGCAAGAGCATTAGTAAACAGACATCGCTGAATGATAAGCTGATGCAGTACACTTTCGACATCGACTACTCAATGACAAATACTAGACAACGTGGTTGAGGTACTGATCGAGGGTAGGCGATTGGATGTGTTCGAGGGGTTTGACTTCTCGTTCAATTACGGTATTGCCGACATTCGCGACCCGAACAAACGAAGCACGGAATACACTAAGACAATAAAATGCCCATCAACTCCGAACAACGACCTACTGTTCGGTCACGTTTACGATGTGAATATCAGCAACCCGTTCAACTCAGGAAGCACGAACATTGAAGTGAACTTCAACCCGAACAAGAAAGCCGAATGCAGGGTAATTTCAGACGGCATTGAGGTAATGGGTGGCGTGGTTCAATTGCGACAGGTGACGATTGACTTGACGCGATACACTTACGAGGTTATATTTATCGGCAAGCTGAAAAATATATTCTCCGTTTTGGGCGATGACCAACTTAACGGATTTGATGACAATGGATTGCCTCTAATTGACTTTAGCGACCTTGACCACATCCTATCACATACGGACGTTGAATCAAGTTGGTACAACACAACGGGATACACCTATCCATTAATTGACTACGGCCTATCATGGGAGTTCGATGGAGACAATAGACGCATTTATGATGTGGAGGACTTTCGGCCTGCGGTGTTTTTAAAGACCATCGTTGATAGGTTATTTACTTATGCAGGTTATACTTACACATCCGCGTTCCTTTCGTCTCCATTATTTGAGAAGTTCATTATTCCGTGGTACTCGGAAACCTTCACGCTGACAGAGGATCAAATAACCGAACGGCAAATGATAGCCGAATCGGATGCGGATGCAAATATGTTAAGCGGGCTGACTGCAATAACAATACAATCAGACTGGTGGAATTACAAGCGTTTAGAATTTGAGGACTACTCAGACCCTAGTAACCAATGGGATCCTGTTAATGACACATTCTCGCCTGCTTTTATTGGTTACTCAACGTTCAATGTGAACCTCAATTTCACCATCGAAAGGATAGCACCTAGCACACTTGACGGGGTGTTGCCTGCATTGATTCAGGTTTACAGGTTAAGCGGTGGCAATACGACCATCGTTGATGCGGTAAACTTTGACATCGACATACCTGACAATCCAGCAGTAGGCCAAACGGCAACCACGAACTTTCAATGGTCATCAATGCAGTCTCTTGGCTTTGTTGGTGATACCTTTTGGGTAGAAATATGGTTTCTAAATACTCAACTTGGACTGATCGGAAACAATTTCACAGTTGAAATGAACGAGGGCAGTAGGTTCTTTAATGTGGTTTCGGAACAACAGATATTTGAGGAGGCGGATGTTTACATGAACAACTTCATCCCGAACGTCAAGATGGCCGACCTTCTTCTTTCGGTGTTCAAAATGTTTAATCTCTACGTTGAGGTTGACCCGTTGGATGAAACCAATCTCATTATTGAGACACGGTTCACCTATTATGCAGGCGGCTCAAATGTGGACTGGACGCACAAACTAGCACGGGATAAGACCATCACAATTCAACCATTAGGGCTTCTTACTGCAAAGGAATACACCTATACCTACGAAGAGGATGATGACTATTACAACCAACGCTATCAAGATTCAAAGGGCTACACATACGGCAGAAGGAAGCGGTCAATAGATAACGACTTCGTGACATCGAAGAACGTTCAAAGCATTGTATTTTCTCCGACCCCGTTAGTGAACGATGGAAATTCTTCGCGGATCATTCCGAAGATATACGATGCAGACATTGAAGAAGGACGTAAGCCGACATCAATAAACATCCGTGTGCTTTATTATGCAGGCGTTCTACCTTCTGCGCCAACGTGGAAATACAGATACAACGCAGGAACGACCATACAACAGAAGAGCGTTTACCCGTATGCAGGTCACTTGGACAATCCGATCACACCGACATTCGACCTGAACTTCGGCATACCGTCCGAACTGTACTACACGGCCAACGGGTTCACGGGTACGCTTCAATACACCAACGCCAATCTGTTCAACCTATACCACAAAGGCTATTTGGATGAAGTGTCAGATAAGGATTCAAAGGTTATGACGGGGATGTTCCAATTGAGCGCATTGGACATATTCAACCTGAATTTCAGGAATCAGATAATCATTGACAATTGCTACTGGAGACTGAATAAGATAATGAATTACAACCCGTTCAGCGATGGTCTGACAAAGGTTGAACTGATCAAGGTTAGGGATGTGATACCATTCGTTGCCACCACTTTCACCAATGGCACGGGCGGCACAGTAGGTAGTGGGTTGAATTGGGAGGATAGACCCGTGACCAATCGAACTAGCAAAACGAGCAGCAACGAACTACCCGAATTTCAAGGCACGGTCAATGGGCGATTCAATCGAGTGTCATCAGCGGCTTTCGGTTATGGCATTACCGGCAACTACAATTACATAGGTGACGGCAGCTACAACGTGACCATAATCGGCAACAGGAACGCGGTAGTGAATGGGGCGTACAACGTGACCATAATCAACACAGAAGGCGTGACCGTAGGGCAGTCTAACGTATCGGTAATTGACGGGCAGTTCACCTACCCGATAAGCGTAATAGACGGAGGCTTTGACATTGCACTCGACCCTAACGACCAATCATTGATAAGGGTGGTCGATGGAGGTTTCAATATAGTTCAAGCGATTAACACAACAACCTTAACAAATTTGATCAATGGCTAATACAATGAACGCGCGTCAGATAATGAAGCGCACGGCAACGGCAAGCACTATACCAACAATTCCATCTTCGTCAGACCATACGGACGGCACATGGTTAGCTACGGATATTTACAAGGGCGAGATGTTCTACAACGAGGCGAATGATTCGCTTTGGACACGCGGCACAAATGGCATTGTTCATTTGGGAGGTCGGGCGAAGTTGGTCATACCAACGGCTCAGGTGTTGACACTTAACAGCGTTCCAGTTGCGTTCGGGTTGACCGTTCCAACGGGCTACGCAATTCAAGGCATAACCGCAAGCCTAAAACTTGATTTTAACAGCGTGGCATATGCGACCAACACACAGGTCAAATTACTGATCAACGGGGCTGCTCAATATCAATTCATCTTCAATAGTGCGGTTCTTGCTTCCGCTGCCAACACGTTCAATTCTGTCGGAATGGGGGCATTGTCAGGAAACAATCTTATTTCAGCTACCGACATGACCGTGACCGTTAATGCTGGCAACCCAACGGCAGGCAACTCTGACATCACAATTTACCTCACCTACGTCTTAATCAAAATCTAATGGCCGACACGAAAAAGGTTATCATTGAGGTTGAGGTCAATCAGGGCGCAGACCTAGAAGTTCTTAAAAAACAGCTAGACGAAATTGGCGTTCGTTTAAAAAAGACAAAGCTAGCTAGTGATGATGCGTCTAAGTCAATGTCCGCTGGCTTCAAAGCAGGTGCAGATGCCGCGTCAATAATCCCCGGCCCTATTGGTCAAGCGGCTACGGCAATGAGTGGTCTAACGTCAGGCGTTGGAAAATTCGTTTCGGCTTTAGGAACTGTCAAGGGCGCGTTGATGGCAACGGGCGTAGGTGCGTTCGTGGTTATCATTGGAACGCTCATCACATACTTCACCGAAACCGAAAAGGGAGCGCAGAAATTACGCGTGGTAATGGCAGGATTGGGCGCGGTTGTGCGAACGGTTGCCGATGCGATAATGACGTTGAACTTCTCAGACCTCACATCGAAGATCAAGGACAACACGAACGCGGCTATTGCGAACGCCAACGCATTGAACAAGGTTGAAGAGGCCGAAGGTGACCTGACTGTTAAACGTGCCGAGGCGAATAAGGAAATTGCCAAAGCACGATTGATAGCTGATGACCTTACAAAGTCAACGGAAGAACGTATCGCGGCAGTTCAGAAAGCAGGGGCGATTGAAGAGGAGGTGGCGCGTGAAGAGTTGCAGATTGCGGCAATGAAGCTGAAAGCGTTGGAGGACAACATGAACCGAAAGGCCGATGCAAGCGAAGAGGAACGTGACCAAGTTGACGAAGCGAAGGTTAGGATGGCAGACCTTGAACGTGAAACCATCATGCGCCAAAAGCGGTTAGGTTCGGAGGTTCAGGGATTGAAGAACGAAGAGGCAGCGGCTGACAAGGAAAGAGACGCACAACACTTGGCGGATAAGAAAGCAAGGAATGACGCTGAATTGCAACTGGCTAAAGAACGGGCTGATGAGTTGGTGAAACAAGAGGCTGAACGCGCTAGAAGATTCGAGGAAGTTCAAAAGGCTGAACATATCAAAAAAGATTGGTTCGATGAACAAAAAGCAAAAACACAAGAAGAAAAGGACGCTCTTGAAATAGAAAGGGCATTACAGGCCGCAAAAGATAAGCATCAGATAGTTTCGGAAGCTATCTTTTCACTAAACCTTGAATCGAATGAAAAATTAGCATTATGGGACGAGGCTAATAAATTGCTGGAATCCGAACTGTTCGAGATCGAAACGGCAATGATGATCGAGGATGAGCAGAAACGACAAGACGCGATACAGGAAATAAAAGATAAAGCGGCAGCACGAGATAAAACCGCACAAGAAAAAATATTAGAGGAAGAGAAACGAATAAGAGAACTTAAAATACGGGCGGCTCGAAGTTTAGCATCAACGCTTGGGTCTATTGGTGACTTGCTGCAACAGCAAGGTCTTGAGAATACGGCAGCGGCTAAAACGCTGGCAGTTGCTCAGATTTTGATCGACACGGCAATAGCTATTTCAGGCGCAATAGCTACTGCAACAAGGGCAAGCGCATCCCCGTGGGATATGATTGCAGGTATTGCGGCAGGTATTGCGGCAGTTGTTTCGGGTATCGCATCTGCAACCTCGATATTGAACAAGGCAAATGTAGGGGGTGCAAGCGCGTCATCACCATCAGTAGCATCCGTATCTTCAATGGCCTCTGCTGCTCCACAGATAGCACCCGTCACGACCAACACAACACAATTAAACAACACCGAACAGGCTGAATTGATGCCTATTCAGGCTTTCGTAGTTGAAACTCAGATAACAGGATCACAGAATAATATTAACCAAATAGAATCACAGGCCACCTTCGGAGGCGGTTAAAACTAAACATCATGGAACGTAAACTAATACACCTCACAATTGACGAAATGGATGACGAAACCCGCGTAGAAAAGGTTTCATTCGTTGACGATCCCGCAATCAAGCGCGATTGGATGGCATTCAGCAAGCAACCACACGCATTCAAGATACAAGATGCGGATAGGCGCATAGTGTCGGGCGCACTAATGGTAGCAGGTCAACCCATCTACCGAAGGGCAAAGGACGGAGAAGAGTATTACGTCCTATTTAGCGCAGACGCTATCAAGAAGATAGTTTACAAATTCATGCGTGAGGGTCGGTTGTCCGAGGTCAATCAGATGCACGAAACAGATGTCAAGGACGTGTTCATGTTTGAATCGTTCATCATTGATGCGACCCGTGGAATCAAAACACCCGAAGGCTTTGAAGAGTTGCCTGACGGTTCATGGTTCGGTTCATTCAAGGTCGATGATGATGAGACATGGGCAAAGGTCAAGGACGGCACATTCAGAGGTTTCAGCGTGGAGGGAATCTTTGACGAAGCGGTTGAACGCACGATGGATGAACGCATAATCCGCGAGATCATGGAGCAGATCAGCGGGGCAAATGGTACACTTTGAACCAATCCAATATTTACTAAAAAACAAGCTATGAATATTTCAGAAGAAATAAAGGCAAAGATGCCCGCTATCAAGAAGCTATTGTTCGGCTCAGTTCAGAAATTCGTTGACGCGAAACTGGTTGATGGAACAATCGTAAGGATTGAACCCGAAGTGGCCGTTGGCGCGACCGTTCAGGTCATTGGTGCAGATGGTGAATTGCTCCCCGCACCCGATGCACAACACCAACTTGAGGACGGAAGCGTTGTAAGCACAGAAGCCGGTTTGATCCTTGAGGTCATCGCAGCACCTGTAAAGGAGATTGAAGTTGAAGAGGTAATGGATGCTGCACCCGCTGCACCTGCACCTCCACAGTTGAACATGGAGGATATTCAAAAGGCCGTCATGGGCAAAGTTGCAGGCGCAATTACCGAACGAATCAACAATTTGAAGTTTGCAAGCGAGGCCGATGTTGCAGACCTAAAGAAAGCGGTTAACGAATTGGCCGACCTGTTCGAGAAGTTTGTGGCAACACCAACTGAACAGCCTACCAAAAAAGTAGAGAACTACTTCAAAACAGACGAACCAAACGACAACCTCAACAAGTGGTTGCAGCTAAGATCCACAAAAAAACAATCTAAAAACTAACTACAATGGCAAGCGCATTTAACGTAGCTGGACTGGTAAATTACATCGAGGAGAATGCGTTCCCTTTGATGGCAGCAACCGTCAACACAGCAAAAATGATGAATCTTGTTGAGGTTATTCCAAACGTGAAGACCCCAACGAAACTACCTCTACTTTCTCAATCGGTTTACTTCCAAGCAGATGGTTGTAGCTTTGACGCGAGTGGAGCAACCGTGTTCACACAACGAACGCTCACTCCTGGCAAGTTTAAGGTAAACGTGGAATGGTGTCCGAAGGATTTGGAGACTAAATTCTTCGCTACCAAAATGAAGGCAGGGGCGCATTCTGAAACCGTTCAACCCGAAGAAGTTTTCGCTAAGATGACCGAGAACTTGCTTGCTCAAGTTGGTTCTGAAATCGACAAGTACATTTGGCAAGGTAGCGTATCTGCACCAACGGCTAACAACGGTGCGTTTTGGGATGGTTTCATTACTACAATCGGTTCGGGTTACATTAACGCGAATCTTGGAGGCACTCCATTGACCACAGCCTTCACCGCTGCAAACGCTCAAGAGATGGCTTTCAGGTTGTACAACTCACTTGCTACGGCAGGTCTGACATCTAAAAGCGACCTGATCGGATTCGTAGGATATGACACTTACGCTGTGCTTGTTCAGGCATTGGTTGTGGGAGGTTCTACTTACGGAACGGTTCTGAATGCAGGTGTGAAAGGAACTGTTGACACGGAAGCAGCCGAAGGTCTTATCTTCAACGGTATTAACCTGAAATTCATTCCAGTTCAAGGGTTGACAGGAACTAAGAAAGTGTACGCAGGATCTGCATCACAGTTCTTCATCGGGGTTGACGCTGAATCAGACTTCTCTTCATTGGAAGTATGG
>Ga0049081_10000474_pt1 | contig 15340 bp, 19 predicted proteins | sample GreLakmeER78MSRF_FD_66717 | JGI IMG/M metagenome (GOLD analysis project Ga0049081, IMG submission 66717) | Freshwater lentic microbial communities from great Laurentian Lakes, MI, USA - Great Lakes metaG ER78MSRF | ecosystem: Environmental > Aquatic > Freshwater > Lake | place: Great Lakes...
CAGATGAAGAGTTAGATGCACCTTGAACAGCACCCATTTGTCCCAATGTATTTCTGGTGGCTTGTTGATTTTGTTGAGCCATGGCAGATTGAAGAGTCATTGCTTCTGGGCGATTTGGTCTGGTAGCCATTCCCATATTGGAACTTCCTCTATTTCTATTTCTATATTGACCCGCCGACAGAGTAAATTGATTATTTTGTGGAGATGACTTTCTAATTGCATTTTGTAGAGATTGAACATATGGAGAGACTGTAGAGTTTTGTTTTTGAATTCCATTGGGTCCAACTACTTCACCTCCCATAGGAACTTGTCCTACGGCTCTCCTATCATCCATACCTTTATATGTTTCGGGATTTTCACTTGCTTTATCCAATGCAACTGGTGGCGCAATGATTCCTCCACCTGGACCACGCTGTGGTGCTGGTGATGCAGTTGGTTGATTTTTAGCTGGCATTGATTGTGGTTGCCCCGTAACAGGTTGAACTGGTGCCTTGGTTTGAACCGGAGGTGTCTGTGATTGACCTTGAACTGGTGCTGGCGCAGAAGCAGGCTTTGGTGTTTGTGTTTGAACTGGAGTTTGAGAAGAAACTACAGGTGCTGTGGTTGTTTGGGCAGATGCTATTGGATTTAAAGAAGCATTTTGCTGTTTCATTGAGTTTGACAATCCTACCAATCCACCTTTTTGATTTGGGTTATTTTCATATCCAGCTAAACCTCCAGTAATAGGATTTTTAGCATAGTTTTGATTTGCCTCCACCGACATGGTACCACTATTTGCCAAATTCATTACTCTAGCAATTGTTTTTCCTACTGTATTAACTGCATCCCATCGACCAGCAAATGCTTTATCTCTATCATTTGCCGCTTGATATATTTCTTTTTTTCTTGCATCTTCTGCATTCAATCTCTGTTCTGTTGCATCACTATTAGCCTTTGCTTCGGCTGCATCTCTTTCTGTTTTACCAGTATAGTCATCTATTTTCTTTTTTAGACCACCAGCAATGTCCCAGAATCCTTCATTTAAATTGAATGGATTCTTGATTGCATTCTTTGTATATGCAACACATGATGGTTTGTTTGCTACATCCATAGCACCAAGACCCTGAATGGCATTTTGAGCAGCATTGACAGAAGTCTGATTGTTGCTAAAGTTTGTTTGTTTGTATGGATTGTTTTCTTTTAACACTCCAGATACTGCATCCTTCAAAGAAGGCTTTGGTTGTGGAGGAACATTGTTTTCAGGCTTTCCGTTGAAGAATTGCTTGACTTCCCAATAAAATTGTCTATCTTTAATATTATCCATGGCTATGAAATATTTAGATTTACATAAATACTTAAAAGGTATGAAGAAACAGGTACTCCTGTTAAACCAAGATAATAGCCCACTCAATATTATCACTATTGGTAAAGCTTTTAAACTATTAAGTCGTGACAAAGTGTACGGAGATGAAACTTCAGCCGAATGCTATGAAGTTGTATCTGTTTCAAAGATTGTCAAGATTCCTAAAGTTTTAATTTTAAAATATTATGTAAAGTTGCCATATAAGAAGGCAGCAGCATCTCGTAAAAATATTTTGAGAAGAGACAGTTATTGCTGTCAATATTGCGGTATTGAACTTTGCGATAAGACTGCAACGATTGACCATGTAACTCCCCGCTCAAAGGGTGGTGGGTCTACATGGACTAACATGGTGGCAGCATGCAAAGATTGTAATCTGAAAAAAGGCAATCGAAATCCAAAGGATGCCAAGATGCCTTTAAGAAATAAACCAAAGGAACCAAGTTATGGATTCCTTTTTGAACACATGCTAATTAGTTTTAAGAGAGACAAATATGCCTAATTATTCTTACATTTGTGAAAACTGTGAACATTCTTTTGAAGAAACTCATTTGATGAAAGATCATGATCTTCCTATGAAGAAGCCATGCCCCAAATGCAAGAAGAAGAAAATTCAAAAGAATTGGTCTGCACAAGCAAATGGTGTTCACTCTAATTCTACAATGTCTCCCGCCAAAGTAAATGGCAGTGCATGGAAAGAAGTTATTGATAGAATTAAAACAAGTGGCCAAGTTCCAAAGAGATTCCATGAAAGATTGGATAGATCTTCAGATTTTAGAAATGGCAGTGTTCTTTAAATTTTACTATTTACTAAAGATTTTAAAATATAAAAACTGTCGATAACATCCGTAACAGGATTACTCAAAGTTTTTTGACCAAAGACCGTCAATAGATCGGTCTTTGTTTCATTTTTAAAGGCTTCGTACATTGCAAGTTTGTCCGAATTTCCCTTCCCAGTGGCACATTTTTTAACTTTGGAAGGTTCGACTATAGTGACCGGTATAGCCTGTTTGTACAGCTTGTGCTTCAGAATCCCCATGTTCTCTGCCAAATTGAATACACGGCCTTTAGACCCAAAAGAATAGCCTTCTACGGCAACCTCTGAGGCCCCAATACAAAGATTGATGGCCCAGTCAGATATGCTGTCAAATCTGTCCACATCAATATGATATTCCTGAAAAGATTCCCCGGTAATATTTGGAGCAATTTTATCAGCATATTTCTTTGTATTGGTCAAATAATAAAAGAAACAATTTTCAAATTTAAATTCCCTACGTTCATCATAAAGACAAAGACAGGGGCAGGTTATAGAGTAATCAATGCCAATTAACATATGGAACATATATATTTATACCTTGGTCAGAAGTGGTGGTTCCTTAGCAGTCTGATGAAATATACTTCGACCATTCCAAAAGGACTGCGTGGAATACCCACCACCTCTGCCTAAAATATTTATGTAAAAATTCCACCCTTGTGGGGTGGAATTTTTTATTTTATGCTCCTCGGGCTGGATTCGAACCAGCGACATGGAAGTTAACAGCTTCCCGCATCTACCAACTGAGCTACCGAGGAAAGTGAATCAGACTATCTGACATCCGCCTGCACTACAAGCATATTCCTTTGCGGATTCAGTATTGTCTTCTGCCTCGTATTTAGACAGATCCTTAAAGTTAACTTTAACCTTAGGATGTGCTGAATAGGTTGCAGAATCAATCTGCTCAAAGGGTGCCTGAGCATAGGTGTGGCTGTCGCCACCGGGAAGGAACGAGATGCCTGTTGCGACATCGAAGTTTTCCCAGAGCCAGTTACCGACTTCAAGGAATTCAGAGTCCCTGTAGTTGACGGTAATTGATGGCTTGTGATGGCAGAAGTGCTCTTGATAAGTTTTCCACAGATCAAGATGATCCAGTGCGCGAAGTTCCTCAGTGGTCATGGTTCCCTTTGGAGCCTTCATCGCAAACGTAAAGACGGCAGTAGAAGTTGGGTTGATGACATCATCCTCGCACGGGACGCCTTGATCCTTCATTAAATTGTACAGAGGATCTTTCTTGTCCAGACGAATTCTGCGGTAATAATAATCCGCATAGCGAGGATGCAGACCCGAGGCAGAGTCCACCAAACACGATGTAGTGCCTTCAGGCTTCACGCAAGTAACTGACTTGCTAGGATTGATCCCCAACTTCTCTGCCCACTTGAGATTCGTCGCAGTCGCATGATCACGAAGAGTCTCAAGAAGACGAACAAGCTTTGGCTTGCCTTCCAAACCACTGGTAAGCTTGTTGTCAAAAATACCTGTCATAGATACGCCAAGCAGTCTTTCCTCTTCACAGTTCTTCTTCCACTCTGGACGAAGGTATGGGAAGTTGGTAAAGGTAGATTGAACAGTACCAATGATTGTAGCGATTTCAATCTTCTTCTTCAGTGTCGCAGCAGTATCGTCTTGACGAACTACAACTGTAGAAAGATTGCAGAATTCAAATGGCTTGAGAATGATCTCTGAGCATGGGTTGGTGCCATACTCACAGTCTGGATCACGACCAGACTTTGCGGCCTGTTCCTGTAGTGCCTTACGATTGATCATTCCACGCTCACCACTATGGCTGTTGTAGAGTGAGGTCCATTCTTCAAGGAATTGACCCATTGGAGGACGACCACGATAAACAGCAGAGTTGTTAGCATATGAACGGAAGCCAGCTTGCTCCCACCATGCACCACTCTTGCATAGTGCCATTTCACGATCAGCAAGATCGCTCAATGAGATCATCGCAGAACGACGAACACCACCAACAATAACTGCATTTGCAATAGCACAGCAAACATCGTGACACTCAAGAGCAGTCAGTCTGCGTCCTTGTGCGTTGTAGAAAATCTTCACTACAAACTTGAATAGATTGTCTAGAGGAGCAGGCCCACTAGCACGACCACCAAAAGTCTTAAGTCTTGCTCCAGCAGGACGAATCTTGCTTAGATCCCATTTAACGTGACGACCCGCATAGAGGTGATCCATGATGAATTTGATTGCGTTGCCCCAACCTTCCTTGGAGTCCTCAACAACATAAGTTATATTGAAAGACTTTTCAATCTTGTTAGCAACTTGTGGAAGCTTGTCGGTGTATTGATGTTCAACTGAATATCCAACACCAGTGCCATTCATGAGAACGACAAAAAGTTCTGCAAACGAATCAAGACTGTCGATTGGCAAGTATGAGCAGTTGTATAAGCAAGTGTTATCGTGATCCAATGCAGGACCAGCAGTCATGAGGCTGCGCATGGAAGGAAGAACTTCTAGATTGAGAATTGCTTCCTTGACATCAGGGCGTTCTGCAAGTTGCGGAACTTTACCAGTAAAGTATTTCCACCAACGGTCTACACATTCATCCCAAGTCTCACGACGATTTTGATCGTTGAGCCAGCGAGAGTAGCGAGAGATGAAAATAAACGATTGAAATGGTGATAAAATTTCGGCCATAGTTAAATCCTTAAGTGGGTGTCTTATTTAGTTGTTAGAGTCTGCCACGAAACTGGGAAAAGAGGAGCAATTAATTTATCAATTGCTTTTGCATATTCTTGAATTTCCCATTGAGCGTGTGCGTCGATTCTCAAGTTATAAACGCGGGCAAATGCATAGAGAGAACCAGTCCACACAAATTCCGTATAAGTTCCTTGTGGCAATATTGAACGCGCCTGTTCAGGAGCAACACCATCAGCCAAAAGTTTATTGTAAAGATCCAAACATTCCTTTGCAACGCCATCATACTCCTGACGAAGTTTGATGCACGTATCCATATCTTCAATTGGACCACTGCTGCCTTGCTTTGCTCCATCAGTAGGAGAACTTCTCCAAAGTGGAGTATAGATCTCAGGCTCATAGGTGACATACCTACGACTGACCTCATTCATCACGAGACCAATCTGATGTTTGCCAAGTTGTGCACGAACAAAGATCGGGCACTTGATGCGCAAACTAATCTGTGCATGACAGAATGGAGTGAAGTGATTGTGCTTTGCAAGATATCGAATAAGCTTGGAGTCTCTCTCAGACAGTTCTTTTTTATTGAACCCTGTCCAATTAGGATCGCTCTCCCAATAACTTTCTTTATTGAAAGAAACTCTTGCTGCATTAACAACACTAAGATCGGAGCCCATATAGTCCACTAGATCAACGTGTCCGTGATCTAGGACAAAGTACTTAGTCTGCTCCATTTTTATGTTCTGAATCTCGGTCATCTTCATCCTCGTCTACAAGTTCAACTCTCACACCATCAATCTTTGTAAAGTCCGCAGCGTATTCTCGTGCTCGGGACCACAGACCTGGGTCCATCTCTTTTACGTATTCACCGAATCGCTGCACAAAAGTAAGATAGGCTTCACTGGCCTTTAAGATATCTTCTTCTGTCATGTCTTCATTATCATCCATTTTAAACCTTCTTCCAGTAAGTATACTTCATTTTGGCTTTTAGTCCAGAATAAACATTGTTGATAATCAATTTTATGGTTAAATTGGTTCCATAGACCTTTACCATATCATTGACATCTTTCTTTTCTATTTCTTCGGGCCAGATTACTACATTTCGTCCGGCGTCAATATATCTACCAATCAGGTTGACAATTTCAAAGTTTCTAGGCTCGTTGTCAAACACAAACACAATCTTTGACTTTGCAATCTTTGCAGGCATCGTATCAAGCCAGCCAGCACCTTGCATCGCCACTCCATTTGGAATGAACATGGAGTCAATCGGGCCCTCAGTAACATATACAGTTTCCCGAGGGTCTACTTTATCTAGGTTGTACCAAAGCCGTTCTTCGCCGTCTTTCTTGAGGGTGATGTAGCGTATCGAATCCCTCTTTTCTTCAAAGGATCTCCCCTGTACGCCAAGTAGTGACCCATCCTCGTCATAGAACGGTATGACGAGTCTGTCTTCCTTGGTCCCTTCACGGTCAAAATCCGCCATGATCCGACTGAAATCAGAGCAGTAATAAAAATTGCAATACTTTTCTTCAGGAATTTCTCTAGATTTAACATACTTTACTGCCTTATGAGTTGGGTCGAGCAAGTCGAGCCGGGTTCCGAGATTCGTGAACATAGGTTGACGCACAACTGTTTCCTCTCGTTCAATCGGCTCTGGATTTTTGTCCTTGAAGTTTTCAAACGCATACTCTTTGCAGAGAGATGGGCTGACACTTTCAAGAACAGAATATAAATTACAAGCAATACCGCAATTGTGACATTTGTAAACATATTTTCCCTTGTTCTCAAAGAAATATCCCCTTGTCTTGGATCTATTTTTCTTTGAGTCGCCACAAGCGAAACATCTGCAGGTGGCTAGGTTGTCTTTCTTCCACTTAAACTTCTGAAGGGCTCCAGAAACCATGTTCACATATTTCTTATCAATATATATGCTCATTTTGCAGCGTCTTCAAACGTCCAGTTGACTGCCTTGTTCTTCTTCTTACCAAATTTTGGATCAAATGTAATTGGATCTGAACCTGAACCAAATCCTTCTTCACCAGTGTTGTTGGCTTCAACAAGATTATTGCTGGAGTTGTCAACATCGTAGAATTTCATCTTGGACTTGTTTACACCAATAAGGAACTTACGATTCTTTGTGGTATCATTACCACGGTTCTTCAGTTGCTTGACGACCAGTTGGCCGGCTTCAGCAAGTTCTTCATTCTCAATCAAAGCAAAGAAGAAGTCTGCAGTCTGAGGCAGACCAAAGCTTTCGGAGGTGTCTGTCATCTCCATGTCGCTGCTCTTCGCACCTTCACGGTTGACCTGAGTAGCCGTCCAAAGAGGAACATTGAACTGCTTTGCGATACCGCGAAGTTCTTCTGCAATACCCTTGACGTAGGTGTAACTATTCATTCCGTTGCCCATCTTGAAACGAGCACAGGAGCAGATGTTCAGATAATCTACAAAGATAACATCAGGTACAAACTTCTTCTTTATCTTCAGTTCTTCCATGAGAACTCTGAAGTGAGTCACGTTTGCAGCAGCAGTGGGATATTCCTTGATGATCAGTTTACCACGGCAAGTGCGCTTAAGATTATCAACCTTGCTCTCGTACTGCTTGAGAGGCATCTGCTCAAGAACATGCATGTCTGTATCTAAAAGATTGGCATCAATGCGCTTGGCTATTTCCTCTTCGGCCATCTCAAGCGTAATATACAGAACATTCATGTTTTGAGATAGGCAGGCTGCTGCGTGATGGCAGAGGAATGCACTCTTACCAACACCAGATGCTGCCATGACAACATTCAGCGTCTTCTTGCGTACACCACCTCTGGTAATGACATTAAACATTTCCAGATCGAACGGAGTTCTCTCTTCGACGCGGTGATAATATTCATAACGCTCATCCACATCTTCAAGGAAATCATGCCCAACTCTTGTATCAAAGGATACTGAAAGGGCTTTAGACATAATCTCGGGAATTGCATTTTGGGTTTGCTCCTTATCTTTACCTTCAATAATACCAATGGAGGCCATGATACCATTGTAGATGGCCTTTTCTTTGCAGAACTTTTCGGTGTTCTCCACAAGCCAGTTTGTGTCTGACTTCTCACCTTCCTTGTACATTTCGTCTGCAATAGACGAGCACTTCTTGAATTCCATTTCTCCAAGACCCTTCTCATCTCCTAGAGAGATAAGAATAGCATCCTTGGTTGGAATGTTGTTGTACTTCAGAATGAATTTACTTACGATATTAAAGACCGTCTTCTCGGCCTTGTCGTGAAAGTATTCATCCTGAAGGAACGGGACAACTTTGCGAGCATAGTCCTCATTGAGAACCAAGTTCTTTAAAATAACTGTTTCCATGTTTTTAGTATATCACTATTTTAGGCGTTGTCCAGAGGATCTTCATGAACATCTGCTTCAAGATCTTTGGTCGTATCAACTTCGGCTTGGTTCTCAACAATATCAACAAATATTTCACCAACGTAATCTGTAAAATCTTTATCTTGTTGATTAAAATTATCGGGAGACGTAATCATTTCAATATCCATGGTGACATTTAAATCACCTGTTTCAGTTTCATTAAATGAAATCTTACCATAGCGGTAAACAATTCCTTCAAATTTTCCTTCAGTGATTATGATAGGACATGTCTGTGAAATGTCCTTTGAATCATCTGGTAAAAATTTATACTTCGGAGCCTTTTCCATACTTGAATTCCTTTTGAATCTGTGCGTCCAACTTATCTAGGATATCCTTAGTGAAGTACTTCTCTGGTTCATCATCAATATTTTTTTCAAACACTTTACTGCCATCTGGAAGTTCTACACGGGTAGATACTTTCTTGAAGATACCATACTTGATTGCAAACTCAGTCAAGCCATAATAACGGCTAAGACCTGAAGTATAGTTCAAGCGAGTCTCTACGTGCATGTTCTCCTTTACAAAACGATTCTTGTAATTGGTGCACTTGATAAAGTTTCCAACTACGCCTTCATCTGTCTTGTCCTTGCTCTTGGAAAGCATGATGATGTTACTGGCTGCATACTTTAGACCAACACCACCACTTAGATCCTTGGTAGGAACATAAGAACCAATTACTTGGTAAGTGTGGTTGGTAAGAAGAAGAGGAATCTTGGCCTTACCAAGCTTTATTGTCAGAACACGGAAAGCACCTTTTGTGACCTGAGCCTTGGTCATGTCACGAACATCTTTGCCTTCAGCAGTGTCGCTCATTTCCTTCTTTGTTGATAACATTCCCAGAGAATCAAGAACCATAAAGATTGGCTTGCGTTCCTCTTCAGGTGTCTCATTAATTTCATTGACGATCTGGAGAGCCTGTGTCCTGAATTCTTCGATTGTTGCAACAGGAATGACCGCAATTCTCTTGGTGTCAATCCCTCGGGATTCAAACATGTCTGAAGTGACTGCTTGCTCCGTGTCAAAGTACATGACAAGCCCGTCTTTGTGGTCTTTAAGGAACTGAGTAGCCATTCCAATTGCATAAAAAGTCTTTCCGGTTGCGGGATCTCCAGCAAGACAAGAAATCTTGTTATTGGGAAGCCCACCATATATAGAGCCAGACAGCAGGGCATTCAATACATACGAGCCCGTGTCAATGAATCCAGTTACGTCTGCACCATCAATACCATCGGCAACAATTGATGCATCGGGATTATTAATTTTACTTAGTAGATTTTGTAGATATTTCGACATTCTTTTCTTTTTCTTTCTTTGTGTATGCTTGATCAGCATAATAATCGGATATCATCAACTGATCATTCATGTTATGAAAGGTCTGCATGATTTCTTTTTGAACAATAGACAGTCTATCATAAATTTTAGATACTCTGTCTGTCAACTGATCATTGACCTTAAATGATTCTACACCATATTGCTCAGATATCAACCTATGTTCACTCAATAAAAGATACACAGGCATTCCGGTGATGCGGCTCTTGAAATCCGCTTCGGATTCTGTGAGAACATCATATAGACGACGATATCTAAGCAACTTAGGCATCTTATTCTTTTTAGATTTTGGACTTGCCACGCTTGGCCTTTCTTGTATTAATAATAACAGCAGCGTAGTCTTCTTTGTCTATGCTCTGATCAATTGTTAGTGATTCAATGATTAAGTCATCATCAACGTCAAGTAGTCTATCCCCAACCATATAGCATGGGCCACCTTCAAAATCAAATAGCCCATCACCGTGGCGAGTATATAGAGTCCGACCTTCCACCTTGTAAGATCCGTTTTCAAGAAGTGTAAGAATTCGTTCATCACCGTATCTAGATTTAAATTTCTTTACCATTTCTTAACTTTCCATTTCAATCATAGACTTTAGATCAGTCTTGAGATCTTCAATTTCTTCTTTCAAATTTTTAACTTCTTCTTGCAACTGTTTAATTATTGCATCTTTTAGTTTGAAGACTTCAAAATCTACATGAGTATGCTTTGACTGATATCTAGGTCTCTTCATGTCTTTTCTAATGTCTGTAAGAAGTTCATCAAAATCAATATCTTGTTTAGTCAATTGCGGACTTTGTTTATATTTAATTTCACCCATATTTGTATTATACCTCACCCAAAGAAGGATTCAAGTGTGACTTGTTCATTTATCGACCACTTAATGGCTTGTAAAATATTGTCTAAAGGCTCACCAAAAGTTTTTTCAAATTGCTTCTTTCGGTCAATATATTTTTCAAGATTAAATTGTGGAGGAGGCTTGCCAATGAATCCCATCACGGCATCTCTGCCACCCATGCCGTATGGATTTGGAACACGGACAAACACAAACTTAATCTTGTCGTTTTCCTTGATGGGTGGAAGTTCTTTGTCAAGCTTTATCTTCTTTGTGTATGCATTGTGTAACAATGCAGCCTTAGTGGCAATTGGAGTACCAGACTTATAGATGTCAGAGGAATCAGTATATTTACTAATACCCTTGACACCCCGAGGAGCAGCGACATCTTCTATAGGCATCTTCATAAATTCATCAGAGAATATATTCACAAAGTCGCGTAACTCCTCGGGGGTCTTGGTCAGGATGATCATGATGCAGTCCTTCAACTTATCGCGGACTATTGCAGGAGTGCTGCTTCGTGCAGTCTCCAGTCCCATGATCTTCAATTGAGGTTCGGCATATCTAATTCCTTCATTGTCGTGTACAAGCAATGCATACCGCTTTTTAGCAACAAACATTCCAGCAGAGGCAATGGCTTCACGCTTGAAAGAAATCTTGTTATTCTTGCAGCCCAACATACCAGTCAGATCTTTCATGACCTTGTTTAGTTGCTTCTGAATATTGTTTTCACAAATGTCATCTACGAAAGAAGTGATATCTTCAATCGGAGTCTTGCTTGAAACCTTTGTGATAACTTCATCAAGATTCAGATAAACAGAATCGGTATCGACTGCAATAACATAATCTTTGGGCTCTTCATTCTTCATGACCTTGTTGATATAGTCATTCATGGAATTCTCAGCAGTACGAATAATAACCTGACCAGTAACGGTAACTGCCGTAGCTAGTTCAGGAGATGAATATGTAAATGCAGGATTACCAAGGCAACCATACAGGCTGTTTGCCAAAATCTTCTTTACGGTCTGACGAATATCTAGAGCAGAGATACGTGGAAGAAGATCGGCGTTCTTGGTTTCCTCATATTCCTTTTTCAATTCCATCATCTTGTTCTTGGCTTCCTTACGCTGATTGAAAGTGGTCTCAATCAAGATTGGAATAAAGCCCTTGACTTTACGGGTAAAGAAAGAACCATTGCAGGTAACACATGCATTCTGGCTTTCAGCATCTTCAATAATATCTGGAATCTCCTTACGCTTGCTGCGAAGGAAATCATCAGCATTGAGTGATGAATCTTTGTGAATGCAAGTTTCAGGAGAAATGTTCCATGACATGATAATGGATGGATACAGGCTGGTTGCGTCAAAACTGACTATGTTCTTGTAAAGTCCCGGTACAACTTCCTTGACATATGCACCAACAAACTGCTCATCCTTGGCATACTTGGTTTTTAGAGGTGGAACAATGTATTGCTTTGCAAGATAGTCACAGCAAATGGTCTCCCAGATCCGAGTGGCAAAGAAGACCGTATCAAATGTGATCTTTGCCTCATAGGCAATGGAGATCGCCAAATCAATCAGTCGGAGCTTATTGTCAAGCTGTTCAACCAGCACGACATCTTGTACGTTATACTCCGCAAACTTTTGAAAATCTTTTGTATAGAACTCCCGCAAAGATCCATACTCGCTGTAATCCAGTTTTTGAGCATTTAGTTCCGCCTTTGCAATAAAGTTAAGAGCGTAACTTTCTCTGGGAACAAGCCTGAACTTCTTGTAAAGATCCATGTAGTCTAGGATCGTGTAGCCGGGAAACTCAAAGAGTTTGTAATCCTTGCCACCAATATTAGTCTCACGCATCTTCATCAAACCAAACGGCATCCAACTCTGAATCTCTTTTTCCTCAAAGAAAAGCTTTGCCCTACCTATTATATAGGGCATATCGAAGAGTTTGATGTTCCATCCGGTAAGAATATCTATGTCTTCCTTGGCAAGGATATCAAAGATTTTCTTGATAAGTTCTTTCTCAGAAGTAACCATAACAACCTTGCAGTCTGGCAAGGTGAGTGGCTTCATAGTAAGAACATAGTTGACACCGCAGATACGAATAGTCACAAGATTGATTCGTTCATTGGGATTGTCTAGGTCTGGGAAGCCTCCCTCAGTCTCACATTCCAAGTCTAGGTAGGCTACTTTGATCTTGGAAAGATCGTATTCCACCTCAGTCGGATAAGTCTCCATGAGATATTGAGTGACGAAATCAGTGTTTCCATAAATCGGGCAATCATCTAGGTCTCTGTATTGGTCTAGGAATTGACGGCAATCATACAACGTGTCAAACTTCATGCGTTTGACGTTAACATTGTTGAGAGTCCTGTACTTGGATTGGCTATCGGATTTGATGTATAAGGATGGCTTATAAGCAATGGTATCGGTAAATCGAACACCATTGTTATAGCCACGAACAAGAACCTTGTTCCCCTTCAAAGCACAGGCAGTATAAAATTTCATTAGTCTTTCTTGGGTTCTCTATCTTTGAGAAGCCCTGCAAGTATAACACTGTAATTAATTAGGTCAACAATGGCATCATAAACACTCTCATTCTGCAATGAAAGTTCTCCCTTATTCAAATAAGTGGAGATTCTTGACATCTTGTCGGTCATGCGAATAAGAACACCAAGTTCTGCCGTTGCAAAACCTAAATATTCCGCTCTTCGGAAATTCATGAAAGGATCTGCGCCAGATGCGTAGTCATTGTTCTTTTTACGCATGAGTTCGATGGCTTCTTTGCAAATTTCTTCGTGTAATTTAAATAATTCTTCTCTGGTCATCATAGATTAACATTCTATCACATATTAACACCCTGTCAAATATAAATATTAAGACATGGAGTTTATCAATGGATTTTTCTAAAATATTTGAACTTTCAGCGTATGGGGTAGCCGGATTGGCGGGACTCGGATACGGAATTAAAAAATTTTGGAATAAAGATAAAACAAATTACAGTTTTAATACAATCCATACAGAAATACACGAACTACTTACAGAACTTCGTCTTGAAGGCCGCAGCATGAGATCCACCGTTTTGCAACTGCATAATGGAGAATATTTCATGGATGGCATCTCTATGTTAAAGTTTTCAATAACTCACGAATCTTCCCATAAAGGATATGTTTCACAAGTAGGAAAACTCAAAGGAACTCAATGTTCTTTATTTGTTCCTTTATTGAATAAAGTTACACAAAATAGTGCAGTCATTCATTCAGTTGAGTCTTTCCCAACAGACAGCCATGCAAGACATTTCTTTGAAGATGAAAACATTTCTCATTTTTCTTGCTTACCTTTAAAAAGCAAGGGAACAAATGTTGGATTTGTATTGATGCAGTGGCACAAAGATTTTGAACCAATACTAATTCAAGAAAAGAATTTTATGGATATTTTTGAATCTATTCGTAATTCGATTGAACTACAACTTTCACATCAAAAGAATTGAGGTAATATGCCAACAGAATTAATATCTTTGCTAGGTGGAGGAGTGACGGGATTCCTGTTTCGTTATTGGGCACAAAGAGCCCAAGATCAAAAAGACATGTTTAAGATGGCAATTGAAGCCAATAAACAAACCACAGACAACCAAGATAAGGCTGCTCAAAGAGTTCCAATCGATCTTGGAAAGGGAGTAAGACAACTGATTGTCTTGGCCTGTCTATTTGCCGTAGTTGCTGCCCCATTTGTCTTACCATTTTTTGGAATTTCGACCTTTGCCGAGTTTACTCAAAAACAACCTGAAAGTTTCTTTGGATTGGTTCCAGAAACAACACGCAAATACTTTGTAGAAATTCCTGGATATTTGTTTGCTGAAGAAAATCGTCAAGTTCTTTTGGCGGTAGTTGGATTCTACTTTGGTACAGCCGCAGGAGGAAATAAATCATGAAATATTTGATTCCAATGGTTCTATTTCTAGTATCGTGCACATCGCCTCAGATTATTTCTCCGTTGGACAAACAAGGAAACCAAATTCACAGCGTTCTCAAAGAACCATTCTTTGGATCTCCCAACCAAGCCTCCGAATGGAGTTTTTGGTATGTGGTTATCTTGGCTGTTGTGATATGGTTTGCTTGGAAAGAATTTAAATCAATTAAATTTCCAAAGAAATCATCTGACACCAGTACTACCGAACCCACCGATTCTGTCTGACTTTAGAGTCGGACGAAATTGAATTTCAGCAAGTAAAGGCTGCTCATAGGGAACTAGTTCTGCCTGTGCTACACGGTCCTTATTATAAATTTTGATGGAATCCTTGCTATTGGTATTCATCATGATAAGTTTGGTTTCGTATGTATAATCCTCGTCAACAACGCCTTCGCAATTTGTCAGCGTAAGACCGTATTTAAGGGCCATTCCTGACCGGGGGTGTAGACGAAGGGAATATCCATCGGGCAGCTTAAAAGTCAATCCTGTGCGAATTAAAGCCCTTTCTCCGGGCATCAGGCAGACATAGGAGTCTTCCTTCTCGGAGTCATATATTGGGGAGACATCCATACATTCTTTGCCAGAGTAAACTTTGACTTTTTCATTCTTTGGAATGTATGCGGCAAGGTCAAAACATGCTGCCATCTTGGTTTGAAAATTTGGATCTGGGATATACGGATTATCTTTAAAATATTCTAGAAGCATATGTCTATTATATCACAAATAAAATTAAAGTCAAACTACTGGATCTTCGGGTTCTTCCACGGCTGTAAATCTTGCTTCATTGCTATTTGGATCATATAGCGCACCGAGATTACACCATTCACCTTCTTCTAATTGAACTATAGTTTTACCTTCAAATAGTTCACCTTGTCCATCCCAAATTATAATATTTTCGACCAAATTATTCAAATCAATTAAAGCCCATCTCATATTAATCTCCTTTCGATTATTTATAGCAAAAGATCGCAACATATCCATTTCCACCGGC
>Ga0049081_10000477_pt1 | contig 15267 bp, 17 predicted proteins | sample GreLakmeER78MSRF_FD_66717 | JGI IMG/M metagenome (GOLD analysis project Ga0049081, IMG submission 66717) | Freshwater lentic microbial communities from great Laurentian Lakes, MI, USA - Great Lakes metaG ER78MSRF | ecosystem: Environmental > Aquatic > Freshwater > Lake | place: Great Lakes...
TCAAGTCTGAACGATCTGCACCATTGCGTATTCAATTTGAACAAGGCTATAAAGCTTTCAGACATGGGTGGTTGGTCAATCAATATGAACCATCATCTGTGGCAGGTAAAGAGTGGCAACGAGGATTTGATCGTGGCTATTTTGATAACATTGAAAGACTCAATGGCTACCAAGCGGTTCGATAAAGAACTTCACGACACCTACGACAAGTTTGGAAGAGATGTAGTTAAAGACTATGTCTCTTCTTTTTGGGGTATGGAAGCTAGAGATAATCCCAATAGATATGGGATTGATTTGCATCTGTATAAAGATGACTTGTTGGTGGGATATGCTGAGGTAGAAGTCAGACTGTCATGGAAAACTGTAGAGTTTCCCTATGAAGATTTGAATGTACCTAACAGGAAAAAGAAGCTTCTAACACAGGACATGTTAACATACTTCTTTTCTGTTAATAAGGATGGAACAGCCTTGTTCCATTGTGAAGCTGCTGCTGTGTTAGCTTCAGAAGTTAAAGAGTCTAGAAATAAATATGTCTACCAAGGAGAACTCTTCTACAAGGTTCCTCTTGATAGACTATCTTATGTTGTATTACCTACGGCTGGCGAGGCCACCTCTAGCTAAGCCAATTCTCTTGGTGTTACTAGGGTTGGCTGGGTCAACAAGTTTAAAGTCATTACTAATTAAGTCTCTAATATTATTAGCAGCTTTAGTTTGCGTATCAATCATATCAGCTACATCTTGTTCACTAAATCCTCTTTCTTTAGATTTAGGAATTGTCTGAAGAGTTTTTAAATTCTTACTAAGTTGTTGCAAAGCTAATGCTTTATCTGTAGCTCCTGATCTTTCTAAAGATAGTGCTAAGTTATCAATGATATTTACATTGCGTGTACTAGCTCTGGTATTTAATCCAGCAATTACTGTTTGATTACTGTCTGTGACAGGTAAAAACCCAGCCTTAGTTGCTGCCTTTCCACCAGTGTGTCTAAATTCATTCTTAAATAAATTCTTTACAGCAGTGTAAGCTTCATAAACATCTTTAGTTTTTTCAGTACCTTGTTTGATATTATCAATTAAAGTAAGGCCATCTTTGTCTACTTTATTTGCCATCTCAAACAGCTTAACATCAAAATGTTTTGTAACTTTTTCTTGTAATCCTAGTGAAGCATATTGTTTTTTAATTTTATCAAAGTCAGTTTTCATTTGAAGTTTTTCACTCTCAACGAAAGCATCTTCAGTTTCTCTATATCCTAAGTTTCTTGGTAGACCCATTGGTCTTGCTATTGTAGGATCTCCTGTAATAGTCTGAGCTATAATGTTCATATCCTTTTTATAATATGCATTTAAAGGAAGATCTACTCTTCTAAATAAATAATCAGCATAAGGTATTTCAGTGTAAGAAATGTTTTTTGCTACTGGACCACCAAAAGCTGGATTACTATAATTAAGTCTAAGATCTCTAGTAAATGATGTAGCACCTACATCAAGTTCAATATGCATCTTATCATCCCCAAGTGTTTGAGGATCAAAGAAACCACGCTTAATTTTAGCAGGTGTTCTTTCTGTAACAGATCCGTGGATTAATATCTCTGGTGGTCTATCTTTATACTGTTCTCTTAAATCGTCTAATTTCTTTTGATACCCTTTAGCAAACTTAGCAAAGTTTTCTACATCTACGGGATTATCAGGATTAAATTCTTTACCTGTTTTAATTCTATAGTCACCCTGTGCTACAGCTATGGCATCTCTCTCAATGCCTTCAAACATAGGGGAGTCTTTGATAGCATTAAAAGATTCTTGTCTTAAACCTTTGATGCTAGATAATGTATCCTTTCTAACTTGCAAATTAGAAATACCATCAGCATTCATTTGCTGCGTAGGGCCACCAAAGCCGGGCTTATTTAAATTTGTATTTGAAATTGGTGTAGTGTAAATAGAAGGGGCTTCCATTGGAAGCTCTGTCTTAATTTCTGGAACTACCTCTGGCTCCATCTTAGGTGGTGGAGTAAAAGAAGCTTCAGCTTCTGATACCAGCTTCTCCATCTCTGCATCCACTGGCTTAGGCTCAGACACAGCAGGACTAGGTGTGCTCTTAGCTTTAGCAACAGGTTTAGTAGGAATTGCTTTAGTTGTTAAGTCTGCTTTATTTAAAGCATCTTCTACAACATTGTTAATTTCATTAGCAACAATAGCCTCAGGGTTCTTAACCTTTCTAATAAGGTTTAACATTCCTTCAGTGCCTCCTGTAACAGCACCTTTAGCTCCTGCTGTGGCAATCTTTCCAGCAAGGAATCCACCCTTAGCAAACTGAAGATCTTTAATCTTAGCCGTATACTCAGGTACTCTCATGTAGTCATTGGTTTCTTCCAATGTCTTACCATTATTCTCAGCGGAATATCTATTATTAATAATCTTACGAGTGTCTTCAGGAAGTTTATTAAACTTCATCTTGTAAACACGAACAAGATCTTCATTCATAAACTTAGCATCAGTGAGCTGTCTAGCCACTGGAAGAATGTTCTTAACTACATTCTCAATAGCTTTCTTCTGCTCAATCTCTGGCAAGGCTTGATAGCGAGGACTCAGCATTGCCCTTTGAATAGAAGCAATGACTAATGGATTAGCTTCTTCTACATAAGCCCTGTCATATTCTTTATCCCCTGATGGTTGACCAAACAGTTTATATGCTTCGATACCAAGGTAGACCAGTTCAGTTTCTTCTGGTGTCTTCTCTGGTGTGATACGAACACCCACTAAGTTGTTAAAGAATTCACCTTCTTTATATATTGGTCCTTGTCTAACACGGGGAATAGTTTCAGGTAGTTCTTCCTTCAACACAGGAAGTTTAGATTGAATTCTATTACCTGCAGCTTCTAACATTCTATCTGCTGGCTTCTCTGATTTAAGTACATTAGGATCTCTAGCAACAGAGCCACCTTCACGAATCAAATCAACAAGGTTGAAGATGTCTTTGACGATGAAGGGTGATACAAACCTAGCACCAAAATCACCAATCACTTTACCCATCTTATCAGCCCACTTCTCTACATCTCTCTCTGAAGAAAGAGCAGAGATGAGTTGATCCATGAATTGATTCTGTGTACCTGCTGGCATCTTCATACCAATGACAGCTTCAAAGGCATCACCAGTTTTAGCAGACAAGCCACGCTTATGTTTCACCGATACATCAGCCATAGCTAACAAAGGACCAAGCGGAAAAACACCACGCAAGTCCACTGTAGTACCATCACCTCTTTTCCACATGTTCCATTCAACATCCTGATTGTTCTCACGATAGTCGATGGCAGCAAGCAATGCTGATGTACCTACAATACCCTTAGCTGTGTTCTCTTGACCTTTTCTAATGAGAGCAGCACCTGTCTCATCACCATTAGCTAACATCTTAGAACCTCTAAGAATGTCCTCTGCACCAGAGATACCACCTAATGGGCTATAGCGATACTGGAATGCAATGGCATTGGTCATGAAGCGGGGGAAGGTAACAAACAAGCTACCACCGGGAACCTCTGCAGCTTTAACAAAGTAGTTACCCATAGCCTCAGCACCACCCTCGAATGTCTTGATACCACCCTTAGGTATCTTAGGCGTGTAAGAGAAGGTAGCTTTCAATGTCTCATCTGCTGCTTCTTTAAGAATATCAGCAGGAATAACTTTACCATCAGCAATAAGCTGATACATATCTAAGCCAACACCCTTAAGCTTCTTCTCCACTGAGTTAGCAAAGATGGCCTTCCTAAAGAAAGCATCCTGTGCTACATTCAATGCATTAGCCATACGAGCCACCTTAGACAGGTCTGTATCACTCTCTTGCATAGCAGAAAGGATGTGACTTCTAATGGATGGGTTATGCTTGAGCAACTCATCAGTCACTTCAGAGGCTAAATCATTCTTACGCAAGTAGCCCCATGTGCCAAAGGCATTCTCAATGGTGTCACCAATGCTTGTCTTTAATGTGTTAAGTCTAGCACCCTTAGCTTCTGGTGCTAGTGTCTTTCCTATGGTCATCAACGAGCCTTCAATAACAGAAGCTGCTGAGTTAAAGGTCAAACCAATACCACTGCCCATCACGTTACGAACAGTTGTACCAATACCGCTGACAATGAGTGCTTTACTTTCTCTCTCAAGGCGGTTGAATGCACCACCTAAGTAGCCAAGGGTGGATGTATATTCATCAGGCGCACCATACAAAGCATCCACTTGCTTAGCAACATCTGGATCAATTTGACGCAGACGATTCAAAGCCTTAGAAGCTGTAGAGTATTGCTGCATAATCTGAGCAGCCTGTGTCACTGTCACTCTGTTAGCTTGGGCAAACTGTTCAGGACTCAGCCCTTCTTTTCTAATGGCTTGTTCTAACAGGGTGTCATCAATGAGTCCTTGATCCATAGCAGAGAACACCTCAGCAATAGCTGTACTGGTCTTCTGTCCTGCTTTAACCTTGTAGGTAGGATCATTCTCAATCACATTCAAAGCCACACGAATAGCTCTCTGTGATAAGTCTCTGCGGATTGCTGGCTCTACCAGAGCAGCAGCAGGGGATATCTCATCTAATATCTTAGCACCCTCTTGCTTCATAAACTCTTCAGCAAGTAGGTCCATGTTCTCATCAACAGGAGATAACAAAGCTGTTTCTATCTTAGTAGGTGGAGCAGTTGGATCTGTTGGTGTTTTCTCTTTAGACTTCTTAAGCAAGTCAGCAAGCTGTTCTTTACCAGTCTTACCAAACTTAGTAACAGCAGCTTTAGCTTCTACCCCACCAAAGAGTCCACTGATAATTCCGCTAACAGCTATCTGTGTTGTGCTAAGTTCTTCCGGCTCTTGACCAATACTCTTAGCAACTTCTTGATCTAAGCGTTGACTAACAACACTTTGACCTGCTCCTGATGCAGTTTCTAAACCAGCAACTCCAGCTACTACTTTGCCTTTAGTTGGTGTGAGGATAGACGCAAGCTTACCTTTAGAAGCAGCTCCAAGAGCAAGCTGTGCAGCTTCTTGAGCTGCAGTTAATTTAACAACCTGTCCACCAATCTTACCTCCAACAAACCCAACATAGTTTAATGGGTCTGTAGCAATAGATGCCATTGCATTCCAATAAGGAACTAAGGCATCAGCACTGCCATAGCCTTGACCACCGGGCTGAAACACACTTCGTGTTTGTTTATATAGTTCTCTACCTAGTCCCAATGTTTGAGCATCTTCAGGCTTAGCATTTCTGATTCTATTTAGTTCAGGAAGAGCACCAGTGAAGGTATTGAATTCAATATCCCTCATTGTCGCCATGTACTTCTTAACAAAGTCTTCGTCTGATTGGCCCTTCTCAGGAACAACATTACGACTAACTTTCATGTAGTCTTTAATAACACCAAACAGTTCTGGATTTTTATATAGGTCTTCAAAAGGAATGGTGGTTTCTAAGCTCTTCTTAGTTGCTTCCTCAATCTTTGCCTTGCTAGGCATAAGAGGTTTAGTAATGATGGCTGGTTTTTCTGCAGCCTTAAGCTCAGCTTCTGTAGGAGGCTGAACAATAGCAGCCTCAATTTGCTGAGGCGTTGGCTTTGTTGGAATCAAATCATCAAACATACCACCACTAGTTTTAGTGGGGATTAAGTCATCAAACATTCCCATTTATAGATCCTGTCCTGTCTGTTGTTTAAATCGTGCTGCTACTGCTGCTCTATCTGCCCCATTAGTAATAGCTGCATTGGCTTCTGATCTTGCCTTAGCTGTGTCTACTGGTGCTGTTGGCTTAGCCATAGGACCGCCCCTTGGTCTTGGTGCTGTTGCTGCTGTTGCTGGAGCAGGTGCTACTTCACCACCATAGTTTATCTTAGGATTAACCGCTTTACCATCTTGGTCAAACTGTACACCAGCAGACAAAAGAGCATTCTTATGCATCTCTGACTTAGGCTTACCTTCTACAGTGTATTCTTTAATCAACACATCTCTACCAGCAGCATATCCTGAAGCTGCTTTACCTGAGGAGGCCAAGTCTTTAACTTCAATGTTAGTTGTGCCATCTGGATTAGCTGTTGTAATAAAACTACCGGGTGGTAGATAGTTAGACATTGTAGACACCATTGTTCTAGATGCAGCAGTGATTAGGTTGGCCTGAGAAATCTTATCAGCATCAGACTTCTGCTTAAGGTTGGGGTTAGCAACCAAAGTTTGCCACTGACGAAGCTCAACTTCTTTAGCATTAGCTTCCTTAGTCTTGCCTTCTTTCTTAAGCGCAATAACCTGATTAGCATACTCAAGTTCAACTTGTTGTTGTGTCTTGTTCTGTTTACTACCAAGCTCTTCAATCAAAACAATTCGTCCTAAGTTGGTAGCAGCTTTAAGTTTGTCTTCTTCAGTGCCTGACTCAGTAGCTTTATACATTGTTAGCTGAGCTTGGTCTTTAATATTCTTAAAGGAGTCTTTCTCTTTAAGCTTAGAGTAATCTACTTCTAGTGATGCTGAATATGAAGGCATCCCTTTGGAAGAACCATAAGCATAAAGCTCTTCAGGCTTAACACCAAGTTGTGTAGAAGCAGCAGTTATTTTCTTAAGATTGTTTCCATATATCATCTTATTTAAGAAGCCTTCTTCTTTATTAGAAGCTGCCGTTGCAAATTCTTCAGAAGTTAGTGCAGCTTTCTTACCATAATCATTTAAGAAGTCATCAAACTTCTGTCCCTTAGGTACATTAGCTGACTTAATAAAAGATTTAGACAACCCTTCCAACCTATCAGGATTCTTTGTTAGAGTATCTGCAATGTCTTTAGCTAGTTCTGGATTTGTAGCAAGGGCAATAAGCTGTTCATCATCTAAAGCACCATCAGAAAACTTTAAACCACGAAGAGCACCCACAGTGCCTCTTAAGCTTTCTTTCTTCTTTTCTACTTCTTTTTTATATTCTTGATAGTTGTGATACATGCTTTTAACACTGGCATTAATGCTTGTAGTGTTAAGCTTCTCCAGCTCTTCAATAGATTCACTAGCACCTTTAGCTACACCACCAACGAATGCTCCAAGTTTAAATCCCATTATGCTGCTCCTTTAGCCATCAAACCCTTACGCTCTACAATAGCTTCTGGATTCTTTTCTATTTTATTTTTAGCTTCTTCAATAAGTTCTTTGATGATGGAAGGAGACACTCTATCTTCTTTACCTACTTCTTCAGCAGTCATCTTATATGGAACATCATTAAGTTCAGCAATTGTTTTAATAATTTCTACAATGATTGGAGTAACTAAGAAGCCAGCATCAACAGTGTGATAGCCCTTCATCAAGCCCATCTTCACCATGCCATTAACAATAGACACAATAGGAATGTTTCTCTTTAACAAACCCATTAGTTCGTGAATGGCTTCAGCATCATTCATCTTCTCTGAATACATCTGTGCCACCTCATCCAGTGTTACAAACTGAGGTGGTTGCTCCCAAGGATAACTACCCGGCTCAGACACCAAGGACATTCCGGGGATAGGGGCTGTTAAATATGGATTAGGATTTGCCATTCATCAACTCCTCTTTTTGTTTTCTAATGGCTGCAATGTAGCTAGACACTTTAGCAAATACATCTGAGGATGTCTTATCTTCTTTGCTTGGCTTATCAAGAGCTTTTGATAACAGCCCTTTGCCTGTGTCTTTCTTGGGTGTGGACAGTTTGGCATTAGCCATACCATCAACCTTCTCATAGTATTTTTTAAAATTCTTCATGGTTTAATAACTCCACCTGTTGCAACACCAACTAACACTCTACCTACAAATGTACCCAAGGCTGTTGAGCTATCACCATCTGCTTTAATATTAGCACCAGCAATTGCAGCAGCAGCTCTTATCTCCTCACCAGCAAGTGTGGTTGCTCTATTGGCATCATTCTCAGCAGACTGCCAAGCATGTGTCACACTGTCACGATATAGCTGTATCTCATTATTATATTCTGTCATGGTCATTTGCTGTGTGAGTTGAGCATTGGCTAAGTTTGCAGCGTTAGTGGCTGCTGTGTTAGCTGTAGAAATTTCCCTCTGCCACTGAGCATTAGACTGATCAATAACAAGTCTCTGCTGTGCATTAAACTGTTCTCTCTGGTTCTCCACTTCAGCATTAAACTTAGACACAGAGTTGGCCTGATCAGTATTAAACTGAGTCATGGCATTATTCTGTGCTGCATTAAACTGACTTACTTGTGAAGAGAGAGTGGCAAAGAACTGGTTGGTTTGATTAACACTGCTAGCATTAAATTGTTTAGCAGCATTCTCAGCAGCAGCATCGCTTAGCAAAGCTTGTGCTGTTAGCTGTGTTTTAAGAACAGTGGTTTGCTGTTCATAAGACATATTAGTTAAATCAATTTGCAAAGCAGCTTGAGCATTATTAACAGCAGCCTGTTGTCTGTTATTTAAATTGGCTGTTTCTAGTGTGGCTGTCTGTGCAAGCTCAGCCATGAAAGCAGCTTGTCTGCTGTTAAGGTTTGCTAGGTCAACAGACTGAGCAAGTCGAGCATTCTCTAAAGCCACTTGTTGCTTAGCATTAAAGTTCATGTTAGCAATGTCTGAAACTTTAGAAGCATTGATAACACGGGTTTGGAAATTCTGATCAAACTCTTGACCTAAGAATGTAGCTCTTTGTTGTGCTGTGAGTACAGCTATCTGTTGTCTGTTAGACAGGTTCTGTGTAGCCATCTGTTGAAACACAGCAGCATCAGCAGAAGCAATTGGTAAAGCTTTCTCTAAGGCAGCTTGCACTAAAGCTGCACCAGCAATACTAGAAGCACCAATACCTCTAGCACCCATCTCTGCTGTAATAGCTCTCAATGCACCAGCGGCCCAAGGAGGAGGATTCTTAGCATCAAAATTACTAGTGAGCTTAGTAAGCTGTCCCTGCACAGTCATGTCTTCAGTGACAGTTCCTTCTGCAGCTTTAGCCTTAGCAAGTTCTTCATTCACCTTAGCCATATCTACAGCAGAACCAGCTACCTTCTCACCTTCTTGTAGTGTTCTATCTGCGGGAGCAACTACAGTTTGAGCTTTGTCAATTTGAGCTGCTCTATCTGCAGCATCTTTTAAAGCTGTAGCTTCAGTTTGTGCTGCTGTCACTGTAGCAGCTTCAGACAACACTCCTTCAGTGGCTTTAACATCCTTCAACATATCTGAGATGCCAGCACCAGCAGTTGATGCTGTTACTTGTTCTGCTGTTAATGCTGTAGGAGCAGTGGCTAAAGACGTTGCCACTGCTGGAGCACCTGTAATTGTTTGAGCTTCCCCTGCTCTCTCTGCTGTACTAATATTTTGACTATCAGTAGCAGTAATTAAACTAGCCTCAACTTGAGAAGCTGCTCCCGCTTGGGGTTTTCCTACGGGTGAAAAGGTAACTTTATCTCTAGCTGCTTTAGCTGTAGCAGCATCTGCCTCAGCTTTAGCTTTAGCTGCTAATGCTGCTTGTCTTTCTGCTTCTGTCTTTGCTTTAGCTAAATCTGCATTAGCTTTGGCTAACGCATCTGTTGCTGCTTTAGTGGCTGCGTCTGCTGCTGCCTTAGCTGCGGCATCTGCTGCTGTCTTTGCTGCTGCGGCTGCTGCTTTGTCTGCATCTACCTTTGGTTGCAGTTCTGTTTTCAGATTTGTGGAAGCTGTTGTTAAATCTTTATCAGCTACAGCATTAAACCTTTTAGTAATGTCAGCAGCAGTGGCTGCATTACCGCCAATGGCTGTAGCAAACTCTTCAGGACTAACCTTAAACTCAACCATGTAAGCTTTAATCTGAGCGTCTGTGAGTCCCTTAGTGCCATTCTCTTTCCACCAATCAGCAATGTTCTGTGGTGTGGCTTTATATCCAAAATTAGAAACAGGAGGTGTTGTTCCTCCAGCAGGAGGTGTTACTGGAGGTGTTACTGGAGGTGTTGTTCCTCCAGCAGGTGGTGTTACCGCTGGAGGTGTTACCACAGTTGTAGGAGGAGTAACTGGTGTAGAAGGCGTTGTTATAGTTTTTGCTCCGCTTGAAGCAGGAGGAGCTATTACATCTTCAGGCGGTGTTACAATATCAGGAGGTGTAGGTGTAGCAGGTGTTGTAGGAGCAGCTTCATACCTAGTGGCTATGTCAGCAGCGGTTTCTGCATTAGCACCAATAGCTGCAGCAAACTGGTCTGGAGATACTTTATAAGTATCCATCGCTGCTTTAATCTCAGCATCAGAAAGCTTTTGATTAGCGGGGTCAGCCCACCAAGCAGCTATCTGTTCATTTGTAACAGCACCACCAGCTTGAAACCTACGCTTCATCTTAACCAAGCCACCCTTAGCCATACGCTCAGCAAACTTACCAGAGATGGCAGCATACTTAGCTTCTAGGGCAGGAGAGGAAGCAATGAACTCATCAAAGCCCTGCATAGGTCCGTCATAGCCTAGCTTTCTAGCTACAACTGCTTTTTGTTGTGATGTAAAATCTCTCATATGTTTCTTGGTTTCTCTATTGCTTCAGTTAAATAGGCAAGCATGTCTCTGTTATCTCTTAAGAGTGCTAACACTCCCACAGCTAAACAGTACACTTGTCTCTCTGACAGTTTTAATTGGAAGCAGTCGTCTATAGCGTGTATACATTCATGTAACAATGTATCTGCCTCCGCTAAGGGGTGCTGACCAGACTTAATTTTAATTGCATAATCGTCATAGCTGTACTCTCCCAGTTGTTCTGGGAATACATCTACAACTCTAATCGGCACTTCTCTGCCAATAATACTTAGAGAAGCTGGTAACATTATATACCTTTATGCCTTGTCATATCACAAATTGGTGGTCTAGTCAACCACCTAATACATGTAAGGCATGCTCTATATGCTTCTTACGATCTTCTAAACCAATAGTACCACCATTGATACGTTTTGTCATAGTGAGGATGTCACCGCTGTCAGCATATTGATTGAGCCTGTGAGTCTGCCAGAACCAGCCAGCAGTTTGGGCAGCATACATGGGTGTACGCACCAACTCAGGCTGCATAATGAAATCAACTCCCAAGGCTTGTCCAGCGTGGAAGAAGTTATTCATGCCAGTTAGCTGTAAAAATCCGGAGCCACGGAACCTGAACCCATCCCCACTAGCCTCATCCCTATTGCCCATACGATTGCCATAAATCCTATTAGCGATGCGTTGTGGCTGACGCTCATAAGCTGCTGCACTCTCAGGGGTGAAGCCCCATACACGCTTAGGATTCTGAGGAAACAGCTTAAGCAGGGTGGGAGCACGATAGTTTAGGTTTTCTTCCATGATGCGGAAGTTCCCACACTCATGACCACATTGACCAATCCATGAAGCCTGTTGTGCTGGTGTAACAATGCCAAACCTTTCAAAGGTTTCATTAAAAGGATCTACTAAGGCAGTATCAATTTTAAGTTGTCGTAGTTGTTCAGCGTTTACCATTAACCAATTCCCTCATTTCGTTGTAGGCTGCGACACAGGCGGTGTGCTTGACGATGGCTTTGTCTCCTTCGGCAACGATGTCGATAAGAGTTGCAATAGTCTGTCGCTCAAGTTCGCTTGCATCGGCTCCGCTATCTCCTGTGGTAGGGGCGGCACTTGTGCTGGTTTGTATACAACTGGTGGTGGGGAGGCGCAACCTGCCAGTGTTAGCAAGCTCATGCATAGCAGTTTGCTTTTTAGATATTTCATTCTTTGCCTTTCTTAATGCTGTTTCTTTATCAGCAAGCTTAATGGTCATGTTCTTCTCTAGCTCACGGGCTTCTTCATTCTTCTTAGCTATCTCTATCTGCATCTCTTGGTCACGCTCAAGCCAGCCATAATGATGACCAGTTTGATATGTACCAAATAGTGCAACCATTGCACCAATGATGAGCCAAGGAAGTGGTATAGGAAACATTAATCCACCTCTTTTCTAGCCTGAGCTATCTCTTCTCTGTCCTCATCCGGCTCCATGTGTTCTGGAGGTGTTGTTGGTGGAGGACCGGGAGTCCAGCTTTCATCCAGCTCTGGGTTCTTCCAGACAGGCATAGCACCGAAAGGCTGGCTAGGAAGGCCATAGGCAGACTGTGGTGAGGCGTAGCTGCTGTTAGGCATACCGTAGCCACCACCGCCACATCCCTGCATCATAAGAGGCTGTGGCTTAAAAGCATTCTGTGCTGAATTAACAGCCCTCTTACCTACAATACCACCAATACCACCTACAATAAGTAATACTATATCATTAAGCATCTTAGTGTATGCTTGATCAATAGGAGCCATGCTCTTGATGGGCTGTGTTACAAAAGTAACAGAATATAGTAAGGCAAACACAATGCCAAATAGGATGACTGTAATAGCCACCACTACAAATCCCCAAACTCTAACCTCAAACTCTTCAGTTGTTAGCTTTGGTTTGGGCTGGCTTGGTGTCATCATTTTTGTTAGCAGTTCTATCAATTTGTTTCTCCAAGATGGGGGCTACTAAATACTCAGGGCATGTCTGTGTGAATTGACATCTAGGTTTCTGACATTGCTCAGCATGAAAGTTGTCAGGGTTTTGACAGAAGTATCTGTACCTATCCTCACAACCAGTGAGCAGCAATAACAATAATAAATATTTCATACCATCACATCCACAGAATCTGCCTTCACCCACTGAGCTTTAATCTTCTCTTGAGTTTGGCGGTTTAATTTCTCAAGGTCTTTAAGATGTTGTTGATGAAGCACTCTTTGATACTCACGCAACATATTTGCATTGTGTTGATAGGGTGTTACTTTCATAAGCCAACTCTTCCTAACAGCATATTAACAATCCTGTCCGACAAATCGTCAGGCAGAAACTTTAGAAAACCAAGAAACCACAAAGCCACACATCCATAGACAAATATCTTGAGGCATAGGTCAAAGGTCTTTTGGTATTCATTCACCGCCCACACCTTCTTGTTGTCTCGCAGAATTCCATCAACTCATAAATACCAATTCCAACCAAGAACAAAACAAAAGCACAGCCACCAATAATGATGGCAAGCTCATTCATCTCTTGCTCTTTTTGTTTAGCCTTCTTCTCAGCTCTCTCTAAAGACCTGAGTTCTCTGGCATCATCAATGTCCATCTGGTCTTGACGAGCTTTAATCTTATTCCAGACATCAACCTTACCAGTAGTCATGAAGAGCATCTTAAGTTCTTCTTCAAAGGCTCTGGCTTGCTCCAAAGCCATTTCAATCTGTAAGGCAGTTCCCATGTTGGAACCCTTGCCCTTCTTCGCCTCAATCAATGCTTTAGTTGCAGTTGACTTGGCATCAAACATCTTGCCAATCATTGGGGCAAGAGAACCTAAATCATTGGCAACCTTGCTGGCCTTCTTGACCATGCTGATGGCACTTTGTATGCCAGCTAGTGCTAACATTGGGTCCATGATTATTTCCGTTCAACCTTTTGCCATTCAATGCATACAACTTTTCTGTTGTACACATCTCCAGTCCAAGTCCATCGGACACACCTATACTTTTCCTCCTTAGAAGAAACAGGGAAAGATATCAATAAAGATATCAGTAGAGCCTTAGCCACTACTGATGAAGTTTGTTTTCTATAGCAAGCCAGATGGCTCCACAGAAAGCACCAATAATTAATACTGGCTTCACTGCTCTAGCCAGCCATTCAAGAACAACAAAAGCACCAGCAGCAGCATTGAATGCTGTCACCACTGCTTGTGTGTTCTTATCTAAGTTATCAACCTTAGCTTCAACAGCGCACAGACGCTCATATATCTGAGCATGTGTTACTTCCTCAGCCATAGGTATTACTCAGCCGATGACCAAGGAGTTCCTGACGCTTGCGTAGGATTCTTCTGCAAAGCAATGTTAGCGGCTAGTGCATCTTCTGTGGCTTGCTTAGAGACTCCATTAGCCCATACCCAACCAAGGACTGTTTCTTGTGTCAGGTCTGCATAAGGAATCGTAGGTGTTCCATCTGCCCATGAGCAAGTGGAATAGATGGAGGCTGTGTAGTCGCCATCAGTAGCCGTAGCAGTCCAATGGGCGCAGTTTACATAGCCTGTGGCTACATCTCGGTCTAAGGTTGTAATTGTCCAGTTAGTCATGTTCAAGCCTCAGTAGGGTTGTAAGGTTGTGGAGATGTCTGAGTCCAAGCGTATGTAGCAATGTTGAGGTAATAAGCCTCATCCAATACTGTTGATGCTGTTGGGTCATTAGGCACTAGGGTTGTGCGCCAGTAGGTTGACGAGATGACAACGCCATCCTTGAGAACATCGGTTGTTTTTTGAACACCAATGCAACCATTAGGTTGAATGTTGAATTGAGAGATGTATGTAGTTTCTGTGAAAGCCATAATTGTTCCTTTAAACAGTGTATGAAATTGAAATAACTAACGGGCCAGCCGCAGTGTCCATTGGTATACCAGTAGCAGTACCGCCTCCAACAGGATTTTGAACTAAACTTAAACGTGCTTCGGCAGCTAATGAATACACAGACATAAAATTTGAAGCCGTTAAAGATATTCCATCGCAAAGACCAACACTTCCCGCTGATAAATAACTTCCAACTGTAAATGGCAATCCACTGATACGCATATTCCCAGTTCCAGTATGCGCTGTCCATGTTAAAGTTAAATCTAACGTGACCTGATTTCCAATTTTTGTATAAGAACCAACTTGAGTTGTGTATGTACCAGTACCTGCGGTAGTAGTTCCAATAATTGTAGGTGTCCAAGTCCCCTCCTCATAGTCATCTAGCGTATTAGCGTTTGATGATGCTGATTGAGTTGCGGGGAATGTGATGCCAGCACCGCTTGTTGATGGAGTAGCACCACCGACACCAACACAGTTTTGATTCCATGTCAAAACAGGAGTGGATGTGTATCCCAAATAGAAAGTGTCGTTGGTAGATGTAACGCCAACAGTTCCAATTACGTTTTCATTGGATGTGTATAACCGATAAGCAGTAAAACCACCTGTAGTCGATTTGTATGCTCGGTAGCCGTTACCAGAAGAAACCTCTGCATCAACCCTTGCGTCAGGGTTTGTTGTGCCTACTCCTAGATTTCCAGAACTATTAAACCTTGCAACCTCCGCACCGCCTTCAGCAAAAGCAATCGTGTCAGCCGCAGGGAAAAAGATACCTGTATTCGTGTCGCCAGTTGTTGTCAATGCGGGAAGTGCCGCAGTTCCAGCAGAGAATGTTGTGACACCTGTAGCAGACAACGTAGTAAACGCACCAGTAGACGCAGTTGTAGCACCCACAGTACCATTGATGTTGATAGAAGCCGTACCAGTAAGGTTAGTTACAGTACCGCTAGAGGGTGTACC
>Ga0049081_10000478_pt1 | contig 15266 bp, 14 predicted proteins | sample GreLakmeER78MSRF_FD_66717 | JGI IMG/M metagenome (GOLD analysis project Ga0049081, IMG submission 66717) | Freshwater lentic microbial communities from great Laurentian Lakes, MI, USA - Great Lakes metaG ER78MSRF | ecosystem: Environmental > Aquatic > Freshwater > Lake | place: Great Lakes...
TTCGACAGAAGAAAATATACGGACAATCAAACGGACGTAATATGGTGCAAATCAACGGATGGTGGAATGTCATTTATTGAAACGTGTATTTCAGAAAAATCGTTTATACCTACTCAATCAGTATTTATTGGTGATTATCTTAATATTGCTGCCCACAATGGTAAAATAAGACCAATTTGGCCAAGAATGGATAGTGGAAAATTATCCTTGTGGACAGCGTTAATTGATGAATAATTAAAAATAAATCGGCAAAAACTGAATTTTATTTTTTTGAAATGAAACAGTTGGAGCTGGTATTTTTAAATAGTTAAATGCACCAATTATTTTTTTTATCGTTTTATTTTTTATCGGAAGGCTTTTTAAATCAAGATCTATACTTAGATAATATTGTTGCTTGGAATTATAAGTGATTCCTTCAATGGATGTGTAGGAAATTTGATCGCCAACAATACGCCCATCAATACCATAGCCAATGGAAATACAAAGCCATTTTGGAAACGAACTGTTTTTTGCTAAGTGTTTTGGTGAAAAACTTAACCAGTATGTTTGACCATTATAATCTTTTAAAAAACGCTCAGCCTGATTTGAACCCAATATTTCTGGTCGCAATGCAGCGTATTTTGTTGGATGGTAGGAAAATTTCGGTATTAATTTTTGTTCGGACCAAGCCAATTCTTGCGATAAATATAACCCACTTCCCAGGGTGTTAAATAACATGTCTCCCCAAGAGAATCCATACCCATTGCTGAATCCATCAAAAACTTCAAGTGTTGATTGATAACTTAAACCAACCAAACTCCCAATAATTGCTGCTTTGCGTTTCGGGACACCAGCCCACTGATAAAAGTCAGAACTTACTTTAGAAAGCTGGTAAGCTGTATAGGAATGACCATATTTGTCCACATTTCCCCAATTTCCAAAATCATTAAAAAAATGAAATTTCGAACTTGAATTTTGCGCATACCAAACTGGATAAAGAACTGCAAAAGAGCCAATTTCCGTATAGGCATGAAGGCCTGTAACTAACAAAATTCTTTTTTTTGTTGGTTCTTTTGCTGATTGAAAAAAATTAGACTGAGCAATAGAAGTATTTGAAAATAAGATTTCCATACTCATTAGTAGATAAAAAACCACAAGATTTTGAAAATCGGGACGTTTCACAGCCAAAAATAACTTAATTTTATGTAGAATTAATACAAATTGAATGAATAAAGTTAGAAAGGATTGGAATGACATAAAAAGCAATGACAGTTGGTCAATTTTTAAAATTATGTCTGAGTTTGTTGAGGCTTATGATCGCATGGCAAAAATAGGCCCGTGTATTTCTGTTTTTGGTTCAGCGCGTACAAAAAAGGAAAATCCGTATTATCAACTAGCAACGGATGTTTCAAAAAAATTGGCTGAAGCGGGTTTTGGTATTATCTCAGGAGGTGGGCCAGGAATTATGGAGGCAGCGAATAAAGGTGCGCAAGAAGGCGGAGGAAGATCAGTTGGATTGAACATTGATTTACCATTCGAACAAAACCACAACCCTTATATCGATCAGGAGCATAATTTGGAATTTGATTATTTTTTCGTTCGAAAAGTTATTTTCGTGAAATATTCTCAAGGTTTTGTTGTTTTGCCTGGTGGTTTCGGAACGTTGGATGAAGCTTTTGAGGCACTAACATTAATTCAAACAAAGAAAATCGCCAAAAGACCCGTTGTTTTTATTGGGAAAGAATATTGGTCTGGTTTATTATTATGGGTAGAAGAAATAATGCTAAATGCTGAGCATAATATTGCACCGGAAGATATGAATATGTTTTTCATAGCAGATACTGCTGAAGAAGCTGTTCAGTATATCGAAGATTTTTACAAAACACACATGCTCTCTCCAAATTTCTAAAATCGGCAATCAAGTTTCACGGTTTTAATCTTTTCATTACTTTTGTTCACTATGGGTAAATCATCATTTTTAATTTCATTTTGGGAATTTATAAAATCACGGAGGTTTTTCAAACACTTGGGATTAGTTGTTTTGTTTTATCTAGTGGTTGTTTTTGGAACAATGTTCATTTTAAACTGGTCTACGAATCATGGAGAGAAAATCGAAGTTCCAAATATCGTTGGGAAAAACTCGAACGACGCCAAAACAATTCTAGAAGAATCGGGATTAAAATATCGAATTATTGATTCTATTTATGACCCCAAAAAACCAAATGGAACTGTTTTAGAGCAAACACCAGGCCCTAGTAAAGTGACCACGGTTTTTGTTAAACCAGGAAGGATTATTGGTCTTAGAGTTTCCAAAAAACAAAAATTAGTGGAGGTGCCAAATTTGATTAATAAATCACAACGATTTGCTGCAAGTATACTTCAAAATCGAGGGTTAAAATATATTATTCGTTACCGACCGGTTGCTGAAGATGCTGGTGGAACGGTCGTAGATCAACTTTACAAAGGGAAAAAAGTTGTTTTTGGAACATTACTTCCCGTTGGTGCTACCATAACGATTTATGTGGGGGAATTTGTTGAAGAAGATGCTGAAAAAATCCCTGATTTATATGGGATGACTGTTTCAGATGCAATTTCAACGCTGGAAGAAATTGGGTTCAAATATGAATACGGTTGTACCGATTGTAAAACTAAGGCGGATACGATGGCAGCAATTGTTATTTCTCAAAGCCCTGAATATTCTAGAGGAAAAGAGTTATCTAAATCATCAGTCATTACATTTACAGGATCCATGAGTCCTGAAGTAGATGAAGAAAAAATGAATCGTTCAAAATCTAATCAGGAATTAATAAAAAAAGAACGAGAGGAATTAGAAAAGAAGACAAAAAAGGATCCAGCGAAAAACAATGATTAGTTTTTACACGTATAATTTTTTAAATAATTTTTCGTTTTGATCAAATGAATCTCTTTATTTCAATTTCTTGTGCGATTATATTTTACTTCTTGCTTTTTGATGGAATTTCGCAAGGCATGGAAGTTGGTCCAATTACGCAAAACGGGAACCTTACAAAAATCAACCATGATTTAAAAACTACAGGTACTACTTTTGATAGTTCATTTGTTTTTATTTCAGACACATTACAATTGCCCTTTTTTGATGATTTTTCAACTAATAAATTTCAAGCCTATCTGGGTGATTTTAACGCAGTTGGAGTTACATCTGAATTGTATTATCAGTTAACAGATCCGGTTACAGATCAAGCATTACCAAACAATCTTTTTTATACAAATCAAATTACCTTCAAACGTAAATATGATATTGTTACCAATACTTTTGAAGACTCACTTTTTTCACCCATTCAAGTTCGCGTTTCAGATTTGTCAATCTTTCCAGTGCAAAACACTTTGATGAATTTGTATCCTCCCTACTATCTTTTTGACACAATTGGCGGGCCTTTCAATCTGATTGATACAGTTTGGGTGGTTAACCCTCCCTATTTTCAAGATTCTGCTCGTATTTTTTTTCAACCAATTAATGATCCTGGGAATCATTGGGTTGATTCTTATGCGTATCACAATTATCGCCTTGCCTTGAATCCTCGTTCATTGGGTGTTGTAACCTTTGATGGTCTAGATGAGAATGGATTTCCCTATGAAATTGGAACAACTGCAACAAATTTCGCAGATCAATTAACATCCAAACCACTGAATTTAAGTACTAATACAGCATCAGATTCCATCTATTTTTCTTTTTTATATCAGCCAGAGGGCTTGGGCGATATTCCAGAAGTAGGTGACTCATTGATTTTGGAGTTTTATGCACCATTACAAAGCAATTGGAAACAAGTTTGGTCGATTGCTGGTGATACTGTGCATCCATTTAGAGCGGTTCATATTCTATTAGATGACACTAGTTTTTTCCATAATGGATTCCAATTCCGTTTTCGAAATTATGGTTCATTAGCCGGGAGTTTGGATCATTTTCATATTGATTATGTTCATTTGAGGACTTTGTCTACACTAGACGATACCATTTTCAAAGATTTTGCTTTTGTTTATCCGTTGAATTCTTTGCTTAAAACATATACTTCAGTTCCATGGGATCATTATAAGGAAAGCACAAGTAATAAAATGGCTGATTCTTTGATGATAAAATTGCATAATGGAAGCCCTAATCCCGAGAATTATCAGAATGGTGTAGTTGATGTTCTATACAATTCAGTTCAAGAGGGTTCTTTTGTTTTACCAGGATTTATTTTGGCCGAATCAAATATTAATTACCAACCTAGAACGACTCACGTTTCTTATAATGACTGTTCCAATGGCTACGAATTTGATCGATTGAAATTGGGTGATGAGCAAATCTTTGAAGTGAAGGCAAGTGCTTCTGCACAGTTCCCGAATTTAACCATTAACGATTCTACAGTTTTCTATCAAAATTTCTCAAATTATTACAGTTATGATGATGGTTCAGCCGAGGCCGCATTTGGTCCAACAGGGGTGCAAGCAAGATTAGCAATTGAATACAATACGTATCAACCAGATTCACTTATTGGTGTGAGTGTTCATTTTGTCCCATCTGTTAATGATGTTTCAGATAAACTTTTTTTGGTTACGCTTTGGGATGATAATGCGGGTGTTCCGGGTGATGTATTATATGAAGACAATGTCTTTTTTCCAAGAAATCCAACGTATGTGAATGGTATGAATGGATATCATACATATTATTTTTTAGACACAATGAAAATTCCAGTTGGAACAAAGTTTCATATAGGATGGAGGCAATTTGATGCCGATCGATTGAATGCTGGTTTAGATAGAAATATTGATAATTCATCCACAATTCGATATAGTATTGATGCAGGTTTTACTTGGTTGACATCTCCTTTTCCTGGTTCTGCAATGATTCGACCAGTTTTTTCAACCGATCTTGATGCTACAATTGGCGTTAATGAGATACCCAAGACAACCGAATTTGTTGTTTTCCCTAATCCCACGAATGGATTGTTGAATTTGCGATTGAATGGTCAAGAGTATTACGGAGAGTATCAGTTGATGAATTCAATTGGTCAAGTTTTTCAGACAGGCATGGATAGTTCAATTAATTTATTCGATGTATCGCCAGGATTATATTACTTGACATTACCAAAACTTTCAACTGAAGTGTATAAAATTATAAAACAATGAAAAATGAAGAATTTCCTTTAGAACAGGATCAAGAGGAAGAATTATTCGAACATTTCAAAATCATTGTGGATAGAGGGCAGGAAATGGTACGAATTGATAAGTATCTCTTGGATCGAATGCCAAACACTTCAAGAAGCAAGATACAATCTGCTGCAAAAAATGGAAATATTGTTGTAAATAGTCAAAAAGTTAAGCAAAATTATAAGGTTAAACCAGCTGATGATGTGTCAATAGTGTTGCCTTACCCCGTTAGAGAATTAGAACTCATTGCAGAAAATATCCCTTTAACGATCGTTTATGAGGATTCCGACGTTATCGTGTTGAATAAACCTGCGGATATGGTTGTTCATCCCGGATATGGTAATTACAGAGGCACTTTAGTAAATGCCTTGATATACCATTTTGATCAATTGCCCATAACTTCTAGTTTATCGAAAATGCGACCCGGGCTTGTGCATCGCATTGATAAACATACTACCGGTACTTTGGTAGTTGCAAAAAATGAAGATGCTTTAGTAAATCTTGCATTGCAGTTTTATGAAAGATCAACTGAACGAAAATACATTGCACTTGTTTGGGGTGATTTAATTGAAGATGGTATGGTGAGTGTTAATGTGGGCCGTTCACCAAAAAATAGAAAAGTAATGACTGTTTTTCAAGATGAAAACGAGGGGAAATTTGCAGTCACACATTACAAAGTTCTTCAACGTTTTGGCTACGTAACCTTAATTGAATGTAAGTTAGAGACAGGTCGAACTCATCAAATTCGAATTCACATGAAATCGATTGGACATCCACTTTTTAATGATTTAGAATATGGAGGTAATTCAATATTAAAAGGTACTACAAGTTCCTCTTATAACAAATTTATCGGAAATTGCTTTGCTTTAATTCCCGGTCAAGCATTACATGCGAAAAGTTTGGGTTTTACCCATCCAAGGTCTAAAAAATGGATGGAATTTGAGGTTGAATTGCCGCAAGGGTTTCAGACAATTTTAAAGAAATGGAATTCATATACTGATGTAAAGTGAATAAAAGGTTAAATATTCATTTTTTTATATATTTTTGTGTGTACAAAATTAATTTATAAAATAATCAGGTTATTTTTATGAAAAAAATCATAATACTCTTCGTTGTGTCTATCGTTGTTTTAACATCAAACGCTTTAGCTCAACCAAAATATGTGAAAGATGCCGACAAGTCTTTCAATACTGAAAAATATTTTGAGTCGTCAAATAAATGTATGGATGCTTTTGCTAAGCTTGGTGCGAAAGGGGATATCATAATAAAAGGTAGAATGGCATACAACGCAGCTGAAAGCTTCAGACTCACTGAGCGAATTGCAGAGGCGAATACATGGTACGAGAAAGCAATCGAATTAAAGTATTTTGATATAGCGCCAAACATTTTGTTTTATAATGGTGAAATGCTGCGAATGATGAACGAAAATGATAAGGCCATAAAAAGCTATAAGCAATATCAAAAAATAAATCCTAAAGATCTGCGTACAACAACAGCTATTGAAATTTGTGAACAAAATGAAAAATTCAAATTAGTTAAAACGAAACACGTTGTATCACACGAGCCTGGTCTAAGCAGAAAAGAAATGGATATGGCTCCTATGTTTGCAGATGCAGCAAGGTCATTGGTGATTTTTGGATCTTCTCGTAAGGGTAGCGTTGGAGACAAGCTTGATCCAAGAACAGGCGAGCCTTATATGGATTTATGGATGTCAGCGAAAGATAAAAAAGGGAACTGGCAAGAACCAGTTTTATTAGATAAAGCATTAAAAATAAATACAGGTGACAATGAAGGAACTATTTCTTTTGATGGGCAATTTAAGTCAGCATTTATTACAAGATGTCCAAATGTAAAAAAACAAAATCTTGGATGTCAAATCATGGTTGCTGAAATGTCTGGTTTGAAATATGATAAAGCCGGTGGAAAGTGGCAACAAATTGATACTTTACCAATCAAACAAAGCTACAAGTTAAATGATTCAGTTTCTTTAGGCCACCCATGTGTTACAAGAGATGAAAAATTATTGATTTTTGCTTCTGATGCTCAGGAGATTGGAGGAATTAAAAGCTTTGGTGGTAGAGATCTATGGTCAGTTGTGTTGAGTATTGACAAAAAGACAAAAAAATTCACTGTGGATGGAGTTAAAAATTTAGGCCCGAAAATTAATACTCCAGCGAATGAATTATTCCCTACCTTAGGTTCAAATGGAGAATTGTTTTTCGCGTCAGATGGTCATCCAGGTTTTGGAGGACTAGATATATTTGTCGTTGCTCCAGATGCGGCAGCAAATACATGGACAGGTGTACCAGAGAATTTAGGTTCGCCGATAAATGGTCTGAGTAATGATTATGCTATTTATGATATGAATCGTTCAACAGGATATTTTACATCTGAGCGCAAAGGTCCAAATGGTGACTATTCACCGGATATATACAGTTATAAAATGCCTGAAGTATTGTATGATTTAAATATCATCGTATATGAACGCGGGACTAAAACCAGAATTGGGGATGCAGCTGTAGTTTTAACTGAGGTAGATGGTGAATTTAATGACACTAAAAATACAAATGTTAAAGGTAAAACTGGTTGGGAAACGGATGCCTCTAAAAATAGAATTATTATTGGAAACAAAACCTACAAAATCACTGCATCAAAGGAAGGATATGTGAATGATGTAAGAGGAACAACCATTACAACAGTTGGGGTGACTGGCAGCAAAAGCTTTCTAGTAGAGATTTCCTTGTTGCCGTTAAGAGATATCGTTTTAAATGAGGTTCAATACGTGCGAAGTCAGTGGACTTTTATCAATGATGCGACATGTAATTCTATTGATTCAATTGCGAAGGTAAAGGAAGAGTTAGATAACTTTCCAAATGTTGTAATTAAAATATTCTCACACACCGATGCACGTGACGCGGATGATCGTAACCAAACACTTTCTGAAAATAGAGCAAGAGCCTATTATACGGCCTTGGTTGATCTAGGTATCGATCCTAGAAGAATTATTCCAGAGGGTAGAGGTGAGAAAGAGCCAAGAAAATGGAAAGATGAGCAAGGAGTTGAAGTGGTTTTAGACGAAGAGTATATTAATCAATTTAAAACTACTGAGCCGAAAAAATTTGAATACCTTCATCAGTTGAATCGTCGCACAACAGCTGAAGTTGTTAGACAAGATTTCAATCCAACAACAGATCCTGAAACAATGGAAGAAGCCAAGAAAAAAAGAAGCTATAAAAATTATTTAAAATATTAACTTCAAATCCCGCTAATTTTAGCGGGATTTTTTGTATATTCATAATACAGTTTTAGTATTATGAAAGAGCAGTTTTTACAGTTGGTTTGGAAGTTGAAGTTATTCGAGCATTCTAATTTGAGACTTTATGATGGAAGAACTATCATCATTAAAGATTATGGGATGTACAACTCAAATGAAAGTGGTCCTGATTTTTTAAATGCCCGAGTTAAAATAGATAATATTGTTTGGTCTGGCAATATTGAAATACATTTAAAGTCATCTGATTGGTATAAGCATAATCATCAAAAAGATTTTGCATACAACAATGTTATATTACACGTTGTGTGGGAGAATGATTGTTCTGTTGAAATAAATGGTTGGGAAATCCCTGTTTTGGAACTCAAGGATAGGGTTCAGCCAAATCTAATTGTGAATTTTTCAAAATTTCAAAAATCCATTTCAATTTTCCCATGTAAGCGATTGATAAGCAATATAGATTCAATCTATTTGAGGCAAATGATGGATGCCTCTGTGTTTCTTCGATTGGAAAGAAAAACAGCCTTATTGCTTGACATAGATATTAATCAGCTTGCTTATACCCTTTTCTCAAAAGCAATAGGGGGTAAGGTAAATCAATTTGCATTTGAATATTTGGCGCAAAACCTGCCTTTTTCTTTTATTGAACAATTGAATAACCAACAGAGAAAACTAACGATTGCTTCTCATCGTGGTTTGGATTTATCTAATCAATCCGAATTATCCAAGGTATTTGTAAATTACAAGCGAAAAGGGATGCGACCAGCTAGTTTTCCAGAAAAAAGATTGATGCAATTTGCCAATATTATTCCGATAGTCTCTAAATTAAACCAGTTGATTGATTTGTCCCCTGAAGAGTTCGTTTTTCAATTTCGTAAACACATCCAAAAACTGGATATTTCTATCTCCTTTGACACACAAAATTTATTATTAATTAATGCTGTAGTTCCCTATTTATTTTTTAGAGCTAAACATACTGGCTTCGATCAATTGCAAGAAAAAGCATTTGATATTTTAACGATATTACCTCCAGAAAAAAACAATACCATTTCAAAAATGAAGGAGCTTGGATTTGTTGCAAATAATTCCTTCGATTCTCAGGCTTTATTGGAAATTTATAACGAATTTTGTTTAGCTAAGAAATGTTTAAATTGTGCAATTGGAATGAAAATTATTAATTCATGATTAGTAAAAATATTCAGAAAATATTACTTTATTTTGAGTTTAAGTCATTTGGTGTATGCAAGTGGTGGGGGCGAAAGTTAGGCTTAGATTCCTCACGTGTGAGAATTGCATTTATTTACACCTCTTTTTTCACCTTAGGATCACCATTGATTTTATATTTTGCAACACATTGGATTTTAGAACATAAACATTATTTCAAATTGGAACGAAAAAAGAAAAATACAATTTGGGAGTTATAAAAATTACATGAACTTTTGAGGCTATGAAATTATTAATTACGGGAAGTAACGGTTTGTTGGGACAAAAAATCGTCAATCAATGTTTGAATAGGAAAATTAATTTTCTTGCAACGTCTTTGGGCGAAAATAGAAATTCATTTTGTCCACAAGAAAACTATTCTTCACTGGATATTAGGGATCAAAATCAAGTAGAGCGTTGTTTTAATGATACTATGCCGACACACGTTATTCATACTGCTGCTATGACCAACGTTGATCAATGCGAATTGGATCCAATTGGTTGCGAGGAGTTAAATGTTACTTCTACACGATATTTATGGGAGGAATGTAAAAAGAATAATATTCATTTTCAATTACTTTCAACCGACTTTGTTTTTGATGGGGTTAAAGGAAATTACTCGGAAGAGGATGAACCAAATCCTTTGAGCGTTTATGCTCAATCAAAAGTTGATGGTGAAGCAATTCTTCTTAATTCTGACTATAAAAATCATTCCATCGTAAGAACAATAATCGTTTATGGAATTGGTAACAATTTAAGTCGAAACAACATCATTTGTTGGGCAAAAGAAGCCCTTAGTAAAGGACAAGCAATGAACATTATTGACGATCAATTCCGTGCACCTACTTGGGCTGATGATTTAGCATGGGCTTGTTTACGAATCTGTGAATTGAATAAAACTGGAATTTATCACATTTCAGGTCCCGAAACTTTATCTATTTATACAATCGTTGAACGCGTTGCAAATTACTACGGACTTTCAACCGAAACTTTAACTAAAACAGATAGCTCAACGTTGAATCAACCGGCAAAACGCCCTCCAAGAACAGGATTTGATTTAACGAAATCACGAAATGAGTTAGGTTATAATCCTAAGACTTTAGTAGAAACGCTCAGTTTGATTTAGTAGACTAATTTCCAAATTGTCCTTTTTGTTGTTATTTCTAGTTAAAATTATATATTTGTTAAAATTAAAACAGCAATATGTCAATTTGGAGAATAAAACCAGTATCAGCTTTTGAGGCAGATATGAAAAAAAGTGAGTTAAAGCGCGTTTTAGGTAAATGGAGCTTAACTGCCATTGGTATTGGAGCTATAATTGGAGGAGGAATTTTTGTGCTAACTGGAACTGGCGCGTATTATCACGCTGGACCAGCTTTGGCATTATCATTCATAATTGCTGGAACTGCTTGCGTTTTTGCAGCGCTATGTTACTCTGAATTTGCTTCTATCTTACCTGTTGAAGGATCTGCTTATGCTTATGCTTATGGAACAATCGGAGAAATTTTTGCATGGATTATAGGTTGGGGATTAATTTTAGAATATGCAATGGGTTCAATGACTGTTGCTGTTTCTTGGTCAGGATATTTTAACAAATTGCTTAAAATGTTCGGGATAAAACTCCCTGATTGGCTAACCACTGACCCTGCAAGTTACGCTGGGGATGGTTTTTCTATGAATTTACCTGCCTTTTTAATTGTCATATTTGTTATTGCAATATTGATTAAAGGCACAAAAAGTGCTGCGAATGCTAACAACTTCATTGTAATTCTAAAAGTTTCTGCTGTGATTTTTGTTGTTATTGCAGGTGCTTTTTTCATTAATGTTGATAATTGGAATCCTTTTGTTCCTCATGTAACTCAAATAGTTGATAAAGCAGGAACACATCAAGCTTATGGTTTTGGAGGAATTGTTTCTGGTGCAGCAGCGATTTTCTTTGCTTATGTTGGATTCGATGCCGTTTCTACACAAGCTGGAGAAGCAATAAACCCTAAAAAAGACGTGCCGTTTGCAATTATTGTTTCATTATTAGTTTGTACAGTATTGTATATCTTAGTTTCATTAGTATTAACAGGAATGATGAATTATCAGGATTTTAATCCAATGGGAAAATACCCAGAGGCTATAAAAGCTCCTGTTGCTTATGCCTTCGATATTGCGGGACAAGCATGGGCAGGCTATATCATTACAATTGCTGCAACAATAGGTTTAATTTCAGTATTAATGGTTATGATAATGGGGCAATCTAGAATTTTCCTTGGAATGTCAAAAGATGGACTTATCCCTTCTGTTTTCTCTAAAATCAACCCTTTATCTGGAACTCCACGTACTAATCTCATGATTTTAGGTGGATTTATTGCCGCTGTTGCTGCATTTACACCAATCAATAAATTATCCGACATGACTAGCTTTGGAACTTTATTTGCTTTCACGATGGTTTGTGTTGCCGTTTGGATTTTAAGGGTAAAACAACCTGGACTTGAGCGTACTTTCAGAGTACCTTTCTTACCTGTAATTGCTGTTTGTGGCATTTTAATTAATACTTACCTAATGTTGAACTTAAGTCATGATGCACAATTATTATCTTTAGGTTGGTTAGCAATCGGAATCTTGGTTTACTTTCTTTACGGTAAAAGAAATAGTAACTTAGAAACAAAGAAATAGAATTCTTGCTATGGAATTTACTATGACTTTTAAACTATTTGTTCAAAACGTTTTTAATTACTGTTTTTATTGTACAGAGGATTTTTTATTGCGCTTGAATGTTTATTTCCATGAATATTATCGATCAAAAAACTCTTTAGTAAAGAATCTTATTTATGCTCAATATTTTAATGGTTCAAAACCCCAACAAATTTATCTTAAAACAAATGGGGCAAATTTAAATGCTAATTTTTTCTGATGGAATTTAAAAGAACCTTAGGATTAACAGATGCCACAAGCCTCGTCGCAGGTTCAATGATTGGTTCAGGAATCTTTATTGTAACCACAATAATGATGCGTGATATTGGTTCTTCTGGTTGGTTAATCGTTCTTTGGTTATTAACTGGTTTAATTACGATTTTTGCAGCATTAAGCTATGGAGAATTAGCTGGGATGATGCCAAACGCAGGTGGACAATATGTCTACATTAAACGTGCCTTTGGAGAAATGACTTCGTTTCTTTATGGCTGGACCGTTTTCACGGTGATTCAAACTGGAGTTATTGCAGCAGTTGCGGTTGCTTTTTCGAAGTACACAGCCGTCTTTTTTCCTTCTTTAAATGAAACCTTTTTTCAAATAAGTGAGCCTTTGAAAATAACGTATAGTCAAGTCTTATCAATAAGTAGTATAATTGTTTTAACTTTTCTCAACACAGGCGGTATTCAGAATGGAAAGTGGCTACAATTGATATTTACTTCTGCAAAATTAATCGCACTTTTCTCATTAATTATTTTAGGATTATCAATTGGATTAAAATCAAATACTTTTTCTTTAAACTTCCAAAATATGTGGGAAGCAAAAAAAACATTTATTGATGAAACGAATTCAATTCAAGTAGTTCCGCTTACAGGATTTGCACTCATGGGAGCAATGGGAGCAACTATTATTAATTCCCTTTTCTCTTCAGATGCTTGGAACAATGTAACTTTTATTGCTGGAGAAATTAAAGATCCTCAAAAAAACATTCCAAGAAGTCTATTTTTAGGAACTGTCATCGTTACAATTATTTACATTCTTGCCAATCTAGCCTATCTTTCCTTACTTCCAATAAATGGTGACCCAAATGCTACAAATATTGTTGAACAAGGGGTTTTATTTGCATCTGAAGATCGTATTGGAGCATCAGCAGCCTCGGTTATTTTTGGAAATAACGGCATATTAATAATGGCAGGATTAATAATGATTTCAACCTTCGGATGTAACAATGGACTCATTTTAGCTGGCTCACGATTATTTTATGCAATGTCAAAAGACAAACTGTTTTTTAAATCTGCTAGCAAATTAAATAAAAATGGCGTTCCAGCTATTGCACTTTGGATTCAATGTATTTGGGCAAGCGCGTTATGTTTGTCAGGAAAATATGGTGATTTGTTGGTTTATAGCACATTTGCATCTTTATTGTTTTATGTACTTACGATTTCAGGACTCTTTGTTTTGCGTGTAAAAGAACCAAATACCGAGCGGCCTTACAAAGCTTTTGGCTATCCTTTTATTCCCGCTCTGTATATTTTGATAACTTTAGGTATTTGCATAAACTTATTAATTTATGATTTCAGAAATGCAGGAATGGGCTTACTAATTGTTTTATTGGGAATTCCATTTTATTATATTGCAAAAAAAAATCCAAAATCAACTTAACTCCAACCTTGTAAAATGGCAAAAAACGACGAACCACTTTATGTTTCCAAAATAAATAGAAGAGGTGTAGTGGCGCTGGTTGTTTTTTCTGTTATAATTATCTTCTTACCTCGAATTGCTCAATTTTTCAACTCGGATGTTGTTTTGGATATTTCAACGAAAGGTGTTCAAGAATTGCTAAAAGAAGGTGGAGGTTTTGGATTAGGTTTTCAAACGCCACCCTATTTGTTTGAACAATTGGGAAGTGTTATGTCCGTAATTGCAGGGATAGCTTGGTTTCCTTTATTGTTTTTTGTAGGAATAACATCCTCATTAGCAATGGGGACTCCTGTTATGGCATTTTTGCGTGATGGATTTAATTGGAAAGAAAGTAATACCGCTAGTCAGTGATGTACAAAAACATCAGTAGAGTAATGCTTCTATTGTTGTGGTTAACCATTGCATATGGTGTTTATATTGCTTACAAAAAATGTAAAACAGCTTAATTATGAGTAATGCTTCTTTTTTTATGGTGTTAGGAACAATGACAATAGTTACGGTTGTCACAGCTTATTTTTTCTTCAAGGTGTTGTTTTTAAAGCCTAATCCTGAGCCTGATTCGTTTTCAGAAAATAACGACGAGCCAAGACAAGTTATTTTTCAATGAATTACATTTCCAAGCGTAATCGCGTTGCATTAATTTATGTGGTTGTTTTAACAATTGGCATTGCTTACATTCCGCGTGAAATAGGATTGTATAATTCGGAAAAATCAGAAATTAAAGTATCAAATGCCCAAATTTCTGAGTTGAATAATCGGATTTCAAATTACAATAAAAACAAAAAGAATTTCAGGAAATCTATTTTTGAAAAAAAAAGCAGATTTAAATCCCCTTTAGTAAGGTTTAATCCAAATAATTACTCTCAATCAGATTGGATTTATTTAGGATTATCAGAAAAACAGGCAAAAGTAGTGCTTAAGTTTACCGCAAGAGGTATTTATAGTAATGATGAATTACAACAAGTTTTTGTCATTCCAGATGAATTGTTTGAGTTAATTAAAGACTCCACTTTTTATTCGGAAAAACCAGTTTTTGAAAAGAAATTTGACTCACCCAAAAATGAACCAACTAAGAAAATTCTATCAGTAGAGATTAATACTGCATCTGCCGAAGAATTAACAAAAGTAAATGGAATTGGTCCAGCATTCGCCAAATGGATAATTGACTATCGAACAAAGTTGGGTGGATTTAACAGCAAAGAACAATTAATGGAAGTATGGAAGATCGATGTGGAAAAATATGCACTCATTGAATCATTTTTAAAAG
>Ga0049081_10000480_pt1 | contig 15246 bp, 15 predicted proteins | sample GreLakmeER78MSRF_FD_66717 | JGI IMG/M metagenome (GOLD analysis project Ga0049081, IMG submission 66717) | Freshwater lentic microbial communities from great Laurentian Lakes, MI, USA - Great Lakes metaG ER78MSRF | ecosystem: Environmental > Aquatic > Freshwater > Lake | place: Great Lakes...
CAACCATTTCACCCGCCTCGATGGCGGAGAGCATGGCGCGGAGATTGTTGCGGCAGGCTTTGGCCAAGGCGATGTATCGCTCGATGGGTTGACCATCGAGGCCTTCGCTTTGGGCGATCATGCGAGCGCGTTCAGCGAACGGTTTCGCGAGGTCTCGGCGGGAAAGCGGAAGTGGAACGCATCGACTGAGCAAGGGGCTGGAATCGTCGCAATCCTCGAACAAGCTGTCTTCGCCCTCGTTCGTCGTGGTGAACACCCAGAGAACATGGGCCGGGATGCGTTCAAGCGTCACGAGCAATTGGCGAATCACGTCGCGCCTCAACCCGTGCGCCTCATTCACGATGTACGCGCGCCCCGACTTCACGCCGATGGCTCGCGTGCGGCAATCGCGCTCGATTTGGCGAATGTCGGCGACAGTACAGGCTGAGGCGTCAAGCTCTTCAATCGCGAGCGGATCAGCGTGTTCTCCGGCGATCAAACGGGCGATTGTGGTCTTGCCTGTTCCAGACTGACCTGCGATCCAATAGGCGCGACCCGCGAGACCGCCGCGCGAACGGAGAAGATCGAGCTTGGCGATTGTCCGATCTTGGCCGACGACGCTGTTCCAGTCGGTGGGGCGGTGGCGTTCGTGTAGCATTGGGGTGTCTCCTGAATCAGGAAGGGGGATTAGGCGAACAGGGCTTGGAAGATTTCAGTCTTTCCCCACTCGCTTTCGGCGCGTTCGTACCATGCGAGCGGTGCGGCATCGACAAGCCTGTCAATGTAGGCGCTCACACGGCGACGCATCGCATGGCGTTCGTAGTGAATGCAGCACATGGCGTGGAGCCGGTGCGACGCGAAAAACTTCGCGCGGAATTGCCGGTAGGTCATTCGCTTCGGCATGGGTGTCTCCTGTTTCAGGATTGAGGGCTTCCCGGACCGTCTCGCGACGGTTTCGGCGCGTGCCATGCGCCATCGTCAGCGGGACGGGAACAGTTCAGTAATCGGACCGGAGTGGACAACGTTGTGTGTCCCGCGACGGCGCAAGAACGCGCGACTGCTGACGGTCGCCCAGCCAGTGTCGTAGGTCAGCGTAGCCATGACATGCTGCGCGCACGGCATTCCCAACCGATCGTCCGCCAAGACGATCATGGCAAACTCGTGACCACGCCAGCGGCATTGATCGGAAGCCGCGCGGAGCGCATCGGCCAGAGTCCGAAAGCGGACGATTGAGGAACAGTAGTCGGAGCCAGTGTTTCGGCAGGTTTCGACGACGAATCGCATGTTCATGCTCCTGTTTCAGGAAGAGAGGGGTATCAGGCTTCAACGCAATTCTGGCAAACCTGCGCGAGGTATCGCCACCGGCCACCATCGCGAAACCGGAAGACTTCGACGTGTGCGCCGTCAATCGTGTCGCGACCGTACCATTCGTAGATGTCGCATTGCCATTCCACGATGATATCGATGTGGGGATTCGTGTCGTGCCGCGTCTTGAGGCGATAGCCGTAACCAGGTGTCATCTTGAGCATGGGTATCTCCCGTATCGGGACAATCGAGCAAGCAGGTCCGCGACCTGCATTCCCCCGCGCGGAGTTGAACCGCGCTGATGACCATCGGGGGACGTTGTGGACTAGTACCGCCAATCGAAGTATTCCACGCCATCAAACGTGTCGGACAACTCAATCGAGCCATCGGCGACCATGCTGGCGACGGTCTCGGCGGCAACATCCATCGCGTTGTCGCGGGCTACCTCGGGATGTTGCTCCGCGAGGTAGGCCGCGATGCGTCGCATGCTGGCGGGGCCAGAGGCTTGCAACTCGATCTTGACCAATTCAACTGCGAAGTCTTGGCGTTTCATGTTCGTGTCTCCCTCGCTTGGGACTAGTGAGTGTCGCGGACCGCATTCGGTCGTCGCGTCGAGCGTCGTAATCGAGTCGCTCTACCCTACACGGGAATCGGCCCGAATCAGGCAGGGTTTTCCCTATGTTTTGCCATGCTGAGAGGCATCGTCAACGCTCACAAACCCATTGCCACGATGCGACTTGTGGAAAATCGAGCAGAATTCCAAGATTTCTCGGACCGTGTGCGAGCGTACACTACGTTTCGGGGGGAGCGAAACGTAATCGCGAGGCTGTTGAGGCGTTGTTCGCGACCTGTTTGACGGCTGTTCGATGCTCGTTTGATGGCTCGTGAGCATGGCGTGCGGTGCTTGTTCACCTCGCGTGCAATGCTCGTTGATCCGCTGTTCACCCGCTGTTGCCATGCTCTTGCGGTGTGATGGGTGACAGGGCGCGATAGCCAACCGGATGGTAGACAGGTCGTCTCCTACCTTGTGTGGTGTGCGAGCGGTGTGACCATGCACAATCGACGCAACTCGTTACGCTGCAAGGCCTTGCGTGCGATGGCTCAGGGGCCCCCTCGAATGGTGGCGACACCTTTCGACCCCGACCGCCCCCCTCGCGCGTTCGCCTGGATATACAGTTACCCCTCACTCACACACACACCCATTCACGATCACGCATGGGACCACGAATGCTGGTTGTGCGGGTTCGCGTGCTGGTTCTGCTGGTTCGCTGGACCCTCTGCTGGAGGGTTGGCGGTGACACTGCGCAAGCGTGTGCAGCGCGTATAGGGGGCAATCTGTGGGTAGACCACCCCCCTCTGGCTCGCGACCGGCAATGAGACCTCCATCTCACCGTATCCGGTTATCCACAAACAGCTTGTGGCAGGTTCTCGTCCGTCCGGGGAGGGTGCCGGAGCAGCGTTCGACAGGGGGGTGGGTCTACGACCGACCGCCGGAGCGAGCCATTTCTTGCGTCACCTTTGGCGTCCCTTTTGGGCGGCGGTCGGTAGTGACACTGTTGAACCGAGCGGCGTTGGCGAACAGGGCCTGAGTGTGCCGCTTGGTGGACGGTAGCACGGGCGTCTTGTCGTGGCAAGATGCTGATGGGTATGCTAGCGCGCGGTGTTACAGAGTGTAACGAAATGTTGCGCGGTGAATCTTTCACCGGAGATGGATGTTGATGCGTTGAAAGGTTCCCCGTGCCTGAGCGTGAATTCCCTGTCCCGCGTGTCACGGCGTTTCTCAAGCTGGTGCTGGTGCCGCTGGGTCTGTGGTCGGAATGCTGGCGGCGGAAGGCGGGGCTGGTGAAGGGGGACCGGCGTTATGCCGTGAGGCCCCTCAATGATCGCGAAGCGTGGCTCAAGCTGATGACGGAACCTTCCACCCGGCACGGCGACCCGTGGGGCCGGATCGTGGTGAACGAGTTGAAGAACACGGGGCTGCGGTGCCTCGCGGAACCGAACGACGATCTCTTCGCGTACTCGAAGAAAGGAACCCCGTGGCGCTCGAAGACGGGGAAAGAAAGGGTCCACCTGGGTCTCTTGGCGGCGCGGGAGCTTGGGCTGGATGTGTCGCCGTGGACGGACAAGGGGAACGATGAAGTTCAGATTTTGAAGAGTCGAAATTGGGCGTTGTCGAACGTCGGCAAGACGCTGGTGAAGCAAGCCCGCAAGATCGAGAGGAGACGCAAGGTGGCGAACCCCAAGGCAATGAGTCCCCGCGATGTCGTCGACTGGGTGATGGAGAATCTCGACAACGAGACCCTCGGCGTGGCGTCGTACCCCAATGGGGCCTGCCGGTCCATGATGTTCGTGGCTCGGGAGAACAAGGAGAAGTTCGTCACCGAGTACATGCGGCTGGCGTACAAGGTGGAGAAGCCGGTGGGCGACACGCCGAAGGATGAACCTGAAGGGGAGGCGAAGTCGCTGGATGATCTTCTCGGAGCGGCGGTGACATGATTGTGCCGAAGGAACCGCTGGCGAATGCTGCCGCCCGGAAGCGGGTGCTGGAAGCGTGCGCCAAGAGTGCGGCCATGCGGCGGCAAGTGACGGAGCGGTGCAGTCAGGACGGGCTGTTCTGGCTGAATATGTTCGGCGTGACCATCGACCCTCGGCGGACCCCGGCGAAACTGCCGTTCGTGACGTACCCGTTTCAGGACGATCTGTTCCGGGAACTGGAAGTGGCGTGCAACGATGGGCGCGACCTGCGCATCGAGAAGTCCCGCGACATGGGGGTGTCGTGGGTGACGTGCGCATGGATGACGTGGCGGGCCATGTTCCGCCCAAACCAGATGTTTCTCATGCTGTCGCGGAAAGAGACGCTGGTGGACGGCGACCGTGACTCCCTGTTCGCGCACTGCGACGTGCTCATTAAGGGTATGCCCGAGTGGTTGAAGCCGAAGAATCGCCGGTCCAAGCTGACGATGGACTTTCCGGGGACGGAGTCGGTGATTGAAGGGGAATCCACCAACGCGGACGCGGGGCGTGGTGGACGACGCACGGCGATCCTGTGGGACGAAGCGGCAGCGTGCCCCGGCGGCGGTGACGATATCGCGGCGGCGACGCAAGCCAACACGAATTGCCGAATCCTGAACAGCACGCCCAAGGGGGAAAGCAACTACTTCGCGGCGTCACGGAAGACGACGCGGACGTTCCGGGCGCACTGGTCGCTCCACCCCGAAAAGCGGATCGGGCTGTACAAGCCGACCGAGCGCGGGATCGAGATTCTGGAACCGGGCGCTCCGGAAGGGTACGTGTTCCGCGAACAGAAGCCGAGTTGTCCGGAGGGCGTGCGGTCTCCGTGGTACGACAGGCAATGTGACCGGACGCCGAACCCCGTGGAAATCGCGGCAGAATTGGACATCGACTACCAGGGGTCGGATTACCCGTTCTTCGACTCCGTGGGCATCGACACCCATATCGCCACGCATTGCCGACCGGCGTTGTATCGCGGACGACTGCGGGATGACGGCGATGTTGTGCGGTTCGAAGAAGACAACCGTGGACCCCTCTCTGTCTGGCTCGACATGGGGCGTGATTATGTGCCACCGTCCCATCGCAACTTCGTCGTGGCGTGCGACATCGGACAGGGAACCGGGGCGTCTGACTCCGTTGCCTCGGTCGTGGATCGGGACAGCGGGGAAAAGGTTGCCGAGTGGGTACATAACAAGACGGGTGTGGAGGCGTTTGCGCGGACTGCGGTGAATCTCTGCCAGTTCTTCGCACGCGGGAACGAACCGGCGTTCATGATCTGGGACGGCGGCGGTCCGGGGCTGACGTTTGGCAAGGTGGTGACTCAGGACTTGGGATTCCGCCGCGTGTACATGAAGCGGGATGACACCAAGGTCGATGCGCGCTGGACCCCCAAGGACCGCAAACCCGGCTGGTTCAGCAATCGGGATTTGAAGCGTGACCTGCTGATTCAGTATCGCGAAGCGCTGGCGAACGGGAAGTTTTTCAACCCGTCCGAAAAGGCGCTCTTGGAATGCAAGCAGTTCAAGAACATGGCGGACGGATCGGTCGAGCATGTGAGCATCGCCCAAGCGCAAGACGGCGGTGACAACCACGGCGACCGCGTGATTGCCGACGCGCTGGCGTGTTTCATCGCACGGCCCAGCGTGATTGCGAACGAACGGCGCGAGCCAAGCATCATGGATGAGTTCCCGGTCGGATCGTTCGGCTGGAGACAACGGCAGGCCATGCTGTCCGACAAACCCAAATGGTCAAGCAGGTGGTGAACCATGATCGCGACCGACGACGAAATCGAGATGGAACAAGGCGAGAAGTCCGCTCCCGAGTCGGGGCTGGAGGTGCCGCTGCCGCGTCTGATCGACGCCGTGATGGAGTCGCGCAAGAAGCTGACTCCGTGGCGCGAGCAATACATCACGCTTTGGAAGGAGTACGTCGGCGACTTCTACGGGGAGAAGGCCAACGAAAAGGCGAACCCCGTCAACAAGATGGAGCAGGCGACGACGATCTACCTGCAACAACTCGCAGGGAACCCGCCGCGTGTGAACGTGTTCACCAAGAACCGCCGCTATCGGGCGGGTGCGACGAAGCTCGGGCTGGTGATGAACTCCTCGCTGGAGGATTACCGGATTCACCGGGCCTTGCAGCGGAGCGTGCGGAACAGCCTGTTCGGCATGGGCATCGTCAAGGTGGGCTTGAAGTCCAGCGGCGTGAAGAACATCGGGGGCGAGAACGTCACCACGAGCACGCCGTTCGTCGAGTCGATCCTGCTGGATGACTATGTGGTCGACATGACCGCGAGTTCGTTCGACACCGCCGAGTACATGGGGCACAAGTACCGCGTGCCCCTCAAAGACGCGATTCGCAACCCCGAGTGGGACAAGCGGGTGCGGGCGAAGCTGCGCGAACAGGACAACCTCAACGTCAACGAGGACGGCGACGCCCGGCTGGCCGAGATGTCGGGCGAAGCGGATCGCGGGAAGCTGCACAAGCAGGTCGAGGTGTGGGAGGTGTACGTCCGCGCCGAGCGAAAGGTGGTGACGTACTGCGAACACTACCCCGCGTATCCGCTGCGGGTGGTTGATTGGGAAGGCCCGGAACGGGGGCCGTATCACGCCCTGTTCTACAACGAAGTCGACGGCAACGTGATGCCCCTCGCCCCGGCGGCGACGTGGATTCATCTCCACAATTTCATCAACAGCGCCATGCGGAAGCTGATCCGCCAAGCCGAACGGGCGAAGTCGGTGGGCCTCGCGCCGAACATGAGCAATCAGAACGGTGGCAAAGACGCGATGACTATCATGAACGCCAACGATGGCGACGTGGTGGCGGTCGAATCCCCCGAAGCGATTCAGGAGCGGGCGTTTGGCGGGATCGACCAATCGACGTTCGGGTTCATGCTTCAGTGCAATCAGATGTTCTCCACGCTGGCGGGGAACCTCGAAACGCTGGGGGGCCTGTCGGCACAGACGGACACAGCAACGCAGGATGCCATCCTCAACCAGAACAGTTCCGAGCGCATCAACGCGATGCGGCAGAAGGTCGCTCTGTTCACGAAGGGCGTGCTGACCGATCTGGCGTACTGGATGTGGACCGACCCCACGGAAACGTACCGCGCCGAGATGGATTCGCCGGTCGGTGCCATCGAAGTGGCGCTGACGCCCGAAGAGCGGCAGTACGACTTCTTCGAGCACGAGATTGAAATCGAGCCGTACTCGATGGTGTTCCAGACCCCACAGCAACGCTCGCAACAACTGAGCCAGTTGATGATGAGCACGCTATTGCCCGCCCAGCCGATGCTCCAACAGCAGGGGCTGAGCATCGATTTCACGCAGTACGTCAAGATGCTGGCCCAGTACATGAACCTGCCGGAGTTGAACGACCTCGTGCAGTCGCAAGGCATGGCCCTGAACGCCAGCGATTCCTTCAAGGCGTCGGAACCGAGCACGCCGCCGGTGAAAGTCTCCACGGAAAACCGCGTCTCCAAGGGGGCGGGCGGGATGCAAGGAGACGAGTCGAGCATGATCCAGCGGTTGATGGCGGGCGGAAATCAGAATAAGCAAAACTGATAGTGTTGACACGCTGGTTCAGTTCTGCTTATTCTCTGAGACAGGAAGCGCCGCCCGGCTTTCCTGCAATGACAGACTTCAAGAGCAAACTGCCACCTTCCGCTTCCCTCTCCGAAGTTCAGGCCGAATTTCAGGCGTGGCTGCGAGAGAACGCGAAGCCCACGAAACTCACCGTTCCGCACGCGGGGATCACATTCCGCGAAGGCCGGGAGTTGAAAAGCGACGCCGCTTCGGTGCATCCATCCCGGATCGCCGAGGCGACACAGATGTTGAAGGAAGCCGGATGCCCGACTCGGTACGACCGGGAAGGCAGACCGTGCTTCCGATCCTTGCGACACCGCAGTGAATTCTGCCGCGTCACAGGACTGACGGAACGACGTTAGTGCGAGCACCGCCCAAGCATCGCACTCATGGCCGAATTGGAATCAGCCGCACCGGCGTCTTCTGACGTGTCGAGCGATGTCGTCGTGGACAGTGGTTTCGACCATTTGTCCGACGACCGCAATGACGACGCGCTGGGCGCTATCGACAACGCGCTGGCTGGCGAGCCTCAAGACAACGTTCTGGAGGCGGACCCCGCCCCGGAACTCAAAGCGGAGCAACGGGACGGAGACGGTGCGGGTCTTCCTGGCGGTGCTCCCCCGCCGTCTCCCCCCGTTGCACCCGCTCCCCCTGCGGACGGGTTTCAGGCTGTCGACTTTCAGATGGCCAAGGCGCTCGGGATCGGCTTTGCCGACATGCGGGCGTTCGGCAGTGTCGACCTGTTCCGCCAGTACGTCAACCAAGAGGTGGCGCAGCGGCGGCAACAACAGGCGTTGGCCCAGCGGCAACAGCGGTTTCAGGTCCAGCCGTTCAAGCTGGAGAACCCGGATCAGTACGACCCCGCGATTGTCGGGATGAACCAGCATTTCGCCCAGCAGTTGGCGCAGATGCAACAGTTCTACGACCAGCAATTGAACGCGGTCCATCAGCAATACGGCGGCCTGCAACAGCAGGTTCAGAAACACCTGCCGACGATTGAGCAATACCGGCAGCAACAGGAAGAGGCGGTTCGTGCGTCCCGGTACGAGGAATTCGACCGGACCGTGGATCGTCTCGTGGATGAAGAGTTTGTCGGGCGAGGTTTCTTTTCCGCCCTGTCGAATCCGCAGCACCAGCAGGCCCGTCGTGCGATTGCTCGCAAGGTGGATGCCCTGATGCGCGAAGAGCGTGAACCGGGGGAGGCTGTGCCGCCGCTGGAAACGCTTGTCGAAGAGGCTGTCAGCGTCGTGTTCCGCAAGCAACTCGCCGACCGCGAGCGTGCGCAACTGACGCAGAAGCTCAAGCAACGGGGCCGGAACACCTTGGCCGTGCCATCGCAGTCGCTCCACTCGGACGACAACGCGACCGGCAGGGAAAAGGCGCTCGCGGAAATCGACAAATTCGTCCGGGCTTCGGCCCGATAGCACAGGGAGCCTTTCATGGCTGTCATTCAAGCGACGGACCTCGCCTCGCTCGTCAAGGCGACGCAGAACCACATCCAGCGTACGAAGTTCGTCTCCATCGTTCAGGAGTACCAGTACCACATTATCCCGCAACTGCTTCGCAAGGAGCGGATGACGCAGGGTGGTGGGACCGGCTACGAGTGGCGCGTGGAAACGCTGGGCAACGATCAATCGTCGAACTGGGTGGGCCTCGCCGCCGTCACCCGTCCGACCATCAACGAGGCGTATGTCACCGCGTCGGTGCCGTGGCGTCACCTGCAAGATGACTGGTCCTACGACATCCGTGAACCCGCCCTGAACAGCGGGGACAAGGAGAAGATTTTCGACCTCATCAAGCAGCGTGAAGTCGACAGCCAGCGGAAGCACGCGGACAAGCTCGAAGCCGCGTTCTGGAGCAAGCCCGCCGACTCGACGGACACGCTCCTGCCGTTCGGGATTCCGTACTGGATCGTCCAGAACAACACCGAGGGGTTCAACGGCGGCAACGCCACGGGCTTCTCGGCTGGTCCGGGCGGCGTGGATCGTTCGACCTACTCGGGTTGGAAGAACTACACCGGCCAGTACGTGACCGTCAGCAAGGCCGACCTCATCAAGAAGATGCGGGCGGCGGTTCGGCTGTGCAACTTCACCCCGCCGGTCAACTACCCGTCGCTCACGGGCGAGTCGACCACGCGGACCAAGCTCGACTACGGGCTGTACACCACGCGAACCGTGGTGGAAGCGTTCGATGAACTCGCCGAAGCGCAGGGCGAACTCAAGACGAACGACGTGGCGAGCAAGGACGGCAAGGCCATGTTCATGGGCATGGACGTGACGTGGGTTCCATACCTCGACAACAACGGTTCGTCGAACAACCCGATCTACGGGCTGTGCTTCGATACGTGGCGGTTCGCGTACCTCAAGGGCTTCGTCGACCGTCGCTCGGAGCCGATGACCAGCCGCGACCAACACACGGTCGTCACGCAGTTCACCGACTCGACGATGCAATTCGCGTGTCTCGACCCGCGCAAGAACTTCGTCTTCTCCACCAGCGCCGCCTGATCTCTCTGGCGACTGACACTCTTCACCTCACAGGGAGATTTTGACATGGCCTTGGAAACGATTCAGTTCGGTGACTCGATTGTGGCGACGCGGGGTCCGTCCCCGACCGTCTTCGCCAACATGGATCTGGAGCGTGCGGTGGTCTCGGGCCAAAGCGGCTACGGGGTCTTTCACGACTTCATGACGACGGCGGGGATCACGACGTTCCTCGACACCGGCGCGACGGCGCGGTTGCTTGGCTCGGCGGGCGTGGGTGAAGGCGGTGTGATTCGCCTTCTGCACGACACCACAGCCAACGACGAAGCGCACTTCGGGATCACGGACGGGTACGGCGCCCCGTTCAACTTCAGTTCGACGACGCCGCTCTCGCTGGCGTTCGAGGCTCGGTTCCGCGTCAGTTCGGTCGCGAACACCACGCTCCCCATCTTCGTCGGTCTCGGTGCTCCGGGGCTGGTGGCGACGGGGCAGATGGATGACACGACCGGCGAACTGGCCGACACCAACTTCATCGGGTTTCAGACGTTGTGTGCCGCCGGGGCCACGATGCTGACCAGCTACAAGAAGAGCGGTCAGACGAAGCAAGCCCCGACCGGGAACAACACGACCATCGTCGCGGACACCTGGTACAAGGTGGGCTTCCGGTTCAATCCGGGTGCGGCTGACGACAAGCGGTTGATCTTCTACGTCAACGGCGTCGCTCTCCCGACTGAAGTCACGGCGACCAACTTCGCCGCCGCGACGTTCCCGGATGACGTGCCGCTCTGTCCGGTGGTGCTGACCCAGAACGATGGTGCGGCCGCCAACCACATCAGCGTGGACTGGATCGCTGCGTTTCAGGATCGCGCGTGATGACTGACAACGTGAGGTGGAAGCTCCAGCGATTGCTGGGGCTTCCCGACTCTGTGCATTGGATTCCCGCCCCGGACTTTGGCAAGCGGCTTGATCGCTGGCTGGAAGTCCGGAAGCGGGTCCGTCTGATCTCAGAACCGACGATGGAAGAGTTGGCGATGTTCGTGGCCTTGAGTCCGGAGAGCGCTGATGGCGGAAAGCAGTCTGACGCTCGACCTGCAAAAGCTGCGGCTGTTCGCCGTTGAACAGTTTTACGGGGGCGCGGGGGATTACTCCGCGCTTTCGTCGGACGAGCAAAGCCGCGTGGACCGCAACATCAACGCGGGCCTGCGGACGTTCTATTCCCCTCCCTCGGTGGACGGCGTGAGCGCCCACGAGTGGAGTTTCCTTCGACCCATCACGACGTTGACGCTCCAAGCCCCGTATTCGACCGGCACGATTGCGGTCGCGTCCGGGGTTGTCACGTTGACCGGCGGGACATTCCCGTCGTGGGCGGCATCCGGTCGCCTGAGCGTAAATGGGACGGAATACGAAGTCAGCACGCGGGACAGCGGGACGCAAGTGACCCTTGTGGACACAAGCGTGACGGTGTCCAGCGGTGCGACCTACGAACTGTTTCAGGACGACTACTCGCTCGGCGATGACTTCGAGCGGTTGTTGTCCCCTGTCACATACAACCCCGGCGGTTCCAACAAGTGGGCGCTGACGCAAGTTCCCGAGTCGGTGATTCGGGAATGGCGTTCGGACGAGACTTCCCGCACGGGGACGCAATACCCGACTTACTTCGCGATTCGCTCGGTCGCCAACGATCCGACCGTGGGGACGCGAAGCCTCATCCTGTTCTATCCGTCCGTCGCTAACACGGCGATTCTTGAATACCAGTACAAGGTCCGACCTTCGGAACTGACCACCACGAACAAGTATGCGTGGGGCGCGTCGGATCACAGCGAAACCATCAAGGACGCGGTGCTCGCCTCGTTCGAGATGCACCTCGACGGGCAACCGGGGGTGTTCGCGCAAAAGTTCCAGCAATCGCTCATGGCCAGTATCGCGCGGGATCGCCGCGCCAACATGGGCGGACTCATCGGCCAGATGCAAGACGGGTCCGATGGCAGCTACTCCCGATGGGCAAGGCGTCCCAACGGAATCACGGTGACGTTTCATGGAGTGACCCCGACATGAGTGCCCCAATTCGGATTCAAGCGGCGGGTGGCGTCGCCATCGAGGATGGCCGGAACAATATCGTGTTCCTCGTCGGGACCACGGTTCCGACTGATGGCGGGGCCGGATACGCGACCGGCTGTCTGTTCATCCACACGGACGGCGGGGCCGGGACCGCGTTGTACTGCAACGAGGGGACTTCGACCTCCTGTGACTTCGATGCGGTGAGCGTTGCCTGATGTTCAGCTTCGGAATCCTGTCGGAAGTCTGGTGCACGGGGGGCGTCGAGCGGCAAGTGATTGCTTTGCTCCGACACCTTCCTCCGCACATTCAATGCGTGGGCATTGGGCTTTCTCCGGGCGCTCCGACCGACATGGCGACCGTGCTGGAAACCGGCAAGCTGTGCCCCGTCTACGGAACCAAGCGTTTTTCCGAGACGGGGCGGGACAGTTATGTGGGCGTCAAGCGGTTTGACACCTACGCGGAAGTCGAACAGCAATTCGGCAACACGGACGCCTTGCTCGTGTGGTCGAAGACGCGAATCCCCGAGTGGTATCGCGGTCGCGTGATTGCTGTCTCTCACGGCTGCGTTGATTGGACGAAGCGAACGCTGGCGGAATTGGACGACCGGATCACGGATTGCGTGGCGGTTTCCCGATTGGCGTCGAATTCGTTTCCGCTCCATCGGCAGCCGGAAGTGACGGTCATCCGCAACGGGATCGAGTGGGATCGCTTGACCCCCGTGGAAAGCTGGCGTGATGCCCGGTTCAGCCGTGGCATCCGCGAGGACTGCACGGTTGTGGCTTACGTTGGCCGGTTCAGCGACGAGAAGGAACCGCTGGCGGCGGCAAGAGCCGTTCGGCATCTCGTGGACAACAAGGACGACGCGATCGCGCTGTACTGCGGGATCGGCTTCGACCACGGGGAAACCCGCAAGCAGATCGAGGACATCACTCGTGGGTATTGCGTCTTCCTGCCCGTGGATGACGTGGCGACCGCGTACACGATTGCCGATTGCGTGGTGTGCTGTTCGCCACAAGAAGGGTTTGGACTGACGCGAGTCGAAGCGATGGCGACCGGCGTGCCGCTTGTCTGCACGCGGACGGGAATCATCCCGGAGATTGAGGAGCAAATCGGGGAATGTGCGGAAATCGTCCGCAACCCGAAGAGTGAAGCGGAAATGGCATGGGCGGTGATTCAGGCCGTGGCCAATCCGCAACGGGCGGCAAAGGCCCGTGCCTATGTGTGGACGGAGTTCTCGGCTCGGAAAATGGCTCACGAGTGGACCCAATACCTGGAGCGCATCGGTGGCGAAGTTCAGAGGGCCACGGAGCTTGAGTCTCGATCTTGCGTTTCCCGTAGCGGGAATTAGCGAGCTTGAGCCAGTGTTCCGACAGAACCGCGATACGTCGAGGGCCGTCACGGCTTACGACGCGCGGAATGTGCGCGGGTACGACCCCAAGACGGGGCGTCTCCGTGGTGCCCAACGCGCTGGCCACACTCGCTTCCTGACGGCGCAACACACGGGCGACTATCCCATCCAGCACATTACCCACATCACGTCGACGGCGGCATGGTCCGGCAGCGGGACGTATGCGATGCGGTCGACAACCGGGATCGCGGTGTCGAACGGCAACGTGAAGACGTTCAGCCGTGGCGGTTCCTACACGGCGGCCACGAGCGGAACCGGGGCGCTGAGTGCTTCGTTCCCGCACGTCGATTCGGCGGAACTGTTTGGTGTTCTGTATTTCGTGGACGGCGAGAGCGTCAAGAAGTACACGGCATCGACGAACACCGTCGCGACGTGGACACCCACGGGTGGAAGCCTACCGGGAAGCGGATCGACGCGGTGCCGACTGATCTGCACTTGGCGGTCGCGGATCGTGCTGTCGGGGCTGTCCAGCGACCCGCACAACTGGTTCATGAGCAAGTTGGGCGACCCGCTCGATTGGGACTACGGAGCCACGGTGACGGAAGCGATGGCGGTCGCGGGAAACAACTCCGACGCGGGCAAGTGTGCGGACATCATCAACACGCTGATTCCGTTCAACGACGACATCCTGATCTTCGGTGGGGATCACTCCATCTACCAGATGACGAACGACCCGATGGCGGGTGGGCGGATCGACCGTATCAGCGACGGGATCGGCATGGCGTTCGGGCCGACGTGGTGCAAAAGCCCCGAGGGCATCATCTACTTCTTCGGCAGCCGTGGCGGGCTGTACGCGATTGCCCCCAACAATCCCCCTGCCCTGCTGTCGAACAACATCGGGTTCCGCCTCAAGGACGTGGACCTGTCGACCAACATCGTCCGCCTCGCGTATGACGCGGAGTTCGAGGCGGTCATGCTGTACATCACGCCGCTGGCCGGTGGCGACACGGTCAATTACGTCTTCGACACGCGACAGAAAGCGTGGTGGGCTGATGCGTTCGTCGACGACGACTTGAACGTGTCCGCGACGCATGTGTACGACGGCGACGATCCAGACGACCGGGTGGTTCTCATCGGTTGCCGCGACGGACGCATTCGCCGGATCGACAGTTCAACCTCGTGGGACGACGAGACGGCCAGCCACGAAATCGACAGCTATGTGTGGCTCGGTCCCTACATGAGCAACAGCCGCGCCCCGATCCGGGCGAAGGAAACCAAGGTTTACTTGGGCAACAACACGACGGACACAGCGGTTTCTGTGGCGTTCCACAAGGGGTATTCGGCGGAAGACGCTTTCGCTTCGACCGCGACGTTTTCGTACACGACGACGGACACAGACAAGTACGTCGAGCGACAGCGGGTCATGGGGCAGGTTGTCGCCATGAAGATTACCAGCGGGACCGAAGGGGCGCATTGGTCCTACGAACGCGGAACGATGATCGCCGAAGAACTTGGTCAATCCGCCGGGCGGATGTTTTGAGAGGGTGAGAGATGGCCGTTCCAGTGGATCAAATGTCCGGCGACCTGAACGCGCTCATTGCGATGGGCTATCGCGTGCAGGACGGGTACGTGTTCGCGCCGGGTGAGTCGTACAATCCGATGGGCGGAAGCCCCGCGTCGATGGGCCTGCCGGGCATGGGCAACAGTTCGTCGAACGCACTCGTCGTCGGAACACCGGAATACGAGGCGTGGATGAACCGCGTGAATGGCGGTCCGCACCCCAGCGACCCCGGTTGGAAGGATGCGAACAACGACGGTTTCCCTGACGACCTTCCGCCCGGCCTCACCGGCTTGCCCCCTGTCGGCCCCGCGTCGACGCTGCCGGGCAATCCGGGGATTGTCGACACCAACAAGAACGGCATCGATGGCCGCGATGAAGCGGAATCGAACTACGACGCGAACCAAGACGGGTTCCCGGATG
>Ga0049081_10000481_pt1 | contig 15227 bp, 9 predicted proteins | sample GreLakmeER78MSRF_FD_66717 | JGI IMG/M metagenome (GOLD analysis project Ga0049081, IMG submission 66717) | Freshwater lentic microbial communities from great Laurentian Lakes, MI, USA - Great Lakes metaG ER78MSRF | ecosystem: Environmental > Aquatic > Freshwater > Lake | place: Great Lakes...
TGTTTCAATTCGGGTAATTATTTAGTGAAAATTCGGGTGAGATCCTTTCGTCAAGGGGTGTTAATTTCGGAGGTTGAACGCGAAATGCAATTAGTGGTTCTGCCCTGCAATTCAGCCAATAATGCACCTGTAATCACACCTCCATTTGGTGGGTCCTTTTCAACCACCGTTAATGCTGGTGATTTGTTGACTTTCAATCTATATGCGGTGGATCCAGAATTTTTGCAAGATGGAACAACCCCACAACAACTTTATTTAACGGCTTCCGGTCCTATGTTTGGTGCGGGATTAACTACCTCGACGGGTTGTGACATCGAACCATGTGCCATGCTTAATTCTGCAGCGCCAATTAGTGGCTCTCAACAAGTTTCCACCACCTTTACTTGGCAAACAACGTGTGATCATTTAGTGAATCAATATGGCATTGCCGCTGGTGTGATACCTTATAATTTTGTTTTCAAAGTGCAAGATGATTATTGTCCGGTGCCTAAAATAAGTTATGTTACGGTGACTATTTTTGTTGTAAATCCGGGAATTATTCCTGCCACCGAAATTACGTGCATCGAAACCAACGATTTAGGTGATTTAACGATAAATTGGGCCCCTGTCGCAAATCCCTTGGGGACATTTATAGAATACCAATTACACTCTGTAGAAAATGGACTTTTGGCAACATTTACCGATATTTCATCAACTTCAGCCAGTGTCCCAGCTATCAATGCCGCAAATCATTTTTATATTGGTGTTCGCAGTGGTTGTAATGGAAACATAACTAAAAATTCGGACACGATTGGCAACATTCATTTAACTGTAATAAACCCGAATAATGGAACGGCAATTTTGCAATGGAATAAGCCTAAAACCACTCCCTTAACTAATTATAATGGGTACTACCACATTTACAGAGAGTTTCCTACGAGTGTTTTTTCTTTAATTGATAGTACGCTGTATGCTACTACTACATTTAAGGACACGATTGATATTTGTCAAGCCTATATCTCGTATAAAATTATATTACCTACAGACGTGTGTGATTTTACATCCAATAAAGCAGGAGATGATTTTGAGGATATGTTAACACCGAATATTCCTACGATTTTGTCCGCAGGAATTGACACTGCAACTTCCGAAATCCTTTTAATTTGGAATCAAAATCAGCAACCTGACACGTATGGATATGTGGTTTATACCTTTAACGATGCCGGATTTTTAGTGGAATTAGATACCGTTTGGGGAATTTCAAATACCTCTTATAGTTATCCAACGGATTTGTCGACAGGCCCTTTTTCCTATTCAATTGCTGCATTTGACTCTTGTTACACTTCAGCGGTTCCTGTGACCTATCAAACATCGGCCAAAAGCCCTATTCATGTTACAATGAAAGTGAGTTCAAAAGTCTTTATGTGTGAACAAGAGGTGGAACTTTCATGGACAAAATACCGAGGTCAACCTGTACTAGAATACCGCGTTTTTGCCAAAAATAATGGTGCCTGGTCTCAGGTAATAGCAACAACAGATACAATTATTCGAATTCCCGTGAATGGCGGTGGCGCTTATTGTTTCGTTATTCAAGCAGTTTTCATAAATGGAAACAAAGCATTTTCTGATCCAACTTGTTTTCAAGTTCCCTTTCCGCAACAACCATCGTATCATTATTTTAAATTAGCTACAGTGGAGCAAGGTAATATTGAATTACATGACTATATTGACGAATCTGTGGGTGTGCAAGAGGTCATTTTTCAGCGATTAAATTTTGATAATGCTTACGAGGAGATTGCGCGCGTCTCAGCCAATTCCGACAATGTGTTTTTTCTTGATTCTACAGCTGATGTTCGCGAAAAGCCTTGGCAATATAGAACTCGGTATGTGGATAGTTGTGGCACAACAGGCAACACTGCCAACGTGGTTAAAACAATCTATTTAACAGGGGTAGCAGATGAAATTGAATTGGTTAATTTCATTCAATGGACACCTTATGAAGGTTTTAATGGTTCCATAATTGAATATCGTATCTACAGAGGACCGAATGGTGTTTTTGATCCTTTACCAATAACGGTCGTGTCAAGTGGACAATTAACCTATGAGGATGATGTAAAAGAGGTTGATTTCAAAGGTGAAATCTGTTACCGTATTGAAGCGGTGGAAGCATTAAATTTTTACAATTTTGCCGAAAAAAGTCACTCCAACGATTTTTGTTTTGTATACAAGCCGTTGATCTACATACCGAACGCATTTACGCCCGATGGTGATAATTTGAATGAGTCATTTTTACCCGTTTTAACTAATATTGATCCAATAGAATATAACCTTAGCATATATAATCGTTGGGGACAGATAATTTTTGAATCGACCGAAGCACTCATTGGATGGAACGGAAAAATTCAATTTTCAGGACTTGACGCTACCAATGACACGTATTTTTATCAAGTTCAAGTAAATGATTCAAATGGGGTGCAAATTTCTAAACGTGGATTTGTTTCACTACTTCGGTAAGATTTTTGTTTGGAAAAATGAATTAATTTAATTAAGTTTGTTAGTTACAACACATAGGTCATGAAAAAAATAGTATTTGCGTTTTCATTTTTAATTTCATTAGCAGCCTTAGCTCAAGATGGAATCGTTATTACGTTAGATGGACAAACAGCTGATATTTCAGGAGGAACACACCAAATGACTGCACCAAGCAATGCTGTTTTTGATGTTCCGTTTGATGTTGTAAACAATACTGGTCAAACGCATCAATGGATTATAACCCGCATGAAAGTGAATGTTCCAACTGGTTGGGTGGATGGCTTGTGTTGGGGGCATGGAACCGATCCTTTTGGTGGAACATGTTATTCTTCCACACAAATGGTAGGAAATCCATGGTCAACACCTGGTAATCAATCAGTACTTTTTAATGTTGCTGATGGAGAATATGGTAAAATGAAACCTCAGATTAACCCGGACGATTTTACAAGCGGTCAAGCACATTACCGTTATTACATTTCAGATCTTGGTACGGGTTACTCTGATTCTGTAGATTTAATTATTGATTTTACAGCATCCGTTAAACCAATTAAAGAGGATGTAACAGTTTCTATCGTACCAAATCCTGCTTCAGATTACATTAATATCACGGTAAATGGTATGGAAAATGGAACGTTGAAAATGGTAGATATTTTAGGGAACGTTGTGTATAAGGACGCAATTGTAAATTCAAAATCAATCGCCACTTCAAATTTTAAAACCGGTGTTTACTTTGTAACGATTGATGCTCCTGGTTCTAAATCAATTAGTCGTAAGGTTATAATTCGTCATTAAGACTTGTTTTTTCGGATTCTACTGACTTCGCCGGATCAATTTCGTTCATAGCAATAGTAGCGGCCACAATTCCAAAAATGGGTGCAGAGGACGCGAGTATCCACCAGAATAGTTGAATGAATAATTCAAGTGTATTTGCTAGTGTTAGCGAGTAATTAAAGAAGATTTTCAGGTCGACGGGTACAAAAATCATGAAGTAGTACAACAAGCCAATTGAAATGGCTAAACCGCTGTGATTTCGAATAAATACAATACTTTCACCTACGCTTCTTCTTCTTCTTTCGTTTACATAATCAATAAAGCTAAATCCGTAGTAATAAGCACAAATAAGCACGTTCAGCCATTGCAAAGGACTTTCACTGGGTTTTTCCCAAAAAAGAAATGCAACCAATTGAATAATAAGAAAATACAAATAATACCAGATAAAATTTCGGATGATGAGTTTTACCGCCCTAATGATATCTTCTTTGAATTGATACCAACTATAGGGCTGTTTCACCCCAGTTAAAATTCGTTCTGTTTTTTCAGAAATGTGGGCCAAAAGAGGAGAAAGTAAAGCCACTACCATGTATTTTGCAAATCGCATCAATAACAACCCAACAGATACTTCGATTAATGCATAGATAAGGTACCAAATAAGTCCATTTATAGAATCTAATTTAGCTTCAAAAACATTTGTTTGAAGTTTGTATCCATAATAATAGATTACACCTAATAAAGTAAACGGAATCAAAAAATACATGAAATAACCATGGCGAATTATGAACCCGAATGAATTTCCGAAGGATCGAATTCCAAGCCAGAAAAAATAAATGTTTTTACTATTGAGCACAAGCAAAGGTAATCGTCAAATTGAAAATAATGGTAATTTTTTTTGACTATTCCTGTTTAACAAAGATTTTCAGAAAGGTTATCAATTCTCGTACAATCCAACCTCACGAATGTATGCGTTGGGTTTTTCTTCTATCGAAGAGGCTTCTTGAATACCTCCGTATTATTTATCAGAAAATAAAAATCCCGAATATTTCTAATCGGGATGGCTGGGTGGTACCTCCAGGAATCGAACCAGGGACACAAGGATTTTCAGTCCTTTGCTCTACCAACTGAGCTAAGGTACCAGCTAAATCGGAGTGCAAATATATAAAATTGAAAAGCAATTACAAAATTGAAACTAAAATTATTTCTTAACAGTAGCGTAACACTTTTTTAAATCGCTCGTACTTGTACAGTTGGATAGAAAAATGTACTTTTGCGCCCGCGAAATAAATTTAAACAAATTTAAAATTAAGTATGGAGTCAATGATGATTTATGTGCCTATTGTAATGGCAATTATAGGCTTGCTTTTTATGGCAATGAAAAGAGCTTGGGTATTGAAACAGGATGCTGGAGATGGAAAAATGAAAGAAATTTCTGATTATATCTATGAAGGAGCCCTTGCCTTTTTGAAAGCAGAGTATAGATTGTTGGCGATATTCGTAGTTATTGCGAGTGTTGTATTAGCAGCTATTTCTCAAATTGTTGAGACCTCTTCTATATTAATAGTAATAGCATTTATTTTCGGAGCCTTCTTTTCAGCATTAGCGGGGAATATGGGAATGAAAATCGCTACTAAGACAAATGTCCGTACAACTCAAGCAGCTCGCACCAGTTTACCACAAGCATTAAAAGTTGCTTTTGGTGGAGGAACGGTTATGGGACTAGGCGTTGCAGGATTAGCCGTTTTAGGGTTAACTGCTTTCTTTATTTTCTTTTTTCACTTCTTCATGGGAGGAAAATGGGAGTCTGCAATGTTTGGTGGACAAATGAGAACCCCTACTGAATTGATGACAATCGTTCTAGAAACATTAGCTGGATTCTCGTTAGGTGCAGAATCAATTGCTTTGTTTGCGCGTGTTGGTGGAGGTATTTATACCAAGGCTGCGGACGTGGGTGCTGACCTAGTTGGTAAAGTGGAAGCAGGAATTCCAGAAGATGATCCTCGCAATCCTGCAACAATTGCAGATAACGTAGGTGACAATGTGGGAGACGTTGCTGGAATGGGTGCCGATTTATTTGGTTCGTATGTGGCAACGGTATTAGCGGCCATGGTTCTTGGTAACTATGTAATCAAAGATATGGGTGGAGCTATAACTGATGCCTTTGGAGGAATAGGTCCAATTTTATTACCTATGTCCATTGCGGGATTTGGTATTCTGTTTTCAATTATTGGAACTATGCTGGTTAAGATTACTAGCAATGATGCAAAAGAAGCTCAAGTTCAAAAAGCACTTAACATTGGAAATTGGGTTTCTATTGTTCTTACGGCTATAGCATGTTTTATATTGGTAAAATATATGTTGCCAGAAACAATGTCAATGAAATTCTTTGGTGAGGGGGTTAAAGAAATTTCTTCTTTAAGAGTTTTTTATGCAACATTAGTTGGTTTATTAGTTGGTGGAGCTATATCTTCAGTAACTGAATATTATACTGGACTAGGTACGAAACCAGTATTGAAAATCGTTCAAAAATCATCTACTGGTGCAGGAACTAACGTAATTGCGGGACTAGCAACTGGAATGATTTCTACTTTTCCAACGGTTATCTTGTTTGCCGCTGCCATCTGGGGCTCTTATGAATTAGCAGGATTTTATGGGGTAGCTTTAGCCGCTTCGGCAATGATGGCAACTACTGCTATGCAGTTGGCTATCGATGCTTTCGGTCCAATTTCTGACAATGCTGGTGGAATTGCTGAAATGAGTGAATTACCTAAAGAGGTTCGTCAACGAACAGATATATTGGATTCAGTAGGAAACACAACTGCTGCAACCGGAAAAGGTTTTGCTATTGCTTCTGCAGCTTTAACTTCATTGGCACTATTTGCTGCCTATGTTACCTTCACTGGTATTGATGGAATAAACATCTTTAAAGCACCTGTGTTAGCGATGTTGTTTATTGGTGGTATGATTCCTGTAGTTTTCTCTGCTTTAGCAATGAATTCTGTTGGTAAAGCTGCCATGGATATGGTGTATGAAGTTCGTCGTCAGTTCAAAGAAATTCCAGGAATCATGGAAGGAACGGGTAAACCAGAATACGGAAAATGTGTTGAAATTTCTACAAAAGCTGCTCTCAGAGAAATGATGTTGCCAGGAATTTTAACAATCGGTTTTCCTATTGCGATTGTACTACTAGGAAAGTTAGTCTATCCTGAAAATAATCAATTAATCGCAGAAATGTTAGGTGGATACATGGCTGGAGTTACCGTTTCAGGTGTACTTTGGGCTGTTTTCCAAAACAATGCTGGTGGCGCTTGGGATAACGCAAAAAAATCTTTTGAGGCAGGTGTTGAAATTAATGGTGAAATGACTTTTAAAGGTTCTGACGCTCATAAAGCCGCGGTTACCGGAGATACAGTGGGTGATCCATTTAAAGATACCTCAGGGCCTTCAATGAATATCTTAATTAAATTGACTTGTTTAATTGGTTTGGTTATTGCTCCAATTTTAGGTTCTGGTCATGATGCAGATAAAAAAGCTACTCCAGCTAGTACCACTAAAATGGAAGCATGTCACGGTAAAGACAAAGCATGTTGTAAAGACAAAGAAATGAACATGAAATGTGACATGTCTAAATGTGCTAAAATGACTCAAGCAGAATGCGCTAAAATGTGCGATGAGAAAGGATGTTCTCCGGAAGAAAAAGCAATCTGTATGTCACATTACGGAAAAGATGGGAAATGGATTGGCGGAGACAAAATGGAATGTAAATCAGACAAAAAAGAATGTTGTTCGAAAGAAAAAGGTCATCATTAAGTATTCAGGAATTATAAGCATTGTAAGTCGTCTCAAAAGGACGACTTTTTTATTTCAGATTAAACAAATCTGTAATCCCAAGAAGTTTTTCACAGGTAAATCCTTCCGCAAACTCAGCATTAATAGGTCGGCCAAATTCACGCATCCTACCCGTTAGAAAATCTAAAAAATCTTTTCCAGAAATTGGCGTATTTGGCTCAGCAGAATTGGGATCATAGAACTGAGTTTTATAACACTTTATAGATTCCACTTTTTTGGTCATATAAGGTGTTACGTCAAATAAGATGTTGGGCTCAATTAAATAATCCTGAATATAATGAAGTAATAATCTAGGACGATGCGCCGTTTGAGCCTCTCCCTCCCATTCAGTATGAATCTTGCTTAATCCTGAAAGAAACGCTGCTTCAGCAACTAATTTAGCAGCACGAGCATGATCTGGATGTCTATCTACTATTGAATTAGCGAAAACAATCTCCGGCTTTAATCTTCGAATTTGTTGAATGATTTTCTTTAGATTTTCTTCATTGTGTTGAAAGAATCCATCTTTAAGTTGAAGATTGTGTCTCATATGAATACCGAGAAGCTCGCTAGATTCTTCTGATTCAGCATACCTCGTTTCAACCGATCCCCTTGTGCCTAATTCACCTTCAGTAATATCAATTATACCAACTTGTTTACCTTCCTCAATATAATGTAGGATTGTTCCCCCCATAGAGATTTCAACATCGTCAGGATGCGCCCCAAAAGCAAGGATATCTAAATTCATGGGTTATGCGTAACTTTCAATACTAGGACATGAGCAAATTAAATTCCTGTCCCCATAAGCATTATCAACTCTACGAACCGGAACCCAATACTTATACTCTTTTAAATAGGACACAGGATAAACTGCTTCTTGCGGTGAATACGGATAATTCCAATTTTGGTTGATTATACAATCAGCTGTGTGCGGTGCATTTTTCAACAAATTATTTTCTCTATCTGCATGTCCATTTTCAATCTCCTTAATTTCTTCACGAATTTTGATCATGGCTTCAATAAAACGATCCAACTCAGCTTTATCTTCAGATTCCGTTGGTTCAATCATCAATGTTCCTGCCACAGGAAACGACACGGTAGGTGCATGGAATCCAAAATCTATAAGACGTTTAGCCATATCAGCCACTTCAACCTCTGAAGATTTTTTGAAATCACGACAATCCAAAATCATTTCGTGTGCAACTGTTCCATTTTTACCTGTGTACAATATGTCGTAATGACCTTTTAATTTTGCAGCAATGTAATTTGCGTTTAAAATTGCAATTTCAGTAGATTCTCGTAACCCTTTTGCCCCCAGCATCTTAATATAACCGTATGAAATCAATAATATTAATGCACTGCCATAAGGTGCGGCTGAAATTGCTTTAATTGGTTGAACTCCGCCCGTTTTTACAAAAGGATTGCTTGGTAAAAAAGGAGCTAAGTGAGAGGCAACACCAATTGGTCCCATTCCAGGCCCACCGCCACCGTGAGGAATAGCAAATGTTTTGTGTAAATTTAAGTGACAAACGTCCGCTCCAATATTGCCTGGATTTGTTAAACCCACTTGAGCATTCATGTTTGCACCATCCATATAAACCTGTCCACCATTTTCGTGAATAATCGTTGTTATTTCGCGTATTCCTTCTTCAAAAACACCATGTGTTGATGGATAGGTAACCATTAATCCAGCCAAGGAATCTTTCATTTCTATGGCAACCTTTTTTAATTCGTCAATGTTAATGTTTCCATTTTCATCACAACCCGTTACAACCACTTCAAAACCAGCCATAACAGCAGAAGCTGGATTTGTTCCATGAGCTGATGAAGGAATGATCATTTTATTTCGGTGTGAGTCTCCCCTTGACTCATGATACGCTTTGATAACCATTAATCCAGCATATTCGCCTTGTGCACCAGAATTTGGCTGAAGAGAAACAGCCGAAAAGCCGGTACATTCACACAGATCTTTTTCTAACTGACGGAACATTTCATGATATCCAGCAGCTTGATCAAGCGGTGCAAATGGGTGAATATTTGCAAATAAAGGATTACTTATCGGCATTAATTCAGCAGCAGCATTTAATTTCATGGTACAAGAACCAAGTGCTATCATGCTATGAACCAACGAAAGGTCTTTATTTTCTAATCGTTTCAGATAGCGCATCATTTTAGATTCTGAATGATGGGAATTAAAAACAGGATGCGTTAAAATGGCGTCAGAACGATAAGTAGCTCCATTCATAGTACCTGCACCTGTCGTAGCATCTTTTATTTCCAGACCAAGTTGAAAAATTCCAACTATTTTTTCTACATCTTGCATTGTATGAGATTCACCAAAACTAATTGTGATTTCTGAATCATTTACACAATTGAAATTCATTCCTTGTTCCTCTGCCAGGGTTTTTATTTTTGCAACCGGCACATTTTTAATCCAAACGGTATCAAAGAAGTTTTCACTTCCAAGTGCAATTCCTTTTCTTTTAAGTTCACTTGCTGTTTTATTTGCCAAATGATGCACGTGAGAAGCAATTTCTTTCAAACCATCAGGTCCATGATAAACCGCATACATACTTGCCATAACGGCTAACAAAGCCTGGGCAGTACAAATATTTGAAGTTGCTTTATCTCTTTTAATGTGTTGTTCTCTTGTTTGCAAGGCCATTCTTAAAGCCAAATTGTCATCTGCATCTTTTGACACACCAATAATTCGACCAGGCATATTTCGCTTGTATTCATCCTTTGCAGCAAAAAAAGCAGCATGAGGACCACCATAACCCATCGGAACACCAAAACGTTGAGAATTACCCAACACAACATCAGCCCCCATCGAACCAGGAGATTTAAGTAAAACTAATGATAGTAAATCAGCGGCAACAGCTACTTGAACTCCCTGAATTTTCGCCTTGTCTATAAAAGCTTGTAAATCCAATACATGCCCATTTGCATCAGGATATTGCACAAGAGATCCAAAAAAACCGGTTGATAAATCAATTTGCTCAGCGTTTCCAATAACTAATTCGATGCCTAAATTTTTTGCTCTCCCTTGAACCACCTCAATTGTTTGAGCAAAAGTATTCTCAGCAATAAAAAACTTATTTTTACCCTCTTTAACATCAGATCTTGAACGCGAATTATAAAACATAATCATTGCTTCTGAAGCAGAAGTAGCTTCATCCAATAAAGATGCATTTGCCATTTCCATCCCTGTCAAATCAATAATCATTGTCTGAAAATTCAATAAAGCCTCGAGCCTTCCTTGCGCTATCTCAGCTTGATAAGGTGTGTAAGCAGTATACCATCCCGGATTTTCAAGGACATTTCTTAAAATAACGGGAGGAACAATTGTTTCGTTATATCCTAAACCAATAAAAGATTTATAAACCTTGTTCTTATTTCCAAGCTCTTGAACATGATTAAGGTATTCATATTCGGTCATGGCATCCTCGATGTTCAATTCTCGATTTAGACGAATTGGTGCGGGAATTGTTTTATCAATTAATTCGTTTAAGGAAGTAACACCGATTGCGTCCAACATTTCTTTTCGCTCCGCTGTATTCGGTCCGATATGTCTTTTTGAAAAAGAGTTCATGGTATTTATTTTCAGGTTTGTGTATGCAAATATACTGTAGAAAGCTTATTTATTGATAGTAACAACAGTTGATTTTTTAAACAGTTCATTAACTTATATTAAAAATGGTAAATTTGTTATTCGTTGATAAAATAGTACGTGTTTCAACGCCCTTTTAATCAATTTAAAAAATGAAGAAATTAAACTATATGCTTTATAAAAATATAATTCAATGGATTGGGAGCAGAAGAAACTATGTTTATGGAGTTTCTATTGCAATCATAGGTGTTTTAGGTGCTTTTTTCTTGATAAAGAATGACGGGGAATCAACCAATAATCATCAGGTTACCGAAACAAAATTAGATACCATTCCAAAGAAAATCTCCTTGTTTTTTGTGGGAGATATGATGGGTCATAAACCCATGATTGATGCGGCTAAACAAGGCACAAAGGAAGAATATGTTTACGAACATTGGTTTCAATACATAAAAGAACATGTGTCTTCATATGATTTAGCCATTGCCAACCTTGAAGTTACATTAGGAGGCGCGCCTTATTCTGGATACCCATTGTTTTGTTCTCCTGACTCCTATGCAAAAGCCATTATGGAGACCGGATTCAAGTTCTTAATTACTGCCAATAATCATTCACAAGACAAAGGAAAAAAAGGACTTGAAAGAACCCTTGATGTTTTGGACACATTAAAATTCATGCACACGGGAACGTTTAAAAACAAGGCAGAGCGAGACAAACTTTATCCGTATTTATGGGAAACTAATGGTGCGCAAATCGCTTTTTTAAATTACTCCTATGGAACGAATGGACTTGCTGTAACACCTCCAAATATTGTAAATCTCATTGATACAGCAGTAATGCGAAAAGATATAAAAAAAGCAAAAGAAAAAGGAGCTGATTTCATTATTACCACAATACATTGGGGAGATGAGTACCAGCGCAAACAGAACAGTTATCAAGATAAATTAGCGCAGTGGATGGCAGATTTAGGAGTAGATGCAATTATTGGAATGCACCCACATGTTATCCAACCTTTAAAAGTAATACACCCTAAAAACAATCCGAAAAAAAATGTGCCGGTAGCATTTAGCTTAGGAAATTTCATAAGTAATCAACGAGATAGATATAAAAACGGTGGTCTTGGCGTTGAATTAAACTTAGAAATAGTAGCCGGTAAAATTACTTGGAATGATTGGGGATATTATCCATTTTGGGTGCAATTAGGCGGTACACCGAGAGGGTATTATGTGATTCCAGTTTCTAGTTGGGAGAAAAATCCAACGAAATTTAATTTAACTGCAACGGAAGAAATACAAATCAAAGAATTCGCAATGGACACAAGAGACTTACTGAAAGAAGCGAAAGAATTATTTTTTCCGGAGAAATAAAAATTTATTTCGCTTGATAAATAAAGGTGTAGTAAATTCCAACCACTTTTTTGCGCAATTGTAATTGTGAGTTTCGTAATTCCAAAATATCGTAAGTAACAGGTATAGCTCCCGTTTGGCTTCCCGTCATGATAATTTGACCTTGTCCATTTTGGAATACCCATGTACCATGAGAAAATGTAGACTGCAATTGTCCCAATTCTGACTGAACAGTAGAAATAGAATACGTACCATCTTTTTCAATGGTTAATGTAGTTGTTTCGTTCAAATTTGTTTTATCTGTGCCATTGTCTAAATATGTTCCCAATTTCCATTCATTGCATAATCTAGCCTTACGACTAAGTAATGAGATTCGGGGACCTTCTTCATATTTATAACAAGAAGTAACTAAAAAACCGATAAGAAAAAACGATAAGATTGCTTTCATATTCATATTGAGTTAGTCAAAGATATAAAATCCATTCAAACTTGCAAACAATCTTTACGGAATCTACTAGACTTTAGTTTCAAGTAAGAAGATAGTAAGTCATTAAAATTAAGTCAATTGCCAAACTTACCGCAGCGGCAGATAATATCAATTTCATAGGAGAAACCGCTAATAGAAAGCTTAAAGTGGTCATCGTTGGAATTATAACAACTATTAATGCTACTGTGCTTTCAATAGCACCCAGCCCAACCTTTAGCCCTCCCAAACATCCAACTAAAATCAAGATTATAGAGATTAATCCAAAACGACTAAACTCTGCATTTTTTATAAAATCAGATTGTGAAACAGTTCTATTTGCCATTTAACTTGGGATTAATTTAACATTTAAAGCGCTAAATTAGTCGCTAATGGCCCATCAAAAAATGATTTAAAATGGTTGAAAAGATGATTTATATCACGAATTAAAATGTTGCCAGCCTTGTGCCTGCAACTGAATAGCAGCTCCTTGTTTATCAATAAAATACATTCCATCATTCACATCCGTAATATGTCCTATTATTGTCATGTGTGGATTTCCCTTTATTTTATCAAAATCGGCTTGTTTAATGGTAAATAACAATTCATAATCTTCCCCCCCATTCAATGCACACGTACTTGGATCCATTTCAAAATCTATTGCCGCCATCGATGTTTGCGTATCAATTGGTATTTTCTCATCGTAAATATGGCACCCTGTACTACTTGCTGAACAAATATGAAATAACTCAGAGGCTAAGCCATCAGAAATATCAATCATAGAGGTAGGTACAACATCCAATTGTTTTAAAAATTGAATAATATCGACCCGTGCCTCCGGTTTCATTTGGCGTTGTAAAATGTAATCATTGCCGTCTAAGTCAGGCTGAACAGATGGGTTTTCTTGGAAAATTTGTTTTTCTCTTTCCAAAATTTGTAATCCCATGTATGCGCCACCTAAATCACCCGAAACAACAATTAAATCATGTTCACCTGCATTTGATCGATATACCACTTCTTCTTTTTTCGCTTTTCCAATTGCTGTGACACTTATTATTAGTCCAGATAATGAGGAGGTTGTGTCTCCTCCAACTAAATCCACGTTATATTTTTCACACGCTTCACGCATTCCAAGGTATAGTTCATCAATGGCTTCGACTGGAAAACGATTTGAAAATGCAATTGAAACGGTAATTTGTTCCGCAAAACCATTCATGGCACAAATATCTGAAACATTCACAGCAACTGCTTTGTATCCTAAATATTTTAAAGGGAGGTAAGTTAGGTCAAAATGTACTCCTTCGACCAACATATCAGTAGAAATTAGCTGAACATATCCATTTCCGATATCAATTACTGCAGCATCGTCCCCAATTCCTTTAAGGGTTGACTCATTCTTTATTTCAATTTTACTGGCTAAATGCTTGATTAATCCAAACTCACCTAGACTACTTATTTCTGTACGTTCTTCCACCCTTTGATTTTGTTTGTAAAGATAAAATGAAAAAGGAGACCATTAGGCCTCCTTTTAAATAAAATGCGGATATGATTAATTTTTAGAGAACACTGTTACGTGTTTTTCTCCTTGATTCAACACAATTAAATGATACAATCCTGTACCTAATTTCGATACATCTATTGTTTGTTTAATTAATGACTCAAAAGTTACATCCTGCTGATATACAATTCGCCCATTCAAATCTTGAACAAAAAGAGTTGAATTTCCAAAAATACCTGTTGCTGTTATATTTATTAAATCATTTGTGGGATTTGGATAAACGGTTACTTTCTCATTATTCAACTCATCTAACCCAACATAAATACAATCATTAATAATTAGCAAAGCATTCGATGTATCGCTTGGACAAACGCCATTTGTCATGATATAGTCATAATTGAATTGACCGGGGAAATTTCCAGTAACAATAAATGATCCAGGTAACGATTGGTTTGAAGGACTATACCAAGTGCCGGTTGTTTGAAAAGTTCCAGTAAGCGCATCAAACAAGTCAAAAGGTTGTTCCTTACACAAAGTCACGGCGCTATCAATTCCCGCATTAGACGGCTCATACAAATTAACAAGGGCATAAGCAGAAGTTGATTGACATGCATTATTCACCAAGTAATTCACTAAATAATTTCCTGTTGTCAAAGCGTTTAAATCTAACATTGAACCATTTAATGCCGTTGGATTTTGAGCTAGAGACCAAGAACCAAGACTTTGACCAATGTTTAAAACAGTAGTTAAATCGAGTGAATCTGCCGTTTGACAAATTTCAATACTATCATTTGTAATTGCAGCAGGAGCACAAGCTTGAACACAAATTTGATCCAAATAAAGTATCCATCCGTCCAAACCACCTGCTGGAACGTGGAATGCAATATATACATTCCCTGTATATGAACTCAAATTTATCGAAGTGTCTTGATAGGTAATATTTGCAATAGAATCTAAAGACATTAACGTTTGACTAAAATCACTTGGAGAATTACCCGTTGTTGAAATCTTTACTTTCACATCATTCGGATCAATTTCACTGATTACGCGGTAATTAAATGAAAGAATTTCAGTTCCTGTTAGTGTTAATTGTGGAGTAATTAACCAATCATCGTTTGCTCCTGCATTAAAGTCTGTGGAAATTGAAGCACAATTATTCCCGTTTAATTGATTAAAATCTGTATCAGTGTTCCAAGCTGAAAA
>Ga0049081_10000482_pt1 | contig 15203 bp, 16 predicted proteins | sample GreLakmeER78MSRF_FD_66717 | JGI IMG/M metagenome (GOLD analysis project Ga0049081, IMG submission 66717) | Freshwater lentic microbial communities from great Laurentian Lakes, MI, USA - Great Lakes metaG ER78MSRF | ecosystem: Environmental > Aquatic > Freshwater > Lake | place: Great Lakes...
TTCCGCCAAGTCCACCCGGACGATGTGGGCGAAATGATCCTAACCGAATCAAAGTCCAGGTACACTCTATTCCCTATTGTTCATAATGATATCTATCAAATGTACCAGAATGCGCTCGCCAGCTTTTGGACCGCTTCCGAGATTGATTTCGCCCAAGACCTTGAGCACCTCACTATGCTCACCACTGGCGAGAAGGACTTCATCATGCATATTCTTGCCTTCTTCTCTTCCGTTGACGGCGTAGTGAATGAGAACCTTTGCGCACGCTTCCTAAACGAAGTAAGCGTCTCTGAGGCCAAGGCGTTCTATGCCACTCAGATCTGCATCGAGGCGATTCACAATGAGACTTACTCGCTGCTCATTGATACCTATGAGAAAGATCCAATCCAGCGCGACCGCCTCTTCAATGCCGTGCTCCACTTCCCGACTATTGCCGCGAAGCAAGACTGGGCGAAGAAGTGGATCGATGATTCGAGCTCGTCTTTCGCCCAGCGCCTGACCGCTTTCGCAATCGTCGAAGGCCTCATGTTCTCTGGCGCATTCTGTGCCATCTTTTACATGCGCGAGCGCAAGCTCCTTCCCGGCCTTTGTTTCGCCAACCACTTGATCAGCCGCGATGAGGGCCTTCACACCGAGTTCGCGTGCCTCTTGTACAGCAAAATGGAGAAGCGCCTCCCTGAGTCGCTGGTCCGCTCTATGATCGAGGAAGCCCTCGAGATTGAAAAAGAATTCATTTGTGACGCCCTGCGTGTTGATATCATTGGTATGAATGCGAATCTCATGAAGCAGTACCTTGAGTTTGTGGCGAACCGTCTCTATAAGCTGTTGGGCTACGGTCCCGATGACCTATACACATCCAAGAATCCCTTCTCTTTCATGGAGTGGAGTGCCGGCCACGTGATCGAGTCATTCTTCGAGGTTCGCGTGGCCAACTACAGCAAGGCAGGAGTGGGATCCAAGTCCGGCATTCCTTCCGAGTTTAAAATTGATCTAAATGCCGATGACTTTTAAAGGCCCGAATGGCCCCCAAAACACGCAAGGGCACTACATTAGTGCCCATCAAGAACATACCGCGTTCAAGATCTCATCGATACTCGTGCGGCTCTGATTCAACTTCTTATAGCACTTCGTGATCGTCCCTTCACACACCTCACATGCCTGTGCAATCTTCTTTTTATTTGTGTCGATATGCGCCGCAATGCAGTAATAGTACAATGTGCCCGCAGCCACTGACGTCGGCGCATGCTCCGATACGATAGACAACCCATCGATCTGACTGGTAAACTCCTTGCACTTTTGGATGTCGTCGTAATTCATATTCAGCTTCGACCCAAAGCGCGCGATGAAGTGCTCGGGGCCACTGCAATCCGCCTTGAGCTTCAAGATGCTCTGTAAAAGTGATATGCCCCGAGTGAGAACCCCTTTCCTTATATTGAACATTCGCGCCACCTCGCTCACCGTCCGTGGAACGTTGTTCTCCTTACACATCTGATAGATGCATGATGCGATTAAGCCATCCTTTTTGGCGCCCCTAGATATACGCTTTTCCCTGGCCTTTTTATAAAGAAATTTCGCATCTTCCAGAATCTTCTTCGTGATCTCATACTTTGATGCGTTTACGCTCATCAAGTCAAACACATGATAGAGCCCTCTTTCGTTGGTAGGCATCGAATTCCACATCTGATAATTCCGCATCATCTGAATGTCACGCGATCCATACCTGCCACCGATGATAGAGGTATTCGACGACTTGGGCATAAGCTCGCTCGTTGGAGCGCCACATCGAGTAGGATCCGCGGCAAATGTCCCATTCTCACCCCCGCCATACCTCCACTCTGCCGATGAATCAAGCAATCGCGAGAATACCACAGAGCAAGCCCGGCAAATGCTCTGGCCATCTTCGCTTATTACATTGACACTCTTGCAACACGGACACTCCTCGTCATCCTTATCGGCCTTGTCGGCCTTTCCGCCCTTCGGGCCCTTGACGGTCTTGGGGCTATTCGGACTCTTAATTCCCGACTCGGTATCACTTTCGCCGTCGCCGTCTTCGGCATCGGGGGCTCGGTGAAAGTTGTCAAACAACGCCCATATTGCATCTTCGTCAGCTTCTGCCATTTCTTGCACGAGGTCTATTCCATGAACTTATCTCCACATGTCTTTATATAGTTTTCGTCTCCTTGAACAATTTTTAAGGGCGACAAATCAGATGGAATGCACGTCCAATCAATCAGCACAGTGTTGCGTTGCAGCGTCTCAATGCTTGCTTGACCGCCCTTCTTGATCAACCATGCCTTGCGATCGACTTCGTTCATCTCGCATAGCTTGGCAGCTGTCTTTGGACCAATCCCCGGGCACGCGGGCGGAATATTATCACTCTTATCGCCCATAAGGCACTTGATCATTAGGTCCTTCGCTGCATCCCCCGATCCTCTCTTGCATATGTCATCGCCCGCCAAGTTAAAGATCCGGATCTTATCCGACTTCATTTGTAAATAATCATTGTCATTCGAGATCACAACAATAGCATCTGCGTCTGCTGCGACTGTCTTGGATAGCAAGTATGCGCAATCATCCGCCTCGAGATTCTTACCTCCATAGACCTCAATGTCCTTATGCGTCCTGAACAAGAACTGATAGAACTTGGGGAAAATCCGACCATCAAACCCCGAGCTTAGAACGCGCGATCCTTTATACACCGGGTACAACGCCGTACGCCAGATCTCGGCACGGGGACAGTCAACGCAAAAGAGAACTCGGTCGCACTCATACAACCTCTTTAGCTTCTGGAAATCCGCGGTCGCATGTCGATAGAACCCCTGAATAAACTCTTCGTTATCGCATATCGTATTAGTCGCCGCGCCAGCCTCGAGCTGATGCGAAAACCACCGGAGCGTCGCAAAGTAGCGATGAAAAATGTAATAGCTGCCATCGATGATCAGAGTAACGCTCGCCATTCCTCTTATATACAACAAGGCACCTGTCTCTTAAGCCAATTTTTTACTTGAAATCAATATAGTAGCGATTGTCGTCTGAGAGGTAGCGATAGCGGCCAGCTGCAATTTCGGTCACACTAATTTGCGCATTACCCAACGCCCGATTGATTCCAGCAACATAATTGGCATCCGTCTGGGCGAGGTACTGATCTAGGCTTTGAAAGATGTATCGTTGCTGATTCCGACGCGCAATAGCCGCATTCAAGGCATTCCATTGATCCCTCTCTTCCCTATTAAGATTTGCACGCTCTTGCTCCAATTGCCGAATGCGAGCAGCCGCTGCGGGATGACGCTCCCGGGAACAAGTAACGCCCATACAAGTCGGCTATGCCTCTCTACTTTTTGTTCCTTTAAAAATAATTTGAGCCTCTAGCGCCTTCGGCAAACTGTCCAATACCAAATGCTATTCCAGTATATCTCCCAAGGGATCCACCGTTGCCGATTGTTTATCGCACCTATCCGATTCTGATGCGCCGAAATCGCCCGAAGCTCTGCCTCGTAAGAGGATTGCGCCTTCGAGCGATTCGCGCGCATGTCGGCAATAGTCCCATAGAATGCTGCATTGCTACCGGCCAATGGAATCTCTTTCAACACAATGTCATCCTTGAACTTGACGTTCGCTTGCCCACTCTCCGATACCTGTAGCTTATCGCAAGGATCATACACTAGCCTATGCACGAAGTACGTCGCATTCTTCGGCCTTAGCAAGAGCACGTTTTTGCCATTGCGATTTACAGTGTACTGTTCGTATAAACGGTCATTGAACCTCGAGTTGATATCATGTATGTTGACGGCGCGCTGTACACCATTCGAAACATACTTGACCTTTCCATCTGCCTCGACGATGAGACCGTTGTTTATCGAGAATGCCTTCTCTTTAGGAGTGCCCCGTGTTTCAGAACAATACGTCTTTTTTACTGAGTCCCATGAGAATTTGTCTTCAAATGCGCCACGCACGAGCCGCTTGCTGCCAACAGGCACTTGCGGGAACCCAGCCTCGTACTTCATACCCGACTCATTAAAGCGCTTGATGTCTGCCGAGGTTCGAAAGCAATAAGCCCATTGACTTGCAGGCCCTCGATCTTTGTTCTCGGTGATGGGGCCCAATGCGGGAACAAAGTCTGCACCTTCTGTCGCTTGGATCCAATTTGGAAGGTCTACGCGGCAACTCGTCGCCGATCTCACGCCCTGGGCCTTCAAACCATCATAGTCCGTTATGATGTTTGTTAGCTCCGTGATCCGTTGGGCCTGAGCTTGCGACGGGACACCTTTTACTTGCCCCTTCAAATCCTTCAAGGCCTCTTCATAGTACTTTTTATGAAAGCGGTAGTCGCCGTTGTCACATTTAGACATGTTATTTGTATAATACACCTTGCATTGCCGCGAGGCCACTGCGGTAGCGAAACCTTCATTCGGACTTGATCTCGAGTATCGGAGGACCACTACTGCTACCGCTACTACCGCGACCGTCGCGGCTAGTAGACCCCAAAATAATCCTTTAAAACGCATAACCGGCATAAATGCCACCTTACATATCACATAGATAATCTAAGCCTGAGGCTCAGGATCAAGCTTCTTAGCACGGCTAGCACGCTTCGGCTTGGCTATAACGGCTTCACTGGCTTCCTTTGCAACTGCGACCACATCGGGCGATGACGAAGCAATCACAATTGTCTTGGCCTTTGTTACGGCTTTCTTAGTTGTTTTAACATCAGCTACATCGATAGCATCATTTACGATCTCAGCAGTGGCAGGAGGCGTTTTAGGATCAACTGCCTTAACGGTCTTCTTGGGCTCAAGCGGCGTAGTCTCGGCCTTCACATCTGTCTTTGGCTTCACAATCCTCTTGGGCTTAATCGGCGTAGTCTCGGCCACAATGGGCTCTTCGATGATCTCGGCATGAATGGCATCAACTGCCTTTACAGCCGTCTTTGGCTTCACAGTCCTCTTGGGCTTAATCGGCTCGATAGTTTTGGCATCGGCCACAATGGGCTCTTCGATGATCTCGGCTTGAATGGCATCAACTGCTTTTACAGCCGTCTTTGGCTTCACAGTCCTCTTGGGCTTAATCGGCTCGATAGTTTTGGCATCGGCCACAATGGGCTTAATCGGCTCCTGAACGGCCTCAACGGCCTCAACCGCAATTGGCTTAATAATCTTCTTAACAGGCTTCTTTTTCATAGGAGTAGGCTCAGGCTTTGCCTCTGCCTCAACGATCTCGGGCACAATTGGCTCTTCAATGATCTCAGGCTGTGGCTCAGGCTCTGGCTCGGGCTTCGAAGCCGTCGCCGGTTTTGGCGTCTTAGTCTTCTTCTTTGCCGGAGTTGCCTCCGGTACAATAGGTACAAATGGAACGCGCTCCCGGTTCGGGTTCAGACGTTCAAACACTCGCATTCCATGCTGCAGAACTACAATCCATTCCTCGCCATCCACCACCAGTGGATCATTCAGGTCATAATCATTCACATTGTAGCCACGGCCCAACGGCGAATGCTCGAGCCCAGTGTAACCCGCACCATAACCTTTATACCGACGGTTCCGTGTGTTCGCTGTGAACTTCTTCGTATTAGTGCGCTCCATGATAGCGACCGGCAGACTTTGTACTTCCTAAAACTATTACGTCAATTTTTCTTATATCCATTTCTTTGTAAGTTGGGCGCATAATGCAAGCCTTGATCCGAAAAGCGATTCTTTTCATCGTCATCTACCTCATGTTCATGGTGGGTAGATGGATCGTACTACCGCATCTTAAAATATTCCCATACATCCCACCACAAATTCTATGGGTTACGCTTTATAACATCATTGTTTACGCAGCATCTATGGTTTTCCATTGGGTCCTTATTGCCTTGGTCATCATCTACATCATCTGGATCATCATAAAGAAATACTTTCCCGACTTTCCCATTCCTCTAAAAACCATCTTCCTTGCACTAACGCCCTTCAAGCCACTCGAGCAAGCAGGTGTTCTCCCACTCATCGATGATGTCAAGGGCATTCTTACCGGGGGCGGAGGCTTCGGAGCTCGCCTTGAGCGCGCAATGAACGCAATCGGCAACTTTCTTCGCACTTCTGCTGAGTATGTGAGATCCGAAGCCATATCGAAAGCACAAAGCGCCGGACAATCCGTAAGTGGCAAAGTAAATAACGTCAACCCTTACAGCTCTCAACCGAACTCCACCGCAAACACCGGGTCGTCCAGTGGTGGATTCCTGAGCTCGGGCGAGGAACGCCAGATCGACGACGAGTTCAATCAATGCATCGAGGAAAACACGGTTCCTATATATACGGACATCGAAAGCTCAGCAAAGCTACCTCTTATGATCAAAAACAGCCAGGCATCCGTGGAATGCCGACTCAAGATCCTCGACGCATATCGCAAGCTCACCACCTACCGAGATTTCTTCTAGCCTTTCTAGTAGTCGGCCGGCCATGGGAATAGAAATCATTAAAGAGCTCATTCTCTTTGGCGTCATTGTGTTCTTTGTCATCCTTTTCTCGAGGCTCTTCTTCTATGACATGGTCCAACGCGAAGTGCGCCAAACCTCGCGGTGCATTCGCGAGCGCTCCGAGTTTGCGCGCGCAGGAACCTTCAGTGTCCTCGCAAAGAATGCATTGAACCTTCCTCTTTACAAAGTTCAATACGATCTCAAAAATAAGAGGTCCTCTGTAGATTGCGCATGCAAGTCTGGCGAGGTCGTCAATGCCTTCACTAACATCCCGTATTACGACTTCAACTCAAAGAAGTCAGCGACGATCCCCGAAAAGCTATGTGAATGCGAGTCGAATCTTCTAACGAATGCCAATAGCTCGGTGTACTACTCGGGAACTCCCGGGGTCATACGCTTCATGAACGACCAAACTGACGTGAAGTTCTTCAACCGTTCTGTTTAGAGCGCAAGTATATCTCTTAGTATCTCTTTTTGCTCGTTTGTAAGTGCCTTTGCAAATTCGCGTTTAGGATAAGTGACGTTAAACACAAGCAACAAGCTACTATCATGAGACATGCCCTTGCCTGCAACGACGTATTCTCGATTCGGCTCAACCACGCCAAAATCTGCTGTATTGACCTCAAAGTTTCCATTATAGTGTGGTACGACGATCGTCTTGCCCACAATTGACTCAAGTAGGGAAAGTGGCACCCTATGCACAAGATGCTGTCCGCGCCGTTCAAAGTTTGGATCAGGGATAATAGAAATTACTATCACCAAATTTCCAGAGATCTCACCATCCCGGACTGCTTGTTCGCCGAGCCCTTGAAACACAAATTGCTTGTCGTTTTGGACCCCCGCAGGAATATTAAGATCTATCGTATTTTCCTTAGATGTCTTTCCTGTCCCTGAGCACCCCGTGCATGCGGTGCCGCCAGCTGGCGTTTTCCGGTGCGAAAGTCCAACACCTGAGCACGAATTGCATGGCTTCGTAAACACTTGTGTCATGAAGCCATTCTTGACCATCTCGGTTATAGTGCCGCGCCCTTGGCATGCGAAGCACGTTTCCTTGCACATCTCACAAAGAGATTGGATTGTTACCTTCAAATTCTTGTGAATCCCATGGTATGCTTCATTCATTGATATGCGAATACCGTGAACCGCATCTCCCCTTCGTTGGCGCTGGGCCCCCCCATTACGGTTCATGCCCATGCCTTGTCCAAACATATGTGCGAAGATGTCCGACGGATCGAAGCCACCTCCGAATCCGCCTCCACCTTGCTGCATCATCGGCCCATCATCGCCAAACTGATTATACTCAGACCGCTTTGCATCATCCGAAAGCACATCATACGCCGCTGACACCTCTTTAAACTTCTCAGGATCACCACCCTTGTCGGGATGGTGTGTCATCGCCAACTTTTTGTAAGCCTTCTTGATCTCGGCGACATTCGCATCCTTTGCCACCCCAAGAACATCGTAATGCTTGAAGCTCGTCATCGCCCGCGCGCTTATGCTTTCGGTATTGGTCTCTTTTGAAGTCATGCCATTTCTTTATACCCGCGTTCGGTTCCATCCGATCGTCGCTTGCGACATCCGCGCATAATGATCGGCAATGACTTGATCGCGAGATGCAGCCCTTCGACTACGCTCCTCTTCCGCTTTCTCCTCAGCGCGTCGCCGTTGAGCTTGAAATGCCGCTTCCTCTGGCGTTTGGCCCACCTTAACTGCTGTGTCCCGCGCATTCTGGTAAGCCTCTACTGTCTTAAAGGTCTCTCGCTCCTTCACGGCTCGAGGGTCAACTAGCCGCGTCGTAGTATGTGCCTTCATGTAATCCGTGTACTGAAGGCCACGTTGAGTCGTATCTGCCGAATAGTCATCAGGTCGCCCCGCACCGATCTCTGTAAAAGTCAACTTCTTTGCTAGAACCATTGGCTCCGGTTCCTTGTACACTATAACATCCTTCCCCTCATTGGTCACCGTCTTCTCAAAGATATCATTAAACTTCTTTTTGTTGTATTTGCCAAGAGCGATGCGATTGATCGCGATCTCCTCGCGCTTGCCGCCATCAGAAGCAACCATTACATCGCCATATCCGCCATCATGATCATCCTCGAGCCTATTTTCCTCAAAGAGCTTATTGAACTTATCGCGAAGAGCAACAGGTGCATCTCCGGGGGCAGCCGGGGCAGGTCGCGAGGCATAATAATCGGTCGATGCGCTCTTGAGCTCGTGGTGACTCCTATTGTTCTCGCGCGCATTGATCTCCGTAGCAAGTACTCGAAAGCACTCAGTTACAAGGTTGAAAAGCTTCTCTGACCCACCCTTGTCCGGATGAACTAGACGCGCCGTGCGCCGGTACGCGTTCTTCAGCTGATCCCATGAGCATCCTTTGACAACCCCAAGAACCTCATACGGATCCACCTCGCTTAGCTTTGGTGCCATCAATGCAGCAGGCGCCGCGGCCTCACGGGCTTTAAAATCATTATAGTATTGTTCATAAGAACTCCGACTTTGCGAGTTATTGTTGCCCATTACTTAATACGTACGCTAATGTCTTTCGCATTTGGTACGCGCTATCGCCAACTCGCGATAGAACCCTGATACATGAATTGAATCTTTAAACAACAACTCCGACAACGTGCACTCCTCGAACTCTTCATCAGACACCGAATACTGCACCTTTCCAAGAGTGTAGCCCCGTTGCGGCAATTCGCGCCAAAGTTGCTGCAGGCAATGCAAACACGGCTTGGAGTTCCCAAACAACCCCGATCGCGACGTTCGAATAACCAACAAATCCACCTTCTTCAAACGCTTATGGCGCTGCAACGGGGGCAACTTTGACAACGCACAATCCTCGGCATGCACAGTTAACTGGTATGCATTGCCCTTATAATGGTTCTCGCCATAGCTTAGAACCTTTGGAGGGGCAATTATGTTCGTAAAAGATCGCGGCGTGGTTGGAGCCGTTGTCGAATATCACCCGCCGCCTCAACGACATAGAGGACGCAAGAGACAACACTCGCTGGGACAAAGGCATCTTTGATGTCTTGCTTGTATACTTCTAGTGTCTCAAGCGCTACAATCCTTTATATCCGTTTATGGGCGTTTTGGTTTAAAGGCACCGCTTATCTTATTTGTAGAAGCACAAGAACATGATCGTCAATTTTTTGATAGCTGTGTCCAAACCGGGGCGGCTATTAGATTGCCCCTTTGATCGCACGGATCCAATCTACGACTCTATCGTTTTCGATGAAGCCATTGATAACTCCTCTATCGAGACCTTTCTTCACAAGAATGTTCAACCAACGTCCTCCGCCAACGGCATTATTCTTCTTGTAAATCCTAAAGCACCTTGTATTCGAATGTACATGAACAATGCCGAGCGAGTCTACATGCGCCTCTATGAAACGAGTGCAGGTACGGAACAAGCGAGCCCAGACGAGCGCTTTTGGTTCAGGGATTTTGATGCATTTGATATTAAGAGCTATTCTATTGAAAAGTTTGATCTTATTCGGAATCTTAAATACCGCGACATCACTTACGCTCGACGCCACCTCAAGACACATCATGGGGAGATTGGCTACTTGAATGAACTTACGATGATTATGGAGCACGGTGAGAAAGATCGGCCCGACCGCACAGGCGTTGGAACCATTTCGACCTTTGGCCATCAGCTGCGCTTTGATATCTCTCACAGCATCCCCCTTCTTACAACAAAGTTCGTTCCATGGAAAGCAGTCATTAAAGAGTTGCTTTGGTTCCTTCGCGGCGAAACCGATTCGAAGACTCTCGAGAAGGACGGGGTGAACATTTGGCGCCTCAACTCAACCCGTGAGTTCCTTGACAAGAATGGCCTCAACGACTACCGCGAAGGCACCATTGGCCCTATGTATGGATGGATCTGGAACCACGTCGGTGCTACCTATAGTGGACCAGACACTGACTACGGAAATTCCGGCATCAATCAACTCGAGAACTTGATCACCGGCCTCAAGGAAGATCCGTATTCGCGGCGTCATCTGCTCACAACTTACAGTCCCGAGCACGCAAAGAGTGGCGTATTGTATCCATGCCACGGTGTGATCACCCAGTTCTATGTCCACGCTCCGACCAACGGTGGCCTAATGCAACTAAGTTGCCATACCTATTGCCGCAGCCAAGACACCTTTCTAGGACAGCCATTTAACATTGCGAGCTATGCTATACTAACCTATATCATTGCTAAAATGTGCAATATGACCCCAAAAGAACTAGTATTGTCTACAGGCGACACACACATCTACAAGAGCCACGTCGCCCAAGTGCAACAACAACTCACTCGCACCCCATGGCCGTTTCCGATCCTTGAAGTCAACGACGACATTCAACATAAATCCTTCAAAGAGATCACAATAGACGACTTTAAGCTAATAGGATACATTCACCATCCTCCGATCAAGGCTGATATGGCTGTGTAGCCGTCTCGGCCGCGTCGGTGACCACAATATTATCATCGAGCATTTCGACCATCGAGTAAGTGAGCTGGCCATACTTGCTCATCATGACCTTCTCGTCCAAGTTGTATGCCTTGGCGATCCTCTCAATAACATCGCGCGTCATTTGCTTGCAAAGAGCGACCACAAGATCTGACATAGCGTAGCGTCTTTTTCCCAAACATACCCATGTCCAAACAATTTTTCATTCTGATATAAAGGATAAATACAGAAGGACTTGTATAGAGTAGATCACAATCGGATAGCATGGCTCCGTGGGAGTTCTTTGAACCAACCGCCGAGGAGTATTACTTTGGCAAAGACGCGGACACTTACTCAAATGCGGATGACTCGATCGATTCGGAAGACTCAGATCCGTCATTCGATGTCTATGACCAGTACGAAGAGCCGCATAATGGTCAACCCCAAAATATCGATCATGTATTACGTTGGCGACAGCTCCATGTGGGAGAACAATGCCTGGAAATCTCCTCTGAAGGAGATGTAAAAAACTCATCAGGAAGTTTGTTCGAAGGAAGCACAAAGGGGATCCATCTTGCAGGAACGCCCTATGCGGTCTTCGCTGCCGCCGATGCGCTCTTGTATGTGCACGACCTTGTGTACGTAGCCTTCAACGGTCCACCGCCGTCTGGTTGGGAAGTTCGACACAGGAAGAGTCAAAAGCGTGACATGTATTGCAATGCCCTTCGCCACTTGACTATAGCACCTACCTTACTAATTCAACGGCCAAATGAACAACACCATCATACATGCGATCCAAACAAACCGTCAGGTCTTCGCTCGACGAACTCAGACGCGGCGTCAGCACATGCTTAGAGTCAATAGGATCGGGGATCTCAAAAGTCAGATCGAGATCTTCCACATCGAATGCATCGCACACATGCCTCTTAAACTCCTCGCGTGTACGGTTCTTAAAGTAGAACTTCATATAAACATGCTCATGTTTGATGATGGCAGACATCTTCTTGGTTGGTGCCTTGAACCTTTCGCATACGACCGTCTTCCAATCAGGGAGCTCTGTCCCACAGAAGCGGCATGCGATCTCTTCGATACCACCAAGTCTTGACATCTGCCACTTTGCAAGGCAGTGCCTATGAGTATACATGTTACAGCCGCATGTCTTCTGTAAAGGGTTATCGATCTTTCCTGAGTCTAGGCAAATCCAGCACACGTCAACTACTTGTTCTATCATCTTTCAAACACACTATGTTTCGTACCGATTTCCAAACAAATTTTCAATTTTTCAGACTCGACGTATTAGTTTTATTTTTAGAAAACACGCGATTAGGAAGCTGCTAGTTTTGAAAAGCGCATTTCGTACAATTTGTACAATGATCCTGTTGTAGGCCGAATCGCAAGCTCCATCCAATGATCCCACACTTTCCGTTGCATTCGCCGACACGCTCTCTCTTCATGCTCGGGGCGGCACAAATGGTTCTTTCGGCAAAAGCTTAAAAAGTTGATGTACTTTTCTTTTATTTTTTGCAATTCGGAGTCCTCAAGCTCGCTAGTCAAGCGTCTTTTACTCACATAAGCCCATTTATCGATGGGCAAACTTGTCGGGCATAGTCCAAGTAAGTCTATGCATTTGTGAAAGAAATGGCACACTATTGCCGACTCGTCTAAAGTGGAATGATTTATATACAGGGCAACCGTCACATTTTCTAATGTGATCTCGGCATTTGCGCCTTGACCGCACACCTTAAAAGAGATGTGATCCCACCGATTAGTTGTACGACCTTCAATATTCGAGTAAATGTATATTGATTCTTTGCAAGGGTGTGTTACTGTTACAGGCAAGCCGGATAAGCGCGCCTTAACATATGTAAAAATAGGGTCTTCTACGTCGTCCATTTGTCTGTTTATTGCTTAGACCACTTGTTGACAATTTTTGCGAGTGAATCTCCAATGCGCACACGATCCCCGACGTCGACAAGGACCTCAACATTGCGCATGGGCATCCATATATCTACCCGACTACCCAGTTTGATCAAGCCAAACGGTTGCCCCTTCGCGATTGCTTGCTCCTCCTTTAGAAATGGAACAATCCTTCGCGCTACCATGCCTGCTATCTGAACTACTTTAACATCCCCTATAGCTGTATCGAGTTCCGTTTCTACTCTTTCATTGAACATGCTCTTTGAAAATAGATAGGCAGGCTCAAAGGTTCCAGCGATGTGCGTGACAGACTTGACAACCCCATCAAGTGGCGCATACTGAACGTGAACATTATGAACATTTAGAAAGATCGCAATTTGCACAAAACCATTTGTGTCGCATCGTATGTCGAGGACTTTCCCGTCGCATGGGCACATCACCGTGTCCTCGGCGGCACCAGCGGCATCTTCTGCGATTGAAGCTCCGCGAAAGAACAAGAGCAGGCTTATGAGAAGAAAGGCCGTGAAGATTCCGAGTGTCTTGGACTCGAGCCAAAGCGATCCGATTACAAGAAAAACGATTATAAGAATGTATTCAGGGGCTGTATGTATATAGTTGTTCATCTAATTTCCCCTTGTCTTTTTATTTCACCTTGTCCTTGGTACAAACCCACTTGCACTGAGAGGTTGTAGCCACCGCATCCTTTTCACTACCCGTGTCTCTAAAGAGAAGCCGATAGCGATCTTGTGTGGTCACAGTGTGCTGCATTGCTTCCGCAATCTCTTCCTTCTCGGCCATAGACAGTGTATTGAAATCTAAAGTGTTTATGAAGGAATGACGGATGATCGTTACGGTCAAGGGTTTGCCAAAGAGCTCTTGAAGCCGATCACCGGCCCACCGGCTGAACCCATTGGATGTAAAAGGATCGCCGAATCTGTTTACAAACAAGAAGGCACGGGGTTGAAGGTTCAAGCTCATCCGGAGCTCTTTTGTTAACTCTTTCGGCAGTTCGCGAACCGATGGCTTATGGTATCGTTTCGTTTTGAATTGACTTATAATGAGTGTTTTTTCATCTATAATGTGATTGGGATCAGGAGACGCAGGCATGGCATTCGATTTGTAGAGAGCAACGCGACCATACTCGCATCGTATGGGAGGAAGATATGTATAAAGCCCAAGAAGAAGCTTATCTATCACACCTGATCGAAGAGAGTCCCGTTTCTTTATGATGTCCGCGAAGGGCACATAGCCGTCCTTTTGGCGATCCGATGGCAAGTTTTCCTTGTACCGCGCTTCAACGGCTTGGTCGGCAACTTTGAATACTTCTACGTACTTTTTGTATGCTTCAGGGCATTGCTCGGCAAATCCTTGATTGTACTTATATAATCCCAAAATGAAGCTAAAGTATACCTTTCGGCTAGTCACGTTTGGGTATTCCTTTTCAAGCCAAGGGATATACACTTCGGGGTGGCTTGCAATATAGAATAGGCTACGCTTTGTTTCGCGTTTCAGCATTGATCCACGGTCCTTGTACGTCTTCTTTGTGACCGGGGACAAATCTGCTGCCATGATGGCTTTCAGTAAGTTGGATCGACCTGTATATGGCATATCGTGTCCTGTGCACCCTACGTGTCCTCTACATCTTGATTGCGATATTCTTTGTTATCCACTGTCATGAGCTACTTTCTAACATTTTTAAATTATTTTTCACTTGGGTGCCTTCGGTGGGTGCTACCATCTTATTGATCTCAAGGCTTGGCCATTGGCCCTTGCGTACTTTTCAAACGATTGCAACTACTTATAACCTGCCAAGGCAATGCCCAATGGCTTTCAGGGTAAATGATAAGTTATCAACATTTCTTAAAGAATTCTATAACTTCAAGAACTCTATGAACTCAGTAACTCCGTGTAGCTATATTAAGCGGGTACTTATGCCTATGGCATCAAAAAGTTCAAGGGCTCTAGGATCTTAAAGCCTCAACGTCCCAAGTTGCCTCCTTAATATAGCTACACGCATTTGACTTAAGACACGAGCGTACTTTTAAAATTCTTTATAATTTCTATGATTTTTCGGTAAGCCTCGATGGGTAGGGTGTACCATCTTATTTGCTTCAAGGCTTGGCCAACGGCCCTTGCGTACTTTTCAAACGATTAGAAAGATTTATAACCTGCCAAGGTAAACCGCAAGGATCCTTTAACGAACCCGTGGACTCTCTAAGGAACCTAATGACCATACTGATCTAGTGCGGATCATGAACAATTCTTTATACTTTCTATCACGTCAATGGCTATTGACCCCCAATGGGTAGGGTGTACCATCTTATAAGCTTCAAGGCTTGGCCATTGGCCCTTGCGTACTTTTCAAACGATTAGAAAAAGTTATAACCTGCCAAGGTAAACCG
>Ga0049081_10000484_pt1 | contig 15185 bp, 20 predicted proteins | sample GreLakmeER78MSRF_FD_66717 | JGI IMG/M metagenome (GOLD analysis project Ga0049081, IMG submission 66717) | Freshwater lentic microbial communities from great Laurentian Lakes, MI, USA - Great Lakes metaG ER78MSRF | ecosystem: Environmental > Aquatic > Freshwater > Lake | place: Great Lakes...
GAAAGTTGTGTTATTTGTGGTAGAAAAACAAGTTATACCAGAAACACACACGTTGATATGAGAAGGGGTTTTATTGATGGCGTTGGACAAGCTTGTGACGGTTCTTGTAGAATTTAAAAAAAAAGTTTGGCGGTTCGGATTTTGCGCGTATCTTTGTAGTGTTAAAAACAACCACTACTATGACAAACACAATCTCTACCCCGACCAAATCAATCATCAAAGTAACTGAAGGCGTAATGTCAGGAGACGTATTCTACGGCTCATTTGACACCATCATAGACGGCAAACGTCTGTCGGTTACGGTCTCTAACTTCCTTAAAGACACAAACAAGGAATACGAGTTCCGTGTGGCAGGAAAATGTCAGGCAGGATTCATCACTATCCACGACACCAAAGGAACTCCTCATTCAGTTATCGCTGGTTACAAGAAAGATGCTTTGATTAACATTCAGGTGAAGGGTGAAAGTGGACATTGGTTCAACGTATTCACTACCAAAGGTGGTAAGTGGAACGGTATTGACAAAGGGTTCTTGGAAGTTATGACAGTTGGTGATATGAGAAGTTCTCACCCCAAAATGTGTGATATGAACATTTGGGATTTCATGGGAGCTAAAACTTGGGCAGACAAAGCCTTCACTCAAAACTAAGAGTGAGAATCCCCTCTGAAAAAAAGAGGGGATTTTTTTCTTTTTTGCTTGTGGGAATGAAGTTTATTTGTATCTTTGTATAACAAATAACAACCACCATGACAGACACCATCAAAATCACCGAGAAAGTTCGTAACTACCAAGGAAACAACAGTTTTATCAACAAAATGAAAGATTCCCTTGACCAATGGGGACGTTTAACACCAAAACAAATGGAAGCCGCAGAAAAATGTCTTAACAGTCAACCAACCAAGATTACTGTAGATGAGCGTCCTGAACTCAAACGTATCGTAGAGTACACAGGGGAAAGTAAGTTCGTAAAGGACATCGCCGAGAAGTTCCAAAAGTGGGGAACTTTGACTGACAAACAAATCACAGCTGCGATTGCTCAGATTGACAAAGAGGAATACAAAGACAAGGTTCTTAAACTACGTATTCCGACTCCTGGTGAGACTATCTTGATTGGTCGTAAGATTGGTCAACAACTCAAAGAAACTTACGGTCTTGAGTTTAACCCAACCTTAATTGATATCACCAAGATGTTGGGTATATCACCAAAGGCTGTGAAGTTCCAAGGTAAGATGACGGTAAAGCGTAGCAAGGTTTGTATGTGTTGTGCTAAAACTTTGACCGATGAGTTCTCAATGTTGACTGGTATGGGTAAGATTTGTTCTAAACACATGAGGGTCCCATACATCACCGACAGGTCTCAGGCGGAACAATACCGTGAGGACTACCTCAAAAGAGTGGAAGAGATTGGTTTGATGGAGTTTTGGATTCCAAGGTCACAAATCAAAAAGTGGGAGGGTGACAGGAGTATCATGTTGGAAATGTTGTCCTAAAGTGTAAGGGTCTCTGTAAAAGGAGACCCTTCATTTTTTATTACGAACTGCAACACTGAGCATTCCAAGGAGTAGAAAAACCAATATCAGTGGTAATAGTTCCTGTAACATTCAAATAAATATTTTTCTTGAAAAAACTCAATTGACTCGTAGATTTGTTTACCTATAATTTTATTGTATGCAAACAAAAAAACCATCGGCAATCGTTTACGGTTGGCACACTTTGGGGGAGATTATATTACATTCAGACATTTACTGGGAGGAACACCTTCATGATGAGGTTGTGATTTATTCTTTACCCTATGAGAATACAGTCATTGAAGATTATACACAGTATAAACCTGACCTAATTATTTCTTTTGATGAGAACATTGAAATACCACATTTCCATCTAACAAGATTTCACATTCATTATGATGAACCGTTACCTGATATGGTTTTGGCGAATGTAATTGTATGTCAGTCTGTTTTCAGAAACACCGAATACATACGTCCACGGTTCTCAGTATTCACTCCAACGTATAAGACAAACGAAAGGATTTACAGAACCTATGAGAGTATGAAAAAACAAACATTCACCAATTGGGAATGGATTGTGTTGGATGATTCACCTGATGATGTTACGTGGAATATCCTCAAGAAAATTGCTGAGAAGGACTACAGGGTAAAACCTCACAAGTTGTATCCAATTACGGGTGGTAACGTTGGTTTGGCAAAACACAGAGCGGCAACACTTGGTGATGGGGATTGGTTGGTTGAGTTGGACCATGATGATGCATTAACTTCAGAGTGTTTACAAATCTCTCATGATGCCATCCTTCAATACCCCGATGCTGGTTTCCTATACACAGACGTGACCGAGTGTTACGAGGATGGTGAATTCAAATACTATGACCACGATTGGTCAGGTGATTGGTACGCAAGACACGACAATTACTTTGACTTTGGATATGCTGGTCATACCAAAGTTATGGTTGATGGTGTGGAGAGACTGGCACATTGGTACCCTGATATCAACCCATTGTCCATACGGTTTAACATATCAATGCCAAACCATGTAAGAATGTGGGAGAGAAAACTATATCATGAGATTGGTGGACACAACAAGTTGACACCTGTTGCTGATGACTTTGAACTTATTGTTCATACATTTCTACATACACGAATGATTCACGTCAAAAAAATGTTATACATTCAATATAACAATAAAAACTCAACGGTTGATAACAACGCGACAGACATCAATCGTAGAGCAAGATTAATCCGAGACCACTATGACAAACGAATTCATGAGAGAATCATTGAGTTGGGTTTTGAAGATTGGAATTGGGATGAAGAACTGGGTCACTCTCAGAAGTTTCAAAACCGTGGGGGAGTGAGAAAGTATCATAATGAAGAACAAGTAATGAATTACATCTATGAATAATAACAAGAAAATTAAATTGTGTTTAAACGCAATGGTTGCCAACGAGGCACCAACAATAACCCGAATGTTAGAAACAGTGTGGAGACACATTGACTATTGGGTTATCCAAGATAACGGTTCAAAAGACGGAACTCAGGACATTATCCGTGACTTCTTTGCGGAAAAAGGAATCCCTGGTTTACTCTATGAGATTGAATGGCAATATCCAGGTTGGAACCGAGACCATACCTTAAAGACATGTCTTCAAACAGACCACGGATGTCAATGGATTTTGAGGATGGACGCTGATGAGATTCTTGAGGTTGATGAAGATTTTGATTGGTCCGTATTGGATGACTTGAGTGTGGATTCTTATAACGTAATTGCACATGCAAACGGTATGAGATACTACCGAACTTGGTTGTGGAATGCTGACCGACCATGGTTCTTCCAACACGATAAAAGACACGAAACAATCCACTTACCTGAAATCGGTGAAGGGTTTGTTAGAGTTACTCTCCCTGAAGGATTCAGACACGTGGTTCACAGTGACGGACAGACTTGGAATGTTCCAAGAAAGTTCTTGAAAGACGCGTTGGAACTTGAAATTGATAAAGTGGTTGGTAATACCGTTAAAGAAGATTTGTATCACCTTTGGTATGTTGCAAAATCATACTCTGATTGTTGGGGTAAGTCTGATGAACTTCCATTTGGTTTGGACCACTCAAAAGAATTTGCTAGAAGATGTATTTTCTACTACGAAAAGTTCATGGAGTATTCTCACAACTATTATGTTACTGGTAGACCTGCAAGAATTGATGAGATGGCTTACTTCGCATTTATCTTGATGGGTCAGGCTTGGGAAGTGATTGGTGACTTGGAAAAAGCTGAAAAGTGTTTCCATCAGGCAGAGGCGTTCGCTCCAATAAGAAACGAACACTTACTCTACCTGTGTTTCTTCTTGGAAACTCAAAGAAGATACGATGAAATCTATTGGCAGTTACAAATTATGATGGGACAAGAAAGAGTGAATCCATTTCCTCAGATGTGTTTTTTGATTGAAGACCGTTGCTACCATAACACATCAAATTTCTTACAAGAGTGGTCAGATAAACTCAAACGTAGAATTGAGGAACCAGTATTAAGTTCTGACGGTGTTGAATTTGATTTCGAATAACAAATATGATTACCTAATCGTAGGTGCAGGACTCTTCGGAGCAACCTGTGCCTACGAGTTGGGTAAAAATCATAGAGTACTTGTAATAGATAAAAGAAGTCACATTGGGGGTAACTGTTATACCGAAGATGTTGACGGAATTCATGTTCACCGATACGGTGCGCACATCTTTCATACAGACAGTAAAAAGATATGGGATTGGGTAAACCAATTTGCAGATTTTAAACAGTTTGTTAATTCACCCATAGCAAATTATAAAGAAGAGTTATACACCCTTCCATTTAATATGTGGACGTTCCACCAACTGTGGGGTGTAAAAACAGAAGAACAAGCAAGGGCGAAGATAGAGGAACAAAGATACAAGGGTCCTGTAACTAACTTAGAACAACAAGCCTTGTCTATGGTCGGTACCGACATATATGAGAAGTTTATTAAGGGATATACCGAGAAACAGTGGGGGAAGAAATGTGCGGAATTACCTGCGTCAATCATCAAAAGAATACCTGTAAGGTTTACGTGGGACAATAATTACTTCAATGATAGATACCAAGGTATTCCTGTTGGCGGGTACACACAGATATTTGAAAGGTTATTGGACAATGTTGATGTGTTCTTGAACCAAGACTTCTTTGAAAACAAAGGAATGTGGGAAGAAGCTGCGGATAAGATAATCTACACAGGACCAATTGATAAGTTTTTTGATTACGAACATGGTAGATTAGAATACCGTAGTTTGAGATGGGAGAACGTCCATATTACTTCACACAGTTTCCAAGGACATCCCGTGGTTAATTATACTGACAGTGATACACCATTCACAAGGATTTTAGAACATAAGTTCTTTGACTATCAAAATCAAAAAACAAGTTATGTTAGTAAAGAATATCCCTGTGACTATACAGGTGACAATGAACCGTATTATCCAATCAAGGATGATACAAATGGTGAGATTTACACCAAATATAAAATACAAGGTGATAAACTTGAGAAGTATATGTTCGGTGGTAGGTTAGGAACTTATCAATACTATGACATGCACCAAGTGATTGCTCAGGCACTCCATCTTTGTCAGAAAATAAAAATGGGTTAAGTTTTACTCAAATGAAACATCTGTACAACAGAATGAATCGTTAGATACTTGAGAGATGATGTTAGTTATTTTTGACTTGAGTCTATTGGCAATTGCAATTCTATCAACAAACTCAGAATCTGTATAGATTTTTAATCCATAAACCCAATCACACATTGCTGACATAACAGGTGATTTAAATAAAAATGTTATGTCAACACGGTATACATCAGATAAAATAGGGTCTTTCTTGATTGCCGACTTGACAATCTTTTGTAGAGACCTTTTTAATATGAGATTTTTATCCGGCATGTTTTGGTAAGTATAAACATAAATACTTAAATATCCTCATTTATGTTTCAATAAACGAGGTATTTCTTATATCATAGGTATTTATTTTTAAAGGTCATCAATGAAAAGACGATTAGTAGAAGATATTAAGAGACAACAGAAATTAATGAATATTGAAGAACAATCATTTTTTGATGTTGAGAAATTTATGAAAGGTAGTTCTACACCACAAGATGCGACATATGTTGATACAAAAACCATAATTCCTCAAACATCTCCAGGTTCTTTTGAAGAGATTACAAACAAAGTTATAAGTTCTTTAGAGGGAGGTTATTATCATCCTAAGATGAATTTAGGAGCTATGGGTGACTCAGGTGAAACTATGATGGGTATTGATAGAAAACATGGTGGTGATATTAATACTTCATCTGATGGAAAAGAATTTTGGAATTTAATTGATAACGCAGGTGCCAGTTCAAAGTGGAAACACAACTATAAAGGTGGTGATTTAGAACCAAAATTGAAAAGTTTGGTTGCTAAAATGATGAAGCCATTCTTTTTGAAAAATATGAACAACTATCTTTCAACTGAAGCGAGAAAGATAGTTGAGTCAAACCCTAACTTAATGTTTCATTTTGTCTATTCTACATGGAACGGACCTGGATGGTTCCGAAAATTTGCTAGAGTTATCAATGATGCTGTGAAGAAAGGTATTACTGACCCGAACAAGTTAACTGAAATTGCCATACGCTCAAGGATAGATTCAGGTAATAGTTTAATTGCTCAAGGTGGTAAAAAAATTGACAATATATTAGGTACCAACGTAGCTTAAAAAAAAGAAGGGGACATAGTCCCCTTCAAAAAGTCTGGTTAAACACTAATCAACACTCTCGGACAACCAGCCAACCCTCAAATGATACTACAATCATAAGGGTGGAAATATTTTTATCAAGTCTTTGTAATGTGAAATATTGAAGTTACTTTTGTGGTATGAAAGTTCACAAAAATCATTGGGGTCTCATCGGATGGTGTGTCTTATTTGTCTTTGTACTCATCATATCATTAATAGTTCACTCATGAAAATAGTATTACAAAAAGGTCAAGGGTTGTTTTTTACTTCGGACACTCACTACAACCACGCAAATATCTGTCGAGCAACTACAAATTGGGGTGGACAGGATAATTTAACAAGAGATTATAAATCACTTGAACATATGAACAGTACGTTGGCAAACAGAATCAACGAGATGGTTGGTGAGGATGATATTTTAATTCACTTGGGTGATTGGTCATTTGGTGGTTTTGAATCTATTGAGGAGTTCCGTAGCCGTATTCTTTGTAAGAATGTTCACTTGGTCTTTGGTAACCACGACCACCACATTCGTAGAAACAAGGGTGACATCCAAAGAATATTCTCATCATGTCAAGATTATCTTCACTTGGATATTCGCAAACCTGAAGGTAAGGAAGTTATGAAATACTCTATGGTGTGTATGCACTACCCAATTGCTTCTTGGGATGGTATGAACGATGGTGTGGTTCACTTACACGGACACGTTCACTTACCACCTAACTTGAGAGTTAATGAAGGTAAAGCAATGGACGTGGGGGTTGATGGTAATGATTTATATCCAATCTCATTTGAAGAGATTAGGAATATTATGAAAGATAGACCTCGTAAAAAATTGGTGTTACCTAAAGACCACCATGAAAAAAGATTAGAAGTGTGATTTTATCTTTCTTACTTTGTTCTTGAACCAGCGTTTTAGGTAATACCAAAACCTTTTTCTTGGGTTGTTAAAATCTATAAACTCCTTTTCAATCTCAGAATTTTTACCTTTAACTTTGTAATAAATTTCGGGATTAATAATTGATTGTTCTTTTTGTTTCATATACTATTATAATATATCTTTGTTAAATGAAAAATCTATACTTAGTTCGCGGATTACCTGGGTCAGGTAAGTCTACATTAGCCCGTGAAATATCAACAGCATTTGTTGAGGCGGATATGTTCTTCTTAAATCATGAAGGGGAATATGTGTTTGATGGTTCCAAAATTAAAGAAGCTCATGCTTGGTGTAAGGCAACGGTTCGTGAGTGGATGGGAATGAATGACGATACATACGGGTTAGAATATTCTGATATTGCGGTGTCAAACACTTTCACTCAAGAATGGGAGATGGAGGATTATTATGAGTTGGCTAAAGAATATGGTTACCGAGTCTTTTCTTTGGTTGTTGAGAACCGTCACGGTGGTGTGAATACTCATGGTGTTCCTGAGGAAAAGTTGGAACAGATGAAAAATCGTTTTGAGTTTAAGGTTTGATATGGATTGGAAAGAATATTTTTTAAACATTGCCGAGTCGGTTAAGTTAAAGTCAAAAGACCAACGAACACAGATTGGTGCGGTTATAGTTGGACAGGATAAAGAGATTGTCTCAACGGGATTTAATTCATTCCCTCGTGGTATTGATGACAATGTCCAAGAGAGACAGGAACGTCCTGAAAAATATTTTTGGATGGAACATGCAGAAAGAAATGCTCTTTACAACGCGGCTCGTATTGGTGTATCAACTAAGGGTACTACGATGTATTTGACCTGTGGTATACCTTGTACGGATTGTGCTAAGGGAATTATATCTTCAGGAGTTAAGTCAATCTATTGTAAAAGAGAAGACACAACTAAGAATAGAGAGTATTGGGATGAACATGCAAAACGTAGTTTGGTGATGTTTCAAGAAGCTGGTGTTGAAATATTCTACTACGACTAGTTTGATTATTTAAAAAAACTTGATTAACATTGAATTATGAATATGACATTAAATTTAGTTGGATGGTTATTTTATCTCATTGGGATGATATGGGGAACCATTCGTGAAAAAAAAGAAAATCAAAAAATTAAGGACGCAACTTCATTTCTTGGTGAAGCAATTAAAACGGGTGATACTGAAATTTACGAAGACGCTACGTTTCAATTAAAGAAGGCTCAACTTGACCAAATTGGTCCTTACAGTTCTTACAGTATCAAAACTCATTTCTTTACCTTAGGTTTAGGTATTTTTATTTCAAATCTTATTCTTATATTTTTATAACTATGAACATCAAACAAGCGCTAAAACAAAAAAATAAGTTGGTGAAGAAAACATCAGACTTATACAACCGTCTAAATGAGAATAACTCAGTTGAAGAAGGTGCGGTCCGTCATTATGACGTTGACGAAACTCTTACCGAATTGTTGAACAATGTCGACGATTTGATTGAATTAAAAACTAAAATCCATATAGCAAACATGGAGGTTTATGATAAAATTTTTAAGATGTCAGAACTCAAAAGTTTGTTGAAGAACCTTCGTGGTTTAGATTGTGGTGAAGGTACGGTAAGAAAAATGCACCGTTACAGTGATGAAACCCCAATGGTAAAAACCACTATTATTGATGTGGTTCGTCGTAATAACTTGATTGAACTTTTTGAAAGTAATATTGAAAAACTTCAAGATGAATTGGATGTTCACAACGCAACCAAAACAATCTAAAGATAGTTGAGTCCGTCAGAGATTAAATTTTCATTCAGGCTTCGGCTTTACACTAGAAACCATGATATCAGGATTTGATTTTGCTTTTAAAATTCAACCGTCAAGAGATTCAACAAGCAAACTTTAACATTTAAAACTCTTTCTGATATTTTTTTTCTGTACGAGACTCACTACCCTCACTCTTTACGAGTGGGGGTTTTTTATTATGATTAAAGTATGATATACTTCTTTTACTTGATATTGTTATGTTTTGTTTTGTGTGCAGGACTAATCTTTGGTGAGATTATTACCAACAAGATACCAAATAGCTCATTTGCTAAATGGTGGAGAAAATATGTAGTATCTGATGATGATTTGGAAGGTTTAGATTAATTAAACCTTTGCGTGAAAATTAATATCTTGCGTGAAAATTAATATCGTCATAGACACTTGGTATTGACCTCATCAACAATGGTCGTTTGTCGGGGTGTAAATCTTTGGGAAATTTTATATTGTAAACTAGTTCGGGTCTAAAATCTTGAAGATAAGGACCTGTAATTATAACATTAAGATTTCTACCATTAACAATTCTTCTGAGTCTATCTGTCATAAAACCCTGAAGTTCTAAAATTTTATCTTCCATGAATTTGTAATTAACGTGTTTGAATATGATTTTATCAAAATCTTCTTCTAAACCAACTAATTCCAATGATTCTATAATTTCGTCTTCAACTTCTTCTTCAAAAAATTTATAATAATTAGAATCATAGTTTGGACCCAACATATGAAATTTAGAACTATCAACCTTAACAGTTAGTTCTAAATTACCTAAAGGTCCTGATTCTTTTATTGAAAATGGTATTGAATAGAGACTAAACAAATCTTTTAACATTTTCGTGGCAATTCTAATTTTACTACTCATTATTTTAAATACTTTTCACAATCATAATAATTCAACTTGTTTTGAATGTTATCTATTAAAAAGAGGTCAACATCTTTTAGTTTTATTAAAAACTCAAGTTCATAAAGATAACAAATACATTCCTCTTCTGATTCTGATAGATTTCCATTTGAAAGTTCTATGTGTTTAGATTCATGAACAATAGCACATGCAATATTATTAATATTACCATTTCTAACTTCGGTGGTAGTTAGAAAAATACTTTTACCTTCGGTGGTTGAATAATTACCATTCCAAAATCCTATGTGATTACAATTACTTGTGACAAATTTATAAGTTGTTGAATCTGTTTCTTTTATTAATGTGAAAGCATTGTGAACAACTTGTTCCCAACTATCACCAACAACATCAATTTTAACTTGTGCGTTAATTGATAGTGAAAAAGTTAATAATAGTAAAAAAACTAAGTGTTTTATCATATTTATAATTACACTAATTAACACTCTTATGAGAAAAATAATCGCTGCAATTTTTGCACTAACCACGTGGGTCACATTACAAGCACAGACGTGTCCCACACCAACCACATCAGGAGTTCACGTTACTTTAGATTCCACGTACCAACTTGGAAAATATAGTGCGGGTTACACTGATGTTGGATTGTGCTTTTACAACAGTTCTTCCGAGAACATAACCGCTGTACAGTTTAGATTGTTTTATGATAATCAGGCTTTCAGTGGAGTCGACACAGTAACCTCAACTAACACATCTTTTTCACAGAGTCTTCAGTATGTTGATGCACCTGCTTCAGGATATGTTACGATTACTTTGGTTTACACAGGAACCAACTCATCGTTTACAATTCCTGCAGGTTCGTTGTTCAATGTAAAGATGAATCACACATCTTCATTGGCAACAACTTACTTCACAGTGACTGACATGAAATTTGTTGGTTCAAGTAGTTTCTCACAAACTGCAACAAAACAATCAGGTGATGATAACAGTTTGAATCTTACAAACTTTGGTGGTGTTTTGAAATCACAGAAGATGTCATTTAAAGGTAAGTTTGTAAACGTCACAGGAACCGTGTCCAAAAATTTGGCGGTTGCTTTAGACAAGAAACTTAAGACATCATCTACTTGGACGCAAGTCACATCACAGAAAACAAACGTAAACGGTCGTTTTGCGTTTACCGATGTTGAAATTGATACAAGTGCATGGAACGTAAGAATTAGAGTTCAAGGAGACACGATGAGTGTTGGTAATGTGGTGACAACCGCAGATGCTCAGAGAATTAACCAATCTGTTTTGGGTACAAATACAATGACAGGTTTTGATTTCTATTCATCAGATGTTAACGGTGACAATAAGGTTACAATTTCTGACGTTTATGGTGTTTATGCGAGAGTTGCGGGTAGATTCACCACTTGGGCGAATTCAGTACCTGATGTTAAGTTCTTCACTCAAAGTGAATACTCAGCGATTAATGGTACAACGACATCTCAACAAACAACATATCCGGGTGTAACTAATTTTACATTTAATATTGTTGCGGGTCAACCTGACTCAGTTACATACTATGTGTTGGTACCGGGTGATGCTAACGGAACAGGATTCAAAAGAGCTCGTTTGATTCCAATTGAAATTGTTAACCCAAACAACGCTAACAAACGTATTATTGACGTTACAACTCAATACGACAATAATCTAAAAACCATTGAAGTAAACTTCCCAACACTTGGTGTTGATGAAGGTAATTTGGTAAGAGTTCCTGTAAAATTAAAAACATCAGGAATTGACTTAGGAGCGTTACAACTTTCAATGAAATATGATTCTGATTTGTTAGAGTTTGTATCACTTCAAAATGAATTGAAATCTTCTTATTGGATTTCTTTCATTAATGTAAACGATAACGAAGTTGAGTGGGGTGGATACGACCCAACAAATAATAGAAATTTGGTTAAAGACGGTGAGACTTTATTCACATTAGAATTCCGTTCTAAAATGACTCAGAGTGAATGGAACAAAAGTCCTTTATATGTTACAAGAAAATTTGCTGGTGACAATGTTGCAACTGATTTAATTATCACACCAACAGATGGTATCTTACAAGTCTTCAAAAGAGACCCTACCGAGTTATCGGGTTTTGAAAAGATGAGAGTTTACCCAAACCCAACTATGGGTGAAACCATGATTACATTTAAGATATACGAGAAAGGTTTTGTTACCTTAGGTGTTTACGATATGGGTGGTAAAAAATGTATTGAAGTATTAAACGGAACATACTCTGTTGGTCAATACTCTACAACTGTAAACTTAGGAATGTTAAGTGCTGGTGAATACATCGCTATTCTCAGAAAAGACGATGAGTTGTATTCAGAGAGAACTTCAGTAGTTAAGTAAAAACTTGGGGTCACAATTTGTGACCTCAATAGCCAAAAAAATTCAAATAAACCCTAAATTAAATTTAAATAAAATGTCAGAAGAACAAGAAAATGACGGAACATGGAGTGGTCTTAAGAAGACTATTATCGGGACGATTGCAACAGCAGTCACAGCTGGTGGAGCTTATTTCACCACAACACTTTTTGGTGGTGATGAAGAAGAGTCACCAAAAACAGAGCAAGTTGCACCTGCGGCACCTGTGATTAATTTAAATGTTGACAATTCATCTAAGAATACGAATTCTGGTGGTGGAACAACAACAGTTATCAAAGAAAAGACAGTTGAAAAACCAGCGGCACCTGCTCCTAAACAAGAGAAAAGTGAGTCTGAAGATGCACCTTGGTAAACTAATTGTTTTGGGATTAGTATTGGTTGGGTGTGGTACTCCAAAAGAGTGCCATGGTCAACAAATCGGTTCTGTTAAAACTGAGGAGTATACCGCAAATTTTGAAAAGAAAAAGTCTTTGGAATCACTTCCACCTTATACAGATACAATACAAGTCCCAATTCAAATCTTAAAGATTGGTATCAATGATGAAGTGTATGAAATGTACCCTGAATTAAAAGATGCTCGTGTTGGGATGGGTGTTACAAACATTGTATTGGAATACTTGGAGGAAACAGGAAGATTTGTATTCACAGAAGACAAATTGGAAATCAAAGAAAGAATGGTTCAACAATTCAAAGCTTCCAATAAAGGATTTACCGAAAACAAAATTGATGGAAAAGGTAAAATCAAATTGGCAAAATACTTTGTTTACATTGAAGTCTATGATTTTTCTGTAGGTGAAGATGAAGTTGTTGAAACAAGTGGTGTTACAATAAAACAAGTAACTCAGTTAGGACTACAGGTTAGATTTGTGGATGCTGAAACGGGAGAAATTATTACAGGGTCAGGTCAAGGTAGAGCAATCACAACCAAGACTTCAACGACTTTAGGTGATATTGAAGGACCAACATTTAACAAATCAACTGTGGGTGTATCTACAAAAAAGGCTCTCGAGACTTCAACTGTAAGAGTAGTTGAAAAACTCATTAAAAAAGGAATGTTAAAAAGTTAAAATGAAAAAATTATTTAGTACAAGTGATTACGTTAAGGTAGATGATAAAAACAGATTCTACTACATGTTACAACAAATGCAATCAAACAGATGGAGAATTACTATCGTTGTGTTGTTTTTGTTTTTCTTTATCATTTTAGGTATCAACGTTGCAACATTTGCGGGTATTCAAATTCAAGAGAGTTGGAAGGAAATGTTATTAATCTTATTGGGTGCTTTCGTTGGTAATCTAAATAAGGTTGTTGACTATTGGTTTAACTCTGAAGATAGAGATAAGATGTTAATTCAGAAAGTGGACGAGGAAGATGGTCAAGTGTTATCGGATGTGACGAGTGTTGATTAATGAAAAAAATATTAATCATATTATCACTATTATTTTCCTCTAATTTATTTGGACAGGGTTTCACGTATTCGTATGTGGACCCTTGTTCCAAAAAACAAAAAGTAATTAATATTACGGGTAACCAAAATGTTACCGTGAACTACCTTGGTTTTATTGGTAGTTTTAGCCAAACAGATTTTGTTAATGGTACTTTTGATAATTGGATAACAAGTGTTCAAGTTCAAGGTGCAAATCAACCATGTGATGAGATGATGACACAAACTCAGACAACTCAAAATATGATTATCACACAAAACATAATAGCAACATTGACTTCTATTACTGCAGCCTCTACTATGAGTGTATCATCGGTTGGTAACTCAATTAGTAATAGTGTAGATAATGCTTCGTCAAATAACTCTTCGTCCTCAAGAAGAGGTTCTTCAAACAAACAAAACAATGGAACAAATCAATCAAATAATACATCTTCAGGAACTGTATCGAATGGTTCTACAACTCAAAACGGAACACCTAACACAACAGGAAACTCAGGAGGTGGTTCAACTAATGGTGGGGGAAATTCTCAACAAGGAGAAACAACTAACCAAAATGGAGGAAACACATCAAGTTCAGGTAACTCAACTCAAGGTGGAAGTGGACAGACTCAGCCATCTGTAAACAATCCTTCAAATAATAATTCAAGTCAAGGTAATACCCAATCGGGTACAAATACAGGTCAAAGTGGGGGTGGTAATACCCAATCGGGTACAAATCCAACTGATAAACCTAAACAAGAAACCACGGGTGGAGGTGGTGGTGGAACAACAAACTCTGTTGCAAACGCTGCAGAATCATCATCAGGTAATGGTGGTGGTTCCAAAGTCAAAGTTGGTTCAATAATTGGTACGGGTGATATTGTCGCGTTAAGAAGTAATGAAGACGGTTCAAATCAGTTTAAAGGAACTATGTCGGTTACCAAGTCAAATACAAACAATACAAAGGCAAAAGGATTTCTTTTGAACTTCACAACAACAATTAATAATACAAACCTTACATTTTACGGGGCGTTTTCTAATAAGAAAAAAACAAACACTTTGATTGTTGCGAACTCATCCATGATTGATTTTGAAAAAAACCTATTCAATACATCAACTGCAATGAATTCAAAGAGATTTGGTAAATTAACTATGATGGGTGGTTTGAACATGACTGTGGGTGTTTTAGCCGGTGAAGGGTTTTCAAACTTGTCGGCAATTGGTGGAGGGTTTATGCCATTCAAAGCATCTAAAAAACTTTCAGGGAATATATTAATGTTGGGGGTTTATTCACCCTTTACAAAGTTCTATGATGGTAAGTGGTGGGATTCAGGAATCTTATTGGTACCGTTCAGTTCTTGGGATTACACTATATCAAAATCATTCAAGTATAACGTGAGTATATCTAGTACTTACCAAGTAAAAGGTAGTGTATTAAACTATCAAATATTAACAGGTGCAAAAATTTTATTATAAAAT
>Ga0049081_10000486_pt1 | contig 15179 bp, 25 predicted proteins | sample GreLakmeER78MSRF_FD_66717 | JGI IMG/M metagenome (GOLD analysis project Ga0049081, IMG submission 66717) | Freshwater lentic microbial communities from great Laurentian Lakes, MI, USA - Great Lakes metaG ER78MSRF | ecosystem: Environmental > Aquatic > Freshwater > Lake | place: Great Lakes...
TTACTGCAGTTAATCTTAGATAAAATCGACCAACATAAAGTAAATGAAAAACAAGATTGAAGTTATTGTTATAGGGCTACTACTAATCACAGTAGCTTTTTTGTTATGGGAAAGACAAAGCTTAAGTAGCGGTAGTGAAGAGAAGTTTATGGCTTACATGGACTCAATGGAAAAACGTAATGAGACTTTCCTTGGTAGGGTAGATTCGTTATCTACACTTAAACACGAACAATTCAGTTATTATGAAAAAATTAACCTCAAGTATGACACTATTCAGATTGCTCTTGACACTATGCCTGATATTGACGGCACAAAGTTCTTACTCACAATCTCTAGACAGCTTACCGCTAAAGGAATTGAATAACGAATTCCTCAAAGGTATCAAAGCCAGAGAGAGAGTCGTTGTGCTTAAAGAGGTTATCCACTTGGATAGTCAGCAAATCAATCTATACAGGGATTCAATTGTTCCTAGTTATCAACAGATGGTAGAGGTGTCTAAAGTAGAGGTCACTAGATTAAACCGTGTAATAGATCGGAAGAATCTTGAAATGAAAATGTACAAATATGGTTTCTTGGGTATGTCCTTGTTAGCAGTACTTAGTTTTATCTTCTAACTATGAAAAAATCTATTATACTATTGTTATGTTTAGTTGCTGTAAAGATCTATGCCCAGAGAGACAGCGTATTTATTAAGACTCCAATCTATTCTTGTGTTTATTCTGAGATTTTACAACAACCTAAGCGTATATGGTACACAGTTCAATGCCCTTTAGGTTCTTATCCTCGTAAAGGAATGGACTTCTACACTAACGATAGTGTAAAGACATCTGATGGTAAAGATTATGAAGCCAATGTATGGGACAAAGGACACGGTGCTCCTGCTGCTGACTTTAACTGCACAAGAGAAACCTTGTGGCAGACGTTTTCGTATTTAAATTGTATTCTCCAGCACGAGAAACTTAATAGAGGTGCTTGGAGATTACTTGAGGTACGTGAGCGAGAGTTAGCCAAATTAAGTAAAGTAGAAGTAGAAATAAGAGTTATCTATGGACCTAAAGCAGTTAAGTTACCAACAGGTGCTACTATACCAACGGCTTTCTACAAGACTATAAAGTTTGGAAATACAAAAGAAGTGTATTACTTTGCAAACGAAGCACCCGTTAGTACAGATTATACTAAGTATAAGGTGCAATAAAAAGCACTGTTATGATTAAGACAATCAACGAAAAAATCCACGAGTATTTTTTAGAGTCGGAAAAAGACGGACTAGAAAATAACAACACAAGGTCAAGAGGGGAATACCCAAATGCTCTACTTATTACCAAAGAGCAGTATAAAGAGACATTAAAGCAAATGTTTAAACTCCAAGATGACGTATCTGATGAAGTCTTATCAGAGATTAAAGTAATGTCCATAGAAGGTCTCAAAGTAATCATTACAGACTACTTAGATGAGCCTAAAGTTATTCGGATGACTACAATAAAAAACCCCTCATAAAGAGGGGTTGACTAATTAGTTCTAAGACTCACTTAAACTTTCTGGGCCTCCTGTTAACTTTAGGAAACTTTTAATTTCTGTAATGTCTTTTAGTATAACCACTATTGGCTCACTAGTAACTTCAAATTTTGTGATTTTTACTGGTTCTTTTTGTTTAGTATTAGGGTTGATTTTATATTGGTAGTCAATTGGATTTAACTTATCCGCATTCCTTCCTAATACTACTGCCAATCCTTCCTTCTCTGGATAAGTCATAATCACTGACTCTAAGCTGAAAGAGTAACCATTCTTACGAGTGATGTTCATTTCATCCTCGTGAGATTCCTTTTCAATTTGTGTATAGTAGAATAAATTCATATTTTTAGTTATAGTTAATTAACTTACCAGATTAAAACAACATCCATCTCACGGATTAAGAATTTTTGACTTGCATCCACGTCAACAAGTTCAGCATGCATAATTGTACTAGGAGAAATGTACACTTTGTCTCCTACTTCAATGTCTGTTACAGCATCACCAATAGCAAATACATCTAAAGATGTCATTTCAGTTAGCTGTTTAATTAAAAGTTCTTTTTGGGCTTCTTCAGTTAAGTGAAGTCCTAGGTCTTTACGAGGGGGGCAATTCAACAATACCCGTGAACCTCTTAGTTTGATTATACTCATGTGGGTTTTATATTAGTTTTTTAATTTTAGGTTAATTACTTAATTTGCAAAGTTATAAGAAATATCTTATTTTTGAACACATAAAATAGATTTTATGACTACTGAAACAAACCAACCGCAAGCAGAAGAAGGTACAGTGTACTGGAAACCTGACGAACAAATTACTATTAAGGGAACTGAACTAGCAGCTTTGTTGCATCTAGTTGATTTACAGACAGTTGCTATTACACAAGTTCCTTTAACTACACTTATGGAGCTATTTTCCACTGCAAATGCTGCCAAAAATGATATTATGGCTAGACTTGAAAGTGAAGGTAAACTAAGTAGTAGTCCTGTAGAACCTGTTGAGCCAGTAACTTTGGAGAACTTAGATGAAAACTCAGACGAAATTTTGTAATTAACAATAACTTTAGGGGTTAATAAAAAAGGAGGACTAAATGTCCTCCTTTGTTGTTTCTAAGTGAGGGTAAAATCTGTAGATTTCCTGAGTGATGTCTAGTTTTATAGCACTAAAGTCAACTTCAGAATCAGAGATTTTCCTAAAATATGAGGTAAATTCATCAAATCTAGCATGCTTATAACTAAATAAATCTCTTCTATACAAGTCATGTACTTTAAATACGTACATTCTCATTGTATTGCTTGGAGTAATTACATCGTAAAAGTCATAGAAAGATGTGAAGTCTGCAAGTTTAAACTGAAACTCATCAAAATCTTTATCATCTTTTAGATGAAATAGAAAGAACAAACAGTCTTTATACCTTTTGGTATGTCCGTAATCGTCCAAGTAAACATTAACCAACCCATAAATTCTGAGTGTAGCTAATGCATCCTTGTTGAAAATCATACAGGTTAAGAACCTAGCAGTATTAGTAGGGGCATTCACTAATACAAAATTAACAGAAGTCATAGATTAATCAACTATTGTCCAATAATACGTACACCCTTGTTCTGATAGTCGTGCATAGGGTATTTCCACAAATCATTTTCTACGTGCCACTCATATCTTTCAATGGCTTGATGAAATCCTTCGTACTGACGCCCGTTATGCTCACCTCCATATTGACCTATCTCTAAGATGTCTTCGGACATCTCATAGATGAGTGGACTTCCAGGGTAATCTTGATTCTCTACAATAAACCTAAAGGGGTGTAGTGTCTTTCCTCCTAGTTGTTTTACCAACCCAGAAGCAATTACTCCATAAGTGTAGAAAGCAGCTTGTATGTCATACCTAAACTTCCAAAACATACCCATCCAATAGTGTGTTGGACTTGAGGTTGTCTTTAAGTCTATGGGGTATACAACTCCTGTTGCTTTGTCAATCACTACTAAGTCTAGTAGACCCTTACATTTATGACTATTGTATTCAAATTCTACCACTACTTGTTTATGGACTTCGTATATCTCTGACCCATTAATCCATTCTGAGGTAAAGTCATTATACTTAAGGCTTTCTACAATAGCGTCAATCTTTGCTTTTTGACTAGTTGTAATTACACTTTTGCCTTTTGATTCTAGTAAAGCTTCATAGTAATACTTACCTTCTTTCTCAAATCGCTCAAGTACTTTGTCTACTTTAATCTTAAACCCTGACCTTTCATAAGCAATTTGTACAGCATCTGTACTATCTCTATTAATAAACAAAGTCCATACAAATAATCCCATCATAGCTCCAGGCTTCTCTACATCAGTTACGTAGAAAGCATCATAGAAAGCATCATGACTTTGTGTTAGAATAAGATCTACTCCGTCTCCAATAACGGTAGTTTCTTTTGGTTCGTCTGTGTCATCCTCGTTGTTGTAGTTAATAAAGAGCTGCGGATGCGCTAATAGCTTCTTTAATTTGCTCTGACTAAGAGCTGTACTACTTAGGTATTCTTCGTTTATTATCATATCGTAGGTAGGTAATGTTTACATTCCAAAACAACCACCCTAAATGAAGAGTAAAGTATTCTTGTTTGGCTGTTCTTGAAATAGTTAACATGGGAAAAAGATAGAAAAAAAGATAAGATGTACCTCTTTGCCCCCATGTTCGTTTAAAGAAACTATTAAATTTTATTTGAATTTTGTCGATCATCATAGTTTGATTTCTCTTTTAATATGTACTCAATAAACATTGCATTGCACAATACGTGGGAGATGTGTCGACAACCTGACTCAGGATCTATGTCTTCCCCACCTAAAAATGCAAACAAATGCCTCATCAAAGACTCACTAACTTTAGTTACAGGCATGCCTTTTTTCCAGTTGTCTCTTGCGTACTTATCTGCGCCATACTCTAAAACTTTAACCATACCTTCTAGTGAGTCAAAGTCTACTAACGACCACTGTAACTTGTCTTGGTTGTATCTTAATGCTTGTTTGTCTCTATCTAGTAGAGCTCTCTCAAAATCGTCAACCTCGTTGGCAATTTCTTCTCTAATTGTTTTATTTTCCATATTGATTAAGGTTCTGGTATACGTGTACCTAGTACTTGATTTGCAAACTGAAGTACTTTAGTTATGAATTTAGTTACATCTTCTTTAGTTGCTTTTGAAAAAGACATAGGGAGTTTAATAAACTGACCTGCCATTGCTACTTCTTCATAAAAGAATTTGTCTTTAAGGAACATAACAACTTCTTCTTTAGTTAGTTCTTCTCCTTGTAGTTCCTCCAATGAGTTTTTGATAACAGGAAGTATTACTCCATAAAAATATCGTAATTGTTGCAGACTCTTTTTGCCTTCAACCTTTACAATAGTTAACTCTATCTCTACTTCAGGCTCCCCATTCATAATTTCAGTTAAGTACTTTTGAAGTATAGTAGAGTCATCGGGTTTAAAATACCTGCTACCATCTAATTTGATGGCTAACTTTCCTGGTATATAAATTTTATTTATCATCTTGCTTTTTTTCTAGTTCTTCAAGTAATCTAAATGCTAATTCTTCTTCTTTTTCTAGTTGACTTCCTAAGTTATGCTTATTAAAAGCTACGTCAATCTGTTTTATAAAGTAAGAGTTAGTACCTTTAGCGTTACTTATTGCTTTGTACAAATCTGGATTAACGTATTCTCTGATAAACTGATATTGGATATTAAGGGCCCGTGCTAACACATAGGCCCTTTTGATATCCGCTAAGATTTGTTCTTCAGATGGTTTTTTGCTCATCGATTGACGCTTGATAAGTCTTAAACTGTTGTTTTAATTCTTCTTCTTCTTGATTTGTAAGTGCCCATAGCTTAGGATTAAATTCTTGGTATATAGAATCTAAATCACCATAACAGCCGTCTTCTATATTGCACATAATCAAGTCCCAGTAACTATCAGGATTATTCTTTTGTTCAAACTCCCTATAAGTCATGTGGTCTTCTACTATATTACCATCCTTGTCAATCCCAAACTCTCCTGCAAAATCCATCCCTGACTCTTCATAGTTACCTTCACAAGTTAACTTATACTTCTTACAAAGTTTTACAAATAAAGGTAACACAGGACTCCAAGCACTATCACCTGAAATTACTAGTCCGATTTCATCTTCATTGTGATATTCTTGTAACTCAAGGTAAGCATTAAACCACTTAGAACCATACTTATCATAGACATCAAAGCCAGGTTTAAAATTGCCATCTTCTTGCTGGTCAGGTCGGTTCATCAAGAGTTTAGAGTAGTTCACTGCATACAAGCCAACTTCAGCAGTAGTAGGAGTTGATTCACGATATCTAACCTCCTTACCTTCTTCTAGTTTTTTAGCTTGTGCAAGTAATCTCTGAATTTCTTTACGGCTACCTACAAAGTAGCCGTAATTATAACAGTGATTTGCCATAACTAGAACTGATGAAATTTAGCAGAAGGTAGTTGTACAACTAATACTCCAGAGTTATTACCTTCTCCATCTTTACTAGGGTAAAACAAAGTGCCGTCTTCCAACTCTAAAACGATTAACTCGTCTTCCCAATATAAATCTTCAAGTTCTTCTTGAGAAGCATAACGTACTGACTTAATCTTCTTTCCAACAAAGATATCTTGAGCTAGTTCCATTCTTTCTACTTGATATTCTATCATTGCTTTCATTATTCTGCTGCTAGTGCTATAAAGTGATAGAAACCAGGACATTCTTTGTCTGCTTTCTTATAAGTAATCTCAGAGACTAGTGTTTTACTACCTATTAACTGTTTAGAAATATGCACAGAAGTAGCTTCTTTGGTTCTTTCAGTGTACTCACGAGCTTTCTTAATAGCATCAATCTGAAACTCGCTACTAGCAATAACATCTCCGTTGTATACTTTTACTTGGTAGATTGTCTTCCAGGTACGAGTTCCCTTTTGAGGTGTAGTAGCAACTTGAGTTTTAATCTTGTTAGTATTAACTATTGGCTCAGTGACACAAATACCTAGTGCAGGTCCCCACTTCTGTAACTTCCTATTCTCGTAGAGGTAGTATGCATAATCATCCAGACTTTTACCTGACGCTCTAAACTCTTTAGTTCCGTCTACAACCCCGTTAGTAGTGTTAATAGTACCATTATACGGATCATTTCCGTGTTCATAAGTGGCATTTTCTACTGCATTGTTGTATGCCTCACGCATTGAGGCTCCTCTGCCTCTTTCTTCAATTAAACTTGCTCCCATAATTTTTTTTGTTTAGTTAGTTTTATTTTTTCCAATAAGGTGCGATACAAGGGTCAGCTTTTAAAGGTACAGTTTTACAAAACTTTTTACCTGCTTTCTCCATTGCATCTTGTAATGCATTAGCACATTCCTCCGCTAATGATAGAGGACACTCTACTAGATTTTCATCGTGTATTGTGTTTACAAATTTTACTGTAAATAATAATTTGTTGGGTACTAGATAGTTATGCCAAAACAAAACACATGATAGTTTTGTTATTTCCGAAGACTCGCCTTGTATTGGGTAGTTAAGTGACATACGTTCAATCTCACCTTTCTTCATTGAAAATGCTTGCACCTCTTTCTTTATTTCTTTAAAAGTAGGTGTGTTATTTTCTTTATGTTTTCTGTACCCTTCCCAAAACTTTTGAACTTCTGGGTTTTTACCCTCCATCTTCTTTCTCTTCTCTATGTACCATTCGTAGTTATCTACGTAGGATTTTTTACCTGTTATTTCTGAAATCAATACAAAGCCGTTCTGTAACCCGAACTTTTTAGCTTTCTCAAAGTATGATTTCAATCCAGGAAAGGCTTTAAAGTAGGAATCGTAGATATGCTGACCTTGAGTTAGACTTAACCCTAGTTGATCTGCAATACCTTTCCCACTACCACCATAGTTGATAGCAAATCCTGCTACCTTAGCTGCTTGACGTTTATCTTTATGCTTTTCCTTAATTATATCAAGGGGCACATCGTCTAGCTCAGGATACATCTTAGATGCCACAAATGAGTGCATATCTCCAAGATCCTTCCTGTAAAACAATAATAGGTTTTCGTCTAAGCATTTGTTAACTAAGACTATTTGTTCTTGACCAGTATAGTCACACCCTATTAATGTATTTCCTTCTTCTGCTACAAAACAACTTCTAGTTTCTTTATCACTAGGAATGTTTTGAAAGTTTGGATAAGATTCCCCTGTAGCTTTGTTTCTTCCACCACTAGACAAGCGTCCTGTGTTCATCAACTGCGTGTAACTAGTGTGTACTCTACCGCTTACAGGATTAATTAATCTTAACCAGTTCTCACCATACGTACCGATATTCTTTTGGCATTCTTTGTATCGGATATATGTTCTTAAGATAGGAAATTCTTCAATTTGTTTAGACAGTTGTCCTGCCTCTGTTGTCTTTTTGACTACACCTTTATCTATTATGTCGACATTGACTCCCATCATTTCAAATAGTTGAATGACTTGGGTAGCGCTGTTCCAATTAATGCAAGTGTGTAATCCAGGACTAAATAAATCACCTTGTCTATCTATAAACTTATCAAAGTCGTTTTCTATTAAGTAGGAGTCTAGCTCTATTCTTAATTCTTCTGCCTCATTCTTTATTTTTCCCAGTCGGTTGAGCCATTTTTCTACATCTAGCTTCATACCACAGTACTCTATATAAGAAAGCACAATTACAAAACGATTATCTAGTTCAATAGATAACTCACAGTTTTTTTCTTTAACTAATACTTCTTGTTTACTCCTAATAGCATGCAGATATTGTACATCTTTACCACTATACTTAATAAATTCAGGACTAAACCTGCCTGTAATATTAAGTCTTTGGGTTTTGTCCATGTAAACTCCACAATATCGATCTGCACAATCCGCTAAAGAGCACCTATGCTTATCTACTCCAAGATAAATGGTCTTTTCCGTAATAAACGTATCAAATATCTTCTTAGGTATGATTCTATTGTGCATCAAGAATCTAATGTCAAACTTTAAGTTGTGACCAATTAGTTCTTTGTCCTCTAGAATTGATTTAAATGCTTGAATATCTAATGTATTTGTATCAATTACAAACTGATTTTCAGCATTACCCAATTGGATACATACAATACGATCTCTGTACGGATCAAATCCTAGAGTCTCAATGTCAAATCCAAGTATGTCTTGACTACTTAAGTACTTAAGACATGTGTCTACATTGCATGCTATAATCTCTCCATTAGAAGAATCTTGCATCTCCTTCTGAAGTTGTTTGTCTGCTGATACAAAATACAATCCCATCTACTAATCCCAAACGTTAAGTTTCTTCCTCAATTCGCTTACTAAATCTTCATAAACAGTAATCAAATCCATCATTTCTGCACTAGTAAACTTCTTAACCTCACGTGATGTACGCACCATTAGTTCAGCTGTACCTTCACCGTGTAGTTTATCTAAGTTTACTCCGAAAATGTATTGATTACCACTTAATCCTATGTTACATCCGTAGCATTGGGGCTTGCAATTTAATACATGAAATCGAGTTGAATAGAATCTTCTTGACTGAAAATGTCCACATTGTATTTCTCGCCAGTGTAAAACTTTCTCACAAGTAAAACATTTTGCACTGTGCTCATGTTTGATACCTGATAATCTGACATATACACTAAATATTCTGTCTAGTTTTTTGGTCAGTACTCCAATAGACTCAGCTTTCTTTTTACGTACTTTATCCTTACGCTCCTTAACCTTCAATATTTGTGATTTTTTCACACAAACAGCACATAACTTCTTCGTTTTGTTACTATATGGACGTTTTTTGCCACATTCTGTGCAAATTGTCTCAATAACAGGTTTGTCTATTTTAACAGGTTCTCCTTTAACTGGAGTTTTCTTTTCCTGTGTAGTGTTTCTTCTTAACATAATACAATATACAACGAGAAAAGAATAACCCAAGCTTTACTTAGGCTATTCTGTTTTCCTCTGTTGTTATAGGTTAGATGTAAATTTCAGTTGTCTTACTATTTACAAATTTGTTTTCAATCAAGTCAAAAGCACGTTGGTTGATACGAGCCCCTGAACCAAACATTAATGCCTTACGTTTAGCATCTATGTCTTTGTAAGTAGTCATGTGGTTAGTGAAACGTGTAACTGCATTAAACAATCCGTAGGCTGATTCACCGTGTGCTGCATACTCTGTAGACATTGCTGCTTTCAAATCATTCAAACGATTAGTACTACGAGTAGACTCCAAGTGACCTCCGATAATCTCAAACAAGAAATCATCATCAATCTTACTAGGTACTACTGTATTGCTCATTTGAATCATACGCTGGATTGTTTGCTCTTCTGCATTCATTGATTCACGCAAAGAGTTGATAATACCGCCTAACCTTTCTTTGTGGTTAGGAGTATGTTTAACTGCTTCACAATCTTTGAATGCTTGGAAGAATGTGTTCTGGCAAATAACAACTACGTTAGTTGCACCAAAGCCAATTTTAGTCAAGCCGTCATGTGCTGTAAGACCTGTCAAGTAACGCATGTTTTTAGAGCCACCGATAGTTACTTCAGGCAATTGGAACTGGTAGTAAATCCTTTCGCCCATACCTAAAGCTCCGCCACGTACCGCAGGGATGTTTAAAGCTCCTGCAGCATCCATTAGCATCTCAACAACTTCATGATTCTGAGTGATAGTGTACTTGCCCCCAACTAGACCTAAACAACGGTCATTGTCTTTTCTGAAAATTCCGTAGCCATTAGTTGTTTCTCCGTTAGGACCAAACAAAGCTCTCTTTTCAACTGTCCAGTCAGTCTTTGATGTGGTTAATAATTCTTGTGAATTCATGTTTTTAATGTTTTAAGTTTCTTAGTGTTTTTAGTAATTCTCTGAGTTCATTGATTCTTCCTGTAATCTCACAGTAGTCATACTCTGTTTTCTGGTCTGTGTCTTGTAATTCATCTATACGATGGATAACAAAATCAATAACATAATTGCTTACTTCTTTAGCAACTCTGTCTTCTACCATGTTTACTAGTTGATCTAGTGTTTGTTGAAAATCTTCTGATGCGGTTAATTTCTTGTCTGTCATGTTTTAATCCAATTAATTGTGTTTAAGTTAGCTTTTTCTAGATATTTGTTTACTTCAATAAAGTGGTTACAATTCCAAGGTCTGCCTTGATAGTTTGCCGCTACTGGGTGTTCTGACTCTAGGACAATATGATGATCAGCAATTTGTGTTTTAAAAGCTTGTGCATCTTTACCCCATAAACAGAAGACAATGTCAGTAGTGTGCTCATTAAGGGCTTTAATTACCTCTTTAGTCCACAGTTCCCATACTTTCATATGGCTTCCAGGTTTACCCTGCTCAACGGTTAACGCTGCGTTAAGCATAAGTATACCCTGTTTTGCCCAATATGCAATATCTAAATCAACAGCAAAGGTTAGTTCGCTGTCGTAAAAGTCCTCTTTAATCCTGTCATAAATCTTTCTAAGACTTGGAGGAACATATTCTCGGTCACGAGGTGCAAATGATAGTCCACATGCCACAGGTTTGTTTTTGTAGAGCGTAGGATATGGATCCATACCTATCACTACTACACGTACGTTACTTAAAGGAGTTAGTTGGAATGCCCTAAATATCTCTTGACTAGGGGGAAATACCTCTATTTCTTCTCTTTTAGTTTTAATGTGATTTGCTACTTTACTGAAATGCTCAGATTCTATGTAGCTTTTTAGCCGCCTATACCAATCATCTGGTATATTTATTCGTTTAGTTAACTGCATTTTTTATTCTTTTGACTTTTCGTTCTGCTTTGATTTTGGCATACTCAGCTGACTGATTCTCTAGGACAAGCTTATCTATAAACAAATGAGGCATTTCTTCTTGTAGTTTTACAATTGTGTTAACATACTTTATTACATACAAATGATCGCTGTCTAGTAAATCTTCATGAGTACCTGTGTTATGGATAATAGTACTATGGTCTCTGCCAAACATATTACCCAAGTCAGTATAAGTGTATCCTCTATAGTAGTAAAAGAAACAGATAATAATCATTCTAATTTCAACTATTCCTCTTATTCTACAACTAGAGAAAATCACGTTGAACTCAGAATGGTTGAAATCACAGACTATTTGAACTATTTTTAGTTCTTCTTTAGTCATCTGTCTGTATCCTTTAATCTTGAAAGGTTTTTTCTTTACAATACTGCCATAGGTCTTATCCTTGTATGGTTTAATTGAGTCTAGAGCTAAAATCTTTGCAACTGTCTTTTCTACGTACCAAGTATCTACATGGTCCATATCTTTTGAGCATTCTTTAACTACAATTTCTACAATATTTCGTATTGTTTGCATAATTCTATTAGTTTTGTGATTCCGTGATTTTTGACAATGTCGCTAGTGTCTTTGCCTAGTATAATATTGTGACTAACTCTAATAAGTCTTCTATCTCTACTACATAAGTTAGTAGACATTTGTTCCCCAGGCTCGTCAGCGTCATACCAGACAAATACTTTCTTAAATCTATCGCATAACTCATCTAAAGTTTCTTGAGTAAGCTTACTAGCTTCTGTAGTTGGACAAACAGCATTAATTCCTAAAGTAGAGAAGACCATTACATCTTTAGTTGCTTTAGTTATAATAAGTTTGTTTCCTCTTTCTGGTAGCATAGATGTACACTCTAACTGAAGACTGTAGTTATTTCTAAATTTAACTTTTTTGTTAAAAGGACGATATAGCTTAATCTTATCAACTTCTAAGTACCTGTAACAAGGATCTTTGTCTGAGTATAAATATTTAAGCTCTCCATTAATCCATGCTTTTCTTACTTTACGCACATTGAATTTTTGAAGAGTCGCTAAAGTAATGTTAAACTGTTGCCAATACTCTAAATCTTTGTTACCATAAGGCATCACCTCTACTTTAATTGTAGTAGTTGACTCAGTATCATCTGGATCATATTTAATAGTAGGCTTAGGAACATCTAGTACATGAAGATTAGACATTTGGTTGTAAATCTTTTGAGCTGTCAGTTTTTCTCCACATCGTAAATTAGCAATACTAAAACAGTTGTATTGTTTACCTGCACTAAAGTCATTAAAAACCAGCTGTCCACTTTTTGTATAGAAGAAGTAACACTTTGGAAAAGTGTCTTTCCTAAATGGATTCAAATAGGGATGCTTTAACTTAATAGGTTCTCCAAAGTAAAACTCCATAATTTGTTCCTCACTAAAAGCTTGTAAAAGTTTAGGAGTGTCTATAACTACTCTTATATTATCTAGGTTCATGTTTTTTATATAATAAACTAAAGGGGCACTATAAGCACCCCTTAGCTTACTAACTAATGGTACTTAGATTTAATTATCCAAACAAATCATCCTCAAAAGGACTCTCTGATTTTGCTGGGGTTACACTAGGCACATCTCCAAATGGATCACTCTCAGTTGTCCAAGCATTGTCGCCAGTTTCTACAGAATTTGGTTCTGCATCTGCAACATACTCTTTGAACTGAAGACTATCCGCATAGTGGTGTTTGTAGCCATAGTTAGAATCTGTGATTCTTCCTTTTGTGTAGTCGGTAATTTTTGCAGTCAAAGTTAGGAACAAACTATTCCAAACATCTTGATACTGACCATCTTTAACGCCAAGAAGAACTCTAACACCTCCATCTTTCTTGTTGAAGTAATCAAAGAAGTCACGAAGTTCTTTTACGTTACCTTTAATGATATTCTTAATATCATCCAACATAAGAGCAGAATTATTGGTATCAATATTACCATAAGAACGTAGTAAGGTATACAAATCTTCTTCGCCACGCAAAGCTTCACGTACATTATCTAACTTTAGTTTGTTGTAATCAGCCAATTTGCTGTTACGTTCAGATAAATCTCCAAGACTATCTGCCCACGTTACTTTGCTATGGTTGTCAATATACTGTGTTTTTCCAGACTGGCTAACACGAGTTTGAGCACTGATAAATAACGCAAACTTACCCAATAATGGAGTAACAAGGCTTTCGTGATTCTTGTAGAAGAAATCAATACGTGTGCTATCTTCTGTAAAATAGTTGGGTTCTTTTACCTTCTCTACATCTACATCATAAAGAGCTGCAATTTGCTCACGAGTAGGATTAACTGCTACGATTTTGATTGGTGCAATACCTGTAAACAACTTCTTGTTGCTTGTACCGCTTGTTCTGGTTTCTAAATTTTCTAAATTCATGATTTTGCTTTTAATTTTTTTTAAGTTAGGTTAAGAATAATACTCATCGATGTGCTCACACACTTGTTTCAAGTCATTAGGAATACGGGTTTCAGGAAACATTCCATCGGGTGATTTAGCTGGATACTTCTTCCATCTGTTAGTTACAAATTCATAAGTTGCGTTACCCTGATTATCTTCTGACACATGGGTATACAAAGCAACTGTGAATAGACCTTCTAACACAATCTGATTATCCAACAACTTCCCAGCTGTTTTCATTTTGTAAGAAACAATTGATCCATCGTCCATAATTTCCTCGGGATGAGAAAAGTAGAAAATTTTCAAGTCGTCTCTTAGTTTGCGGGCCTCCGTTAATAACGTGACCATGTCCTTAGCCATTACGGAAAATTTGGTAAAACCTGTTTCTGTGGCTTTTCTTACCATGTTGAATCCCATGATGTAATTAGAGTCTTCTAAAATTACATTCTTGATGTGTGGGGCTTTCTCATTGATACTTTGAAGATACTTAACAACTTGCAGGGCTTCATCTATTTCTGCATAGTTCTTGTTTTCTAGATTGTACATTTTGTTAGAGCCTTTGAATGGGAGTTCTTTACGAGCTACATTGATAATGTAAGTTTCTTTTGGATCTAGATTTTTAACTGATGTTGATTTCCCACTACCTGTGGGTCCTACGACTGCGATTAATTTGCTTGACATTTTTTTTTAGTTTTTAGTTTTCTTTGGTTTATGTTCTTTTATATTTTCCAAGTCAGCGTCTTCTTTCAATGCCCAGCCATAAAACAATGTGAACTCTTTTACTAATGTCATCAGTTCGGTTGTGGTAAATGGTTCATTTGGTCGATAGGTAGATATCTCAGTTAGAGCGTCGTTATTGGTCACTAAATATTTATACAGCCAGTCTTGGAATTTCTTTTCTTCCTCTACTGACCATTCAAACGCCTCATGCCATTCGTCTTGTAATATATCTATTTTAGTTATGTCTGTACCTACTTGGTTAGCCATTTCACTAAAAATGATGTTTAAATGATGTCCTAATTTAATTTTCTTTAACATGTTTACTTTTTCTCTCTAAATTGTTCGTAATAGGCTCCAGTACTCATCGTTTCAGCACGAGGAAGTTCCTGAAAAAACCCACTTGCTCCTTCAAAATGTAACCCTAGACTAGCATTTTCTAGTCCATAGTGTCTGTCTTTAAGGAATTTAAGACAACGATAGTTTCTTCCCAAGATAGATATGTCATATCCATTGTGAGTTTCTATATCGTAACGTGATGGGTTGAACAGTCCCAGCACAATCTCGTAATCTTGGTGTACACCTTTGTTAATGTGTAACTCTTCTAAAGAAGGTTCTATCTTCTCCTCTATTAGATGCCCTTTGTTTGTGTACACAGCTTTTTCTGAAGAAGGAGTTTGTTGATGTACAACAATATTTACCATTTG
>Ga0049081_10000487_pt1 | contig 15173 bp, 12 predicted proteins | sample GreLakmeER78MSRF_FD_66717 | JGI IMG/M metagenome (GOLD analysis project Ga0049081, IMG submission 66717) | Freshwater lentic microbial communities from great Laurentian Lakes, MI, USA - Great Lakes metaG ER78MSRF | ecosystem: Environmental > Aquatic > Freshwater > Lake | place: Great Lakes...
ACAGCATTTGTATCTATAACTGTAACAATGTTCGCCCCAGTTAATTCTTCAATTTCTCCAGATAAACTAGATATTCTTCCTAAAACTCTAGCAGTATTAGCGACGTATTGTATTTTAGCATAAGTAACAATACCAGTAGGAATATCCTCCGTGACCATCGCTCTGAAAGATGGAGCGGCAGCAGAACCACTAGCTGGTCCAACGAAGATCGCATTTGCGTTTGCTGTCGCAACTCCTGTTCCACCTTTTGCAACTAAAACTATGTCCGTTACGCTTGTAGCAGTACCGACAATGTTCATTGTCTGATTGCTTAACATTGAAGCTACAGTTGCAACCGATAAAGCAGCAGGAGCGCCCGCAGAGCTTGGAGAGCTGTTGCCTAAAATTGTAGACCCACCAATATTTGCTAATTTACCAAGAGTTAATGCGGCATCTGCTATTGTAATCGTAATTGTTTTATCAGCAGAAGCATTTGCTGTAAAAGTAGGAGTACCACTAAGTGAAATGCCGCCACTTCCAGCTAAAGTTAAAGTATTATTATATACTGTAGGAATATCATTAGTCGTAGCTAAAATTCCTGTAGTTGGAAGAGTTAAACTTGTATTACCATTAGTTGTGAAAGATAAAGAAAAATTTCCAATAGTAGTAAAACTATTTGCTAAAGAAATAGCTTTACCATTTATTAAAATATTACCAGTTCCTTTAGGTATTAAATTTAAACTAACATTTGCATCGTCTCCAGTTGCTGAAATGGAAGGAGAAACAGTAGTCGCCGCATTGCTTATTGTTAACTCATTTACAGCACTTGTAACAAGCGATGGAGATTTAATTAACTCATTATCGTTTGCATCGAGAATAGAAGCTAATAGCCGTAAATTTTGAGTCCTAAATGCCTGTGCCATTTTATTATATTACACGTTAAAAGGTTGGAGATGCGATAATTACATCAAGTAAATATCTATCACTTGTTGATATTGGGGCGGAAAACATTATAGTTGCACTTGTGGTTGTAGGAACTCCAGAAATTATTGTTGCGTATAAATCTGAGTTCGTAATTTCCGCAGCAGTTCCAGTTGCTCTAATATTCGGATTTATTATAGGAGTTCCGCTTACGGCGTTGTAAGTTATTATTTTATAAGAGTCTGCCGCGCTTAAAGAATATGATTTAGCATTAAATGTATATTCAGTAACTGGTTCGTATCCACTTATTCTAATTGCTTTAAAAAATCCAGTACCATTTACATTTATATTATATCCTTGAACATCAATAGCTTGAGAAGGTATTGTTGTTCCGATTCCAATTGAACTTCCGCTTTTTAAATAAAGTATGCCGCTTGCGGCTGATCCAGAATTATAATAAATATTTGAGCCGGAATTATAAACGTTTGCCGAAGTATTTTTATAATATGAAGTTCCTTCTACATCAATATACGCGCCAGTTTTTATTCCTAAATAAGAATTATCATCAAACAACCCATAAGATCCACTATTGAAATCAACGTGAGAAGATGTGTAAATTCCTTGATAAGCTCCATTTTTAAATGAAAATTCATTTGATCCCGATAAATATAAATCATTAGAAAATACTCCGCTGCCGCTGAAATTAAATAAACTTGAAGAGTTAAGATTTAAAGTTTGATTAACAATGAAATTTTCAGCTTCACCAGTTCTATTAATTTTTGTATATCCAGAAAGGTTAGTGTTTGTTAAAAAATCTTGTTTAGATCCAGAAAAAATTACTTCTCCAGAAGTAAAATTAACTCCGCTAGTTAAATTAACATTTCCGCTGAAATTACTTTGTCCAGCGGTATAAACAGTTCCAGTAAAATTTGAAGTTCCTGAGAATTTATTATTTCCTATAAAATAATTTATCGTCGTACTGCCAGCACTAGTTCCAAATGTATTATCTCCTAATAAATTAGTATTGCCATTAAAGGTAGAAGCACTAGCTCCTACGGTAAAAGTATTATTAACAACTACTGCGCTATTAAAAGTAGCAGTATCAGTAAAAGTAGTTGGATCATTAAATGTCGCCGCGCCATCGGAAGTAAAAACCCCAGAAACAGTTAAATCCTTTTCAAAGTATCCCGTTTTAAATGTCGAGATTCCTGAAACCAAAGAATCGCCACTAATAATTAAATTTTTATATCCAGTTATATTTCCAGAGAATTTCGCGCCAGAATAAAAAAGAGCTTCTTGTATAAAAGTAACATCATTAGCAAAGCTAGTATCGCCGCTAAAATTAGCTTTGCCAGTAACAAATAAATCTTTATATATAGATACAGAATTTGCGCCAGTTGCGCCAACACCTAAAAACCCCGTAACGTAACTTCCAATCTGTTCGACTTTTATCTGCTTAAGACCTATTAAACTCTGCGGCATAAATTAAATTACACTATATATATCGAAAAAGGCCATCATTTCTGACGGCCTTTCGCTTTTTGTTTATTATTTTTGTTATCGACCTTCAGATAGTATCTTTAAAACTTCTCTTGAGATCTTTGGATCAGGAACTTTCGTTTCGACAGGTCTTTTATATCCATTAACATGCTTTCTAAATTCAGACATTAAAGTCTTCTTTAGTAGTGATGTATTATCAATTGGCACTAATCCTATTTTTGAAGCGTGACTCCAAAGATCAGTTTTATTCATTTGGTTGATCTTATCTGAGTATGCATCCTCATCTAAAGTTCCATATTTAGTTAAACCTTCATCTCCCCAAATTTGATCTAATGTAGAAGGAGTAAATTTTTGTTCCATACCATGAGATTGAGATAATTCTTCTATCTTTTTCTTCTTAGCCATACATCTTATTATAGAACCTTTATATTTATAAACAAAAAAAATCGGGAAGGATTTCTCCTTCCCGATTATGAAAAGACTAACTATTAGGCATCAACTAGTGAGATACCAACGATAGCACGGGCATCCAAGCACATACGGCCTTCCTCAATGAAGCCATAAAATCCAGTCTTATCAATTCTGTTATTGTTGAATTGATCGTCTGGGATAGCGGTGAATGTACCACCACTCTCAGCTTGACGAGCGACAGGACGGATAAATGCACCCTTGCTGTTGTCGATACCAATGATAACTTCATCAGCAGAAGCAGAGAAGTCAGCATTTCCAGCGACATTTCCAAGGTTGTTTGAAGCGGCAAGGAAGGTGCCGAACAATGTGTTGTACTTCTTACTAACACCAAGTTCAAGAAGTTCAGTGAGGTTAATTCCGAAGATTGAACCAGCACCAGCAGCGCGATAGATTTCTTCGCGAACGCCTTCAGGCAATTGAGGAGCAGAAGCACCTGTTACCAATGGGGTGAAGGAAAAAGCGCGAATACGTTGCATAACTTCAGGAGACAAATAGAGGTCAGTTACACCCTTGCTGAATGGAGCAGCAGGAGTACCACCATCATAATCAGAATTGATACGCTTCATGCGGGTCATAAGAGCGTTCAAGTCAGCTAGTCCGAATGTAGTTGTAGCACTTGTGATAACGTGCTTTAGAGCGGAACTACCTTTTGGAGTAGTAGAAGCGGTGGCGAGAGCCTTCAAAAGAACGGCCCAAGCATTACGCTCTTGCTTAACTAGAACTTCGTTAGCCATACGCTCTACAGCCTTGCTAACGATATCTAGACGTGAACGGCGAGCGTAGCGCTTCATGAAGCTAACAGCGCTGTCCAAACGATAGGTTGAGAACTTAACTTCTCCACCACCAGATACTTCTGAGGTTGGAAGACCACCGGCTGTATTTTGAGCGTAGACGGTTACATAACCAGAATTCTCATTGTAATATAGATCGAGTGGGTATGAAGGACTATCATCTTCATCATACTCAGCATCGGTATAAACAGTGCTGGCAGTACCAGCCTTGTATAGAAGTTGTTGAACGACAGGTCCGAGGAAAGCCGCGAAAGCTTCTTGAGCCTCTCTAGCAACAATAGCGTTACGAGAACCCATAGCCTTGATTAGCTCAACTTGCTCGGGTGTATTTTTTAGTTTAATTTTCATATATTGAATTCCTTAAATTAATTTTTAGCTTGTTAATTAAGCGACAGATGTCTCAAGGAATGAGGTGAAGTTTAGGAGAGCTAGAGTGCAGCCATTTGCATCAGCAGCACCTAAACAGATGCCGACTTGCTTGGCTCCACTTACGGTTCCGATTGAAAGATTACCAGCACCAGAGGTGTGAATCTTTGAACCAGCGGCAGGAGTTCCATTGATTCCGCTCAAAAGGAACATTCCCTTTGTAGCGATAGGAACAGTTTGTCCAGGAATTACAGCGCCGAGTTCGGCAGCTTTACGAGGATTAAACTTGAGGGCTTCGCCATTTTCATCAAGATTCTTAATGTCTTGAAGAAGAATTCCGATTGGGACATCAGTTTGTCCACAAAGGGTAACTGTGGCAGGAACGTTAAATCTTGGAGAAACGACGTTACCGAAAGAAGCTCCGATTTCTGAATCAAGAGTCAACTCATCAGTCGCCTTCCATCCAGATTCGATTTTAACTACAATGCCTTTAGTGGCAACAGTAGCAGTAGTTAGGTCTGCGGTGCTATATCCGAACAAGCCGAGTACGTCATGTTCGCTTACTTGTCTAAATGGTCTTAGTGTAGCCATATTTTTTCCTTATATATATTTTGTTTGTTTGTTATAGTTGGATATCAAATCCTTCTACGCTAAAAGCCTTCTTGTATTTATCAACAAGACTTTCAGAAGCTTGACTAGAGTTGGGAATAGCATTGTCAGTAATGACAGCGTTATCGATGGCATTTTCAACTGCATCCAAAACTTCGGAAGCGTTGACGGAAGCCATTACTTGACCCTTTTCCGTTACCTCTTGTACCACTGGAGCGGGCTTTTTGCCCTTAAGTAGTACATTCATCTTCTTCTTATAAGCAGCAAAAGCGTCTTCGCTCATTTCGGAGATATCTCCAGCGATGATTTCGCGCTCTTCAGAAGAAAGTTCAAACTCACCATCGAAACCAGTCATTCTTTGGTTAAAGAGTTCTTGCTTTGCTTTAGCTTCATTTTCTTTTTGAATTTCTGCTAAAGCTTGATTTACTTTTTCATATTCAGCCTTCAATGTCTCAAGATCTTTGGACAACAATTCGGCCTTTTCGATAGAAGCTTTAACGGCCTCTTGTGATTGGTTCTTCTCTACTTCAAATTGATCTGAGGCTTTTTTAATTTCCTCAGTAATGAAATCAGAGATAACTGACGCGGAAACCTGCTTGAGGTTTTCGTCAGTAATATCAGAAATGCTATTAATCTTCATAACTTTATTATTATTATCTACAGTATTTTTATTATTTTGTGAAATATCTTTTTGTTCTGTCGCCTCAGAAGCTCCGACTTTTACGTCTTGTTCAGACTTAATTGTTAGAATTCCTTTGACATCAGCGGCAGGAGTTTCGGTTATACCAACTCCAAGAGGAACAACTTTGTCAATAATTTTGCGATATATTTTTTTACCGCCATCTGTCATTCCGCTACCGCCGAAAGCTTTTAAATATCCTTTATATTTTTCGACTTGATCTGGATCAGAAATAACTTCCGCAGAAGCTATATTCTTTTCATTATTGTCAAGTAATATAAGGTTATAATTAGAAAATCCTAATTCCCAAGAAGTAGAAATAGATAGATAATCTTCGCTTGAAGGATCTGAAGAATTTTCTACTAATTTAGTAATTCTGGGATTAACAACTTTCCATAATACGCCGCCAAGAGTAATATTAAATGGTCCGTCCATTTGAGAAACTTCTTCTTCTGACAATGGACGATCTGTGCCAAATTCACTAAAACCAGCTTTTAGAATTGTGCCAATAACTTTTTCTCTATTATGTTCGATGTTAATTGGTTTATTTATAAAGTTTTTATAAATCTCAACGGCAGTTTTAGTGTCAATAACGTCGTTATTCCTATTAACTCTGTTGGCGACACACGCGTTAAATGCGATTGGCAAAAGATCAATATTTGTCGCTGAATCTATATCAGGAACAAATGCGCCAATTTTCTCTAAACTAGCAATAGCCAAATTAATATCAAATTCTTCTGAATGAAGAGTTTTGATTTCGGAGCTAAAAATTGATTGAAACGGAAAGTCATTCATATTATTTTAAAATTTAATTATTATTGAACTTGATCGTGCCTTTTATTGGCACTGGAATATTCGTCTTCTTTATTAAACATAACGTAATGATGAATCGTTGTCATGTAGTCTTCTGTGACAGCAATTTTGCCTTGTAGCCATGATTCAGTTAAATTTTCTTTGACATTAGGATCTTCTATGTTATTTAAGATTGCAGTTACATGAGCTTGTATAGATCTTAAAGAGCCAATTGACATTCCAAGAAAATCGCCTTTATATTCATCTAACTCTTCTGAATCATCTTCCACTTCTTGAGCTTTAGATAAATCAGGCCAAATTTTAAGCAATTCAGCTTGATCCCAGAAAGTTACTCCATCCCATTCGCCTTCTTCAGCTTGAGCTTTTTTTAAAGCGTCTTGTTTGGGAAAATCTTTATCTCCAGGTTGGGCAGGTTTATAATTTTTGCCCATTTTTTCTTTTTTCTTTTGGATATTATACCAAAGACCTTTATTAGCTTCTGATTCTACAATAACTGAACCTTCAACTGGCGCGCCAGCTCTCCATTGTCTGCATGACCAATATTTAGCTTTCCACTTAGGGCCGGGATTTTTGTCGCAACCATGTCTTGCTCTAAAACTTTTTCTTCTAGCAGGATCATCTCTCTTGATCTCCATGTTTGGATCGCCAAAATTTACTTTGACGACATTGCTCTTTTCGTTTTTTACATATACAGAAAACTTCTTAGGACCACCGGGAGTTCTAAAAGGCTTGTTCAAAGTCTTTTTCTCGTTAGCAGCTAAAGATATTTGATTAGAAAAATCTAATTCTATTTTGTTGTTATAGTTCATACCAGAATTTGCTTGAGTTGTTTTCTTCGTCTAAATAAAGTTCTTCTACATTTTCAAAATCATAATTCAAATCATATTCTTTTATATCAATTTCAGCTTGAGCAAAATCTACATCTTCTAATTCCCAAGAATCTGATATATCAATAGAAGCCGAACTACGAGCAACATCAGAATCAGCTTTTCTGTAAGAATCTTTAACAGATTTACCCGCCATCATTCTCAAAAACATATTCACCCGCGCCGCAGCCCAACCGCCTCTAGTCATTCCCGGTCTATGAGAAGAACTAAATGCACCAGCGCCTCTGCGATATACCTTTTTTAACTGAGTTAAATTAACTTTTCTAGAATGATTAGAGTTATGATCTTTTACTTTGTTTTTGAGCATCTCTATAACTTTAGTTGAAAAAGTTATTGCGTCACCGCTTGTTCCAGCAGATCCAGGCTTATTTTTAGAAGACCCTTTCTTTTTCTCAGAAGGCTTAGATGGAGTTTGCGCCCCACTTTTTGGCCCAGATCTTTTAGCTTCTATTTCAACGTCAAGTTTCTCTAATTTTGGCAATACAAAATTTTCTCCAGAGATAATAACGTCTTCAACGGGAGATTTAATCTCCTGTTTTTTATACTCGATCTCAATTGGATCGTTAAATGCTTCCGAGTTCATTTATTTTTATTATATTACACTAATTTATTAATTATAATTTACTATTTAATAAAATTGACGCCATAAATGGATCAAGCCCATGCTCAACTGCAATATTATTTATCTCGTTTATTCTAGTTGCATTTGAATCTATAGGATTATTACAATATTTTTCGACGTTTTGATCCCAAGATTCCGAGGCTTCATTTGCTATAATTATTTTAGAAATCTCTTCAGCAATTTGTTTTTGACTATCATTTAATTTTTTCTTATTATGCTTCTTCTTTAAAAAGCCTTCTACTGAACCTTGAAGCTGCTGAAATTTAAAGATATTTTCTTTTATCTTTGTAAAGCTATAAGCGTTCGTAAAGCTATAAGCGTTTTCTTCAGCTTTAACTTGTTGCTTAATCTTTGTTGTTCCTGCTGGTCTTCCTGCTTCTGGAGCAGATTTAGCTCCGCCAATAATTGGAGCGTAAAGTCCTTCGTCTCTTAAAGTCTTAGTCGCTCTTTGAGATTCAACAGAAGACTCTAAATCTGGAAGTACACCAGTTTCGATTGCCTTGAGAGTTTCTTCTGGAGTAAGAACACCAAGCTCCAAAAGTCTTGTATAAACACGATTTTGAGTTGTGTTGTCTTTCAAGTTTACTTCTTCAAAATAAGGAATAGGATATCCCCTAAATCCAAGAGCTTTAGATATTCTCTTTATCTCTGGAATTAAAAGGTCATTCAAGAAAGCTTGGCGACCTTGATTTAATCTCGCTAAGAACACTTCTATTTTAGCTTCTTGATTAGAGAATTTTTCTCCTCCGACTAAAATATTATTAAGACCAAGGTTAATGTCGTTATTGACTGTTTCGTATTTCTTAGGATCTAATAAGTCAGCAATCTTAGGAACCACGAATTCAGCTTTAGTAGTATAATCAGCAATAAGAACACGACCAACAGATTCATTTTCAAATAACTTTTGCATCGACTCTAGATTCTTTTGATTGATGCCGCCTTTTTCTGGTTCAGCGCCCATTGTAACCAACAAAATGGCTTGCTGCATTGTGCGAGCAATAGCCATGTCCATCTTCTTTAACTCAGCTTTAAAGTTAATATCTTCAAGAACTGGATATCCCATAGGGACAGCGAAAGGTTCATAATCTTGCTTTTTGTAAAATACAGATGTAAATCTTTCTTGATCAAGAACAATTCTCAAAGAACCGATCTTAGAAGTTTTTATAAGTCTCTGAGTTTCAGCGTCGAAACTATCAAAAATTTGCTGATCTTCTTCTGTGGTAATAACCCTTAATTTGCTTAATTCATATTCGCTAAGAACTTTATAATATTTGCCAGTAAGATAAGATGTACCGCTAGAAAATTGAATATCAACTGGATTTATAATAACGTAACGAACTGGAATTTTAACATTAGAAGTATTTAATGGTCCTTTTCCTAATAATTGAACAAGCCTATTTGTATCTTCTTCTTGCAGAATTCCGTCGAAGCGATAAATAAATACATTTCCTGAACGATAATATTCTCTAAAAAATCTATCTTGAAAACTCCAAAGATTAATCTTATTAAATAATGCTTGAAAGAAATCTCGCGCTTTTTTTGTTCCTCCTTGGAAATATAAATTGCTAACAGAAAATTCCGTCATCAAATCAATAACGTTTCTAAATTGAGCAAAATTATAATAAGCTTTTTGACATAAAATAGTAGCATCTTTAATGTCAATTGTACTTCTGTCCGCGAAATTAGTACGAGTATATTTAAACGGCATCAATCCGTCATCAATATTTTTAAACTTGTCTGTTCTTTCTATAGATCCAGCCTTGTTTCTTCTCATGCTTGTGTTAGAAGAAGCTGTCGAAACCATCAAAGGCTCTATTTCTTGAGATTTAAGTTTTGATTTCATTTTATCTGATGGCGAGAACATTATATGTTACACTGTTTATAGTTAACTGTTGAACGTACAATTGCCCACTTGGAACAGAGCCTGTACCGGGAATAGCCCCAAAACCTTGAGTATAAAATCCTGTTTCTATATTAAATTTTGCGCCGCTCTTAACGATAAAACTAGAATCTTTATATAAAGTTTCTCTTGATCCGCTCTTGATTTCTAAAAATGAGCCGCTGTTTAAATTAATATAAGATTCATTATAATCTGAAACGCCGCTTAATTGAATTATGTCAGAATCTGATAATTGCAGCGAATTTCCTCTGAGTATTAAATCATTGCCATTTCCAGATACGACAATATCATTATAAAAAAATGATTGACCGCTATTAGTTAGTACGGCGTTACTTGAAACCCCTAAAGAAGAAGTTATTACAACTGATGATCCAGTTGTATTTCCTAACAAAGAAACATCTCCTGAAAAAGTTGTTTTTGTAGCGAAAGCTTGACCAGTTCCGCTAAAGATAATGTTTCCACTATTAAATGACACTCCGCTATTGAAATTTGTTATTCCTGAAAAGTAATTTGATCCTCCATGATAATTACTTCCAGAAAAATTAGCATTTCCAGAAAAGATATTATTTCCAATTAGATATGTATTTGTAGTTCCGCCCGCGCTTGTTCCAAGACGCACGTCTCCCAAAGACTGGAAGTTTCCGCTAAAAACCGTATTAACAACTCCGACGCTTAAAGTGTCAGTTACGACTATCGGATCATTAAAAGTAGTTGTGGAATTAAATGTAGCCGCCGCATCAAATCTAGAAGTTCCAGAAAATCCAGCAGCACCAGATACAATAAAAGTATCTTCCATTATAACTGGATTATCGAAAGAAACGTCTCCATCAAATCTAGCAACGCCAGTAATATTTAAAGTTCCTAATCCTGTTATATTTCCAGACACTAACAATCCAGAAGCGATTTGAAAATCTTCTCTAGCGTAAGAAGTGTCTTTTAAATCAGCCGCCCCGCTGACCGTAAGAGAGTTATTAAAGACAGAAGGCTTGGAAGTATATACTGTTGAGCCAGTGCTTGACACTCCTAAAGCTCCAGTTATATAATTTCCAATTTCGCCAGATTTGATCTGCTTTAAACCTATAAGACTTTGCGGCATTTTTATTAATTACACCTTTTTATATCATTCTTGGCGAAAAAGTACACACTTCTTTAATTTTAGATGAAGCTTCAAGTTCAAAATAAAACTTTGTAGCCCAATTTGCTAACATTAAAGTTGTGTAATTATCTTTTCTAGCTCTATTGGGAGACATGTCTCTTTTTAGATGTTGAGGCAAGTCAAAAGACTGAGATCCTTTGGCAGAAGATCTCACTTCTATTAACGCGCATTGCTTTTTCGTTTGATATATGATATTATCTTGGAATTCGATGAAATCTAAAACAGATTCATGCCCGACGTTATCTAAATTAACATGACAAGAACTTTGTATATCAAAAGCTTCGTTGTTAGCAGAAGTTCTAGACGCGAACCAAACTTTTTTATGATCAATGCAAGCTTGCAAGTAATTGTTTGCTTTACGAAGAAAGTCTGTCGTAAAATTTTGTTTAAAGCAAATCGCGCCTTTTTCCACATTATAGTCTCTTGCGGCCTTACGAGTCATAGATATATATTCGTTTCCTTCAAGACAAGTATCAGATTCAAAAAACTCTAAATTGATATTGGATTTTTTAAACAATTCGCTTTCTTTTGCACTATCAATAAATTGATATCCTGCATTATCGATACAAATCATAATCACATTGAAGCTCTTCATCAAATAGTATAAATAACTAATATGAGACTTCAAGTTGCCACCAGCAACAGCGTATCCATGAACCAATGTTCCTTGTTTACGTTCTTCGTCTAATTCGAAAACAGATATAGCAAAATAGTCAGAACTTGGGCTATTAGAAAAACTAGGATCGATTCCTAAAATATATTTAGCATTAGATTTTCCTCTAATCAAAGTGTACGGAGCTTCTCCATCTGGAATTGTGCATTCATGCATCTTCTTCGCGCTGAAATATCCATCACTACCATCTGTAAATTGAGCGCAATACTCTCGTAAAAACGAACTATGAGAAGTACCACCATTTTGAGCTTCCTCAATAACAGTGTTGTCAATCATGTGTTTCGGCAAAGCTTCATAACCCATTTGAGCTATAAAATATTTAGCTTCGCCATCTTCATTAGAATAAATCTTATCATTCCACTCTTTGTAAGTTTTATATAAATTCTCAAATGTAAAAGAAGCTGAAGAAAGAGCTATCATTTTCGACGTGTTTGGAAACACCATTCTTTCTGTCTCAGTCAAATGTCCTTCTTTAATCAAGTTGTCTTCAATTTCTCTTATCTCCATGCGCTCTTTCATGTTTTGAGGAGCGACAAGGAATGGCATCAATACATTTTTAATAATATCTTCAGGCAATAGAAGATACTCGTCTAATAAAAGAATATTGGCGCGAAAACCACGAATCTTTTCTCCATTAAGAGGAATAGCTGTAATGGACCCTCCATTAATTTGCCATTCATATTGATCGTTTCGTTTAGCTTTCACGCCAAAAGCTTGTTGAAGAAGTTCGCCGCCTTTTGAATCGACGATCTTTTCTAAATAATTAAAAATAAAACGCGCAGTTCTAAACGTAGGACCGGCAATTAATATTTTTGTGTTAGGCTCAAATACACATTGAAGAAAACAAAAAACGCTGCCTAAAAAGCTTTTGCCGCAACCACGACCAAGTACATTCAAGCAAAAATTACGATTCATCATTCCTTTGAGAATCATTTCTTGATAAGGAGCGAGTTTTATTCCTGACAACAACTCAGTTGTAAAGCCAATATTGTTTCTTAGAAACTTCGCGAGAGTAATACGAGCTTCTTTATCATCAAGTTCTCCTTTAAGAAGTTTATATTCTTGATTTAGATCAGTAAAGGTTCCTTTATACTTTTCAGGGCAGTAAATCATAACTTCTCTATATCATATAATAGCTGAAGATCGTAATTTAATGATATATCTTTATTGATAAAGATTTTTTCTATTACTCTTACGCATTCTTCTCTACCATCTACAAATAAAAACTGCACGTTCTTGTACAATGTCATTAACGACCGGACTTTGTGGAAGATAAAGTCAGGATTGACTTTTGTGTTTCTAGCAATATACGGAAGATAATTGAATCTTAAACACGTCGCCAAATCATTCTCAACCACCACAACAACAGAACTATTGCTCTCAGCGGCCCTTTCTATCTCTCGGCAAAATCTGTCGTATCCCCCGGCCAAAGTTCCAATAAAGTCTTTAAGCGACTTTCTTTCGATAAAAGTGTTTCCTGATACATCCAAATTCTCAAAACAATAGTCGCCGAAGTTCAACTTCTTTACTTGAGTTAATCTAGAAAACTCTAAAGGCTTTTGTTCTCTTGTGTCTACATAAATGCAATAGTCATCCTTTACTGAATCAATTAGAAGTAAATTTTTTGGATTTAAAAACTTCTTTTCGAAACCATTATTGTCGCAGTAATCATAATAATCACCGATAACGGTCTCTAAAAAGTTAATGCTAGGAATTCCAGAAGACTTTAACTCTACTTGAGAGAATGGATATATAGACTTCTTCTTTTCTTGACGTTTTTGCAGCAACCCTTTGCAATAATCTCCGACCATCTTAGGATCAGAGGTTTTCGCCCATTTTTTAAAGTTTATTTTCGAGTTAAAATCAGAATCAAAGTATTGATCTTTATTCTTGAATTCAATAAGCTCATCAGTTAACAAGTCTTTACGAGGGTAATAATGTTGATAATAATCACCCACTGAAATTTTATGAGACTTTAAATGAGCATGTAGACTTTTATCGTTATCAAAATCTTTATTACAAAATTTGCAATTAACCATTTAATATCTCCTCTTTAGAAATACCTAATATACGGCACTTTAATTCGTCCATGCCTTCTAGCTTAGATATCTCTTCTCCCAAAGTCGCTTTGCGTATTTCAGCCAATTTGATCATCTTTATTCTAGATTCTTCTTCTTTCCAAGCTTGAATAAGATTAACAATACTAGCATTTTGTTTGATTTGACTTCCCAATCTATCAGAACGCTTTGTTTTAAGATCATTAACAAGTTTTTGCTGACGACCGACGCATTGATTATATTCTTGTTGTGCGGTATTTATAGATTCGACTAAACCCATCGAAATTCTCGCATCGTTGTCCGCCGCTCCTTCTAACAACCTTTGTAACTTCTCAACTCTTCTTTGTATGCTAGAAGCGATAACTACTTCTGACGCTAATATAATATATTGATCTACTTCTTCTTCTGTAAGATCATTTTTATCATATGTATAACGGACGAAAGAACTTTCGAAAAGATCTCTATCTACATTGCCATCATAAGAATTAATTTGATGCACGAATCTATAAGTATTGATATACTTTAATAAACATTCTAAATCTCTTTTATGTCTAGAGTTTAAAGTTTCGCGCTTTAAATTTAAATCATATACATATCTATTAACTTTATTTATCGCTTTGTCTAAAGAACGAGGAGATACATAATCTTCTTGAGCTATTTCTTCTTGTTCTTTATAAATTTCTGCTGGAAGTACGTTCTCAGATATAAATTTGGCGACAATTCTAGTTTCGTTGTTTAAATTAGACAATGTGGGATTGTCAAAGATAATTCGTGTTATCTCTAACGCCTTCATCGTTTTGGCGTTGTTTAAAATAAACTGTCTATTTTCGTCCGAAATATCGGGCGCTTTTTTTGATTTATATTCATGAGCGCCTCTTGCTTTTAAACTTTTTTTCGCTAAAAACGCTTGAACATATTTACCTTCTTTACAACGACCATCTAACTCTGGCTGATTTGGATATGCTATTTTAATTAACTCTATTAAAGAAGGAGGATCATCAGGGCGATTATTCCATTCATCGACAATAACATTTTGTTGTTGTTCAGTTAACATATTAGTAAACGTCTATATCTCCGTTATGAATACTTATCTTTATCTTTTTTATAATGGCTTTTTGCATATTCTTTATCTGCTTATACCCAGGGTTTCTATTTTCTTCTGTACTCTTGTAACCCATTTTTTTAGCCGCTTGTTTTTCCGTCATTTTCTTAATATACAACATTTCATACAATTTCCATTCTAAAGGCTTTAAAAAGCCTTTCATCTTGCTGTCTAAATCCAACTTAAACTTGTCGATGTCAATAGAGTCGCGATAACTTGTGTCTAAACAATTTTCCAAAGACTCGAAAGGAATGGGCATATTTAAATTATATGCTTGCTTTTTGTTTCTTTCCCATTCTTTAAACAACGGACAATCCGAACATTGTTTTCCGAACTTCTTGCATCCTTCATCAGGTTCAGATTCTGGACATTGGGCGCACGGCTTTATAAAATTCAGATAATTATTACGAATTAAGTTTTTTATCTGATTTGATATTATTCTATTTACCCAAGGAGCCAAAGGCTGTTTAGGATTATAAAGATGCCACTTTTTATAAATATGAATTCTAATGATTTGTGATACGTCATCAAAATCTATCCAAGTTAAGCTAGATAGATTCCATTTGTTCCTTCTTTTGCTTATTTCGTTATCGATAATACTTATCGATTCTTCGAAAGAAGGCGATGACTGTTTCTTTTTCATTATT
>Ga0049081_10000489_pt1 | contig 15167 bp, 24 predicted proteins | sample GreLakmeER78MSRF_FD_66717 | JGI IMG/M metagenome (GOLD analysis project Ga0049081, IMG submission 66717) | Freshwater lentic microbial communities from great Laurentian Lakes, MI, USA - Great Lakes metaG ER78MSRF | ecosystem: Environmental > Aquatic > Freshwater > Lake | place: Great Lakes...
AAAAAACAAAGTCCCGATAAGGGCAAACAACATGACAGTAGAACAAATAAGAAATCATATTGAAAATGATATGAATTATTGGGCAAGTAAGAAAAGTGCATTATGGAAGATTAAAGACCAGAAGTTCAATGGGACTAAGAAGTCTTGGAATGAAATGAATTCAATTTATTCACAGAAAGTCCAAACACTACAAGACATTCTAATATTCATTGACACAAACAAAAAAACTATAAGTTATGGGACAGAGTAAAGAACAATTACAAAAAAAGTATGATGATTGTGTTGAATTACACAGACAGTGGTATATTGAATATCATACTACAAATGGTAAAACTGATAGGATACGAAAAAATTTATGTAATAATGAGATGGAAAGTCTACGAATTGAAATGAGAGTTATTGAAAAAGAATTATCATTGGTAGATAAAATTACAGAATTAGAAACACAATTACAAGAGTATCGTAAATTACGAAGTGAAGTTCATACCGATATTGAAAAGGTATGGATGTATGATAGTTCATTTCCATTAAACGAAGTAAGTATGGAAGAAAGAGCTAAACTTATAGAAAGAGTATTCTATAAGATTGCAAACGAATGGATAGATTAAATTAAAGCATATGACACAATTAGAAACAATGAAAGAGTTTGTCCTTACTCTAAAAAAGGAACTGAAAGAAGAAAGAACAAGGAATGGTAATAAGTTCAAGAATGATGAATACGAAAACAAGTATGAATACTGGAACCGATTTAATGAGTTAAACGGAAAATCAGAGGCATTAAAGGAAGTTCAGAAGTTTGTGATGTATCTTATCAACAAAGAAAGATATGAGGGATTTACCACCTCTAATGAGGATTTAGAGTATATTCCGAATGATGATGAACATATCCCACCAATTGATATAGATAATTGGAACATACAATAATAATTAACAATAACTCGGGGACAGGAATACTGAACACAATATAAGATGAACAAAGACGAACAAGAACAATTTGATGCACTACAATTAAGATGTAGTAAAACAAAATATAGAATTGATTTTATCCCAGCAAAAGAAGATGGTGATAGGTATTGGGAATTTTATTCCGTAGATGAAAAAGGTTATGAGTATGGTAGAGAGAATTTCTTTTCTATTAGACAATTAACTGAAACAGTAAATGAATATTTAGATATACAATAATAACGAGTTAGGGTTACTGTCATTCCCTTAACTAACCGGCATCGTAAATGGTGCCGGATTTTTTATGCCCAAAAAAAAGTTATCCACATTTTATCGTTTTGAGATTTTCCACAATATATATTCTTGTACGAAAGTATGGGGGCAATATAGAGGAGGATGATACACCGAATGAAATTGTGTTGAGTTCTTATTTCCAGTAATCTTAATTTTGAATAAGGGGGCTGGGGGATATGAGAAGAACTCAACCCAAATGAAATGCTTAAAGCAGCAAACAGTTATGAAAGAAATTTGGAAAGATATAAAAGGATATGAGGGATATTATCAAGTAAGTAATTTAGGAAATGTAAAATCACTTGATAGAAAATTATGGAATGGATTTGTATTCCATGAAGTGAAAGGTAAACCAATGAAAGTAAGAACTGAAAAAGATGGTTATCTACGATGTAATTTATCTAAAAATGGTAAAATGAAAGATGGTAGAATACATAGATTAGTTGCAGAAGCATTCATACCAAATCCTAAAAATAAACCTACTGTTAATCACGATAATACAGATGTTACTGATAATTCAGTAACTAACTTAGAATGGGCAACACACAAAGAACAGATAGAACATTATCATAAAACAAAAATACTTTAAGAATTATTAGGAAATATCAAAAAAAAGTTGTAACTTCCAGAAAGCAAAGCACAAAGCAACTAAACATTAAAAGATAAAATCTAAAAAGAAATTAAAAAAAGATTAAATACAAATTAAAAAAAGAATGTTATAATAATGTATCACTTAATCAATACTCTATCAGCATTTAGCTAAAATTATATAGAGTGTGATACAATCTAAATATACTGGGGTTAGCTGTTTATAAATTTTGAAAGTGCCATTTTAATATTAATTCTCACAGCTAATCCCTTTTTTATGCTTTTTATTTTTCTCGATACTTATATACAGAAAGATTTGGTAATATCAAATTATTATCGTATATTAGAGTATAACAAAAATTAATCAAAATGGCCAAGACCAAAAAATGTTCAAGTTGTAATGAACTAAAATCTACAACAGAGTTCTCAAAGTATAAATTAGCTAAAGACGGGATGCAACCACATTGTAAAGATTGTCAGACGACAAGAACTAGACCTCTTACTAATAAATTATTAAAGGCTGATAAGCATGGTGTAATTTATACAATCACTAATCCATTAGGAGAAATTTATATAGGTTGTACTAAAAAGAAACCTGAATATAGATTTTCAGAACATAGAGCTGCTTATCCTTTTCAAAAAATGAATGGATATTCAAATCATCCTAAATTACACAAATCATTTGATGTATGGGGAATTGATGCACATATATTTGAAGTGATAAAAGATTGTGGTAATATCAGTAAAGAAGATTTAAGAGATATTGAAACTAGAATGATTATAGCTTTGAAGAAGAATGGTAAATCATTAAATGTAAATAACTAATGTGTATTGCTAAAGTAGGGAATATAGTATCAGCAATCATAGATATTGTATTCTTAGGTAGAGGAAAAGATATTGCAGGATGGATTGCAATAAAAGTATTTAATAAACAATCATGTGGATGTTTGGAAAGACAGATTTATCTTAACGAACTATTTGGATGTCCAGATGGAGTAAAATTATAATTTATGAAAATAGCTATTTGCATATCAGGAGTATCTTATAACAATGATGGTATTAACAGATATAGAAATTATGAAGATGCAGTGGATTCCTTTAATGAGAATGTAATTGACTATCTTACTAAACAAGGGCATGATGTATTTACTTTCCTTTACACATATCAAACAATTAAAACGAATGATATATTAGAAGCATATAATAACTTTACAGAAGCTAAATTTATAGATGAACATAATCAATACATACCACAGGAACAAACTACTCAAGCAATAAACTTAATTAGAAGTTTAGATATGGTAAAAGATTTAGATTTTGATTTTGTATTAAGAGCTAGATTTGACCAGAAGTTTCTAACTAATCCATTTACAACATATAGTTGGGATTTTGACAAAGTGAATTTTTTATGGAGAGAGCCAGAACATCATTCACTACCATTAGTAAATGATACATTTTTTGGATGGCCACACAAATGGACTAACGATATGATAGATAGTATCATTGATTGTGAATTAAACCCATACAAAGGTGTTAAAATTGCAATACACAACTTAAATCAACCCATACTAGGTAGAATAGGAAAAGACAATATTAAAATATTAGATGATAGATTTATGACAACAGAATGGAATACACTTTATAAATTAACAAGACATGCTTAGAACAGACATTATAAATTATCTTATTGAAAGATACAACTACAATTCTTATTTAGAGATAGGAGTACAATTTCCAGAATCTAATTTCTTTAATGTAAATGCAGAATACAAAACAGGAGTAGAACCATATCCAGTTAGAGACCTATTACAAAATAGTATTGTTGAATTAACATCAGATATGTTTTTCAAATCATTAGAAGAAGATGTAAAGTATGATATTATATTCATAGATGGATTACATACAAGAGAACAATGTCTTGAAGATATTCTTAACTCACTTAAACATCTTTCAGATAATGGAACTATATTAGTGCATGATTGTTTACCTACTGCAGAATATCAAACTACACATGAAGATAATGGTAGAGAGTGGACAGGTGATGTTTGGAAGTCCATTGTTGACATTAAAGCAAAAGATGGATTAGATGTATCAACAATAGATACAGACTGGGGAATTGGATGTATTAGACTTAATACTGACAATATTGGTTTTGAAAATCCAATTGAATTAACTTGGGAAAACTATGAATTACTTAAACACGAATTATTAAATATTAAATCAATAGACCAATGGAAAAATTCTCTGTAATCATACCAACAATTTGGAAATCAGAATACACAACACCATTATTGGAAGAGTTATCTAATAGTGATTTCGTAGATGAAATTATTTTAATAGATAATACAGATTATGTTTTATATCCAAAACAAGGTTGGGACTTTGATAAGGTACAATTAGTAAAGGAAATGAAAAATACTTATGTTAATCCTGCATGGAACAAAGGAGTATCAATGGCAAAGAATAGTTATGTTACAATTTGTAATGATGATATTATTTTTAATCCAAATGAATATTTTCACTACATGCAACAAATGTTAAACATATTAGATATAGGTTTCATTGGTTCACATTCAGAAAATTATACAGATACAATTTTTGAAGAATGTAAAATAGAACCATATAGCAATCAAAATAACTTTGGAGGATGGGGTTGTCTATTTTCATTTAACAAAAATATATGGAAAGATATCCCAAATGAATTGAAAATTTGGTATGGTGATAATTTCATACATGCAACAAATCCTAACATATTTCAATTAAGAGGATTAAGAATACAAACTAAAATGTCTACATCATCTGACGACATGTCTGTTAGAGATATTAGAGATAGAGATACACAAATTTGGAACGGAACAATTAAATAAATCAAAAAACAATAAATAAAAATTATGGGAGTTAGTTACGCACAAGCACCAAAGGAAGTAGAACAATTAGTAGATGAGAATGCAGTTTATATGGTAGACTGGTCAAAGATGCAATCAGTAAACGATATGATTTTAATCTTAGCAAGTATGGCTATTGGATTTCCAGGCAACCATCCTAATATCCAACAACTAAAACCATTCTTAAACTTACAAAATCCTATTAAACCACAAGTACAACCTCAACAAAAAGAAGTTGCATTACCTAAATTAAAAACTATTAAGTAATATGGAACTAACAGAAATACAATTAGAAGAACTAAAAGGTATTCTAAAACAAATTACTACTAGATTACCAGAGGATAAAGCACACTACATTTGGAATACATTCAATCATATAAGAGGTGAGAAAGAACCTCAACCTTGTCTTTGCGGTAGTAGTGGAGCACATTGGAAAAGAGCAGTTGACTTCCTTCATGATTATGTAAAGAATAAGTAAATGATTACAGGTAGTTTGCAACTAGAATGTAATAGAAGATTAACTAATCTATATAATCAATCTAATGGTTGGTTAGTTAATGAAGCAAAGAAGGTTACAAAGAACCAAGAAGAAGCAGAAGACCTTTGTAGTGAATTATTTGAATACCTCCACTTGAAATGCAACCCAAAGATATTTTGGGGAGATAGTTACAATCTATTCTATTGTAATAAGTTTTTACATAGTAGGTTTATGAATAAGGTAAAGAAACTTAATAAGACTATATTGGTAGAAGAAATGCCAGATGAAGAAGAAGATGTACCTTATAATGAAGAATGGGATATAAGATTACAAACTGCACATGAAGAAGTGATGCATGAATTAAGTAAATTGAAAGTAACTAGACAATGGCCGCAAGCAAAGATATTTGAATTATATTGGATGACATCGGACACATTAGAAGAAGTAAGTAAAAAGATAGGTATATCAAAGTCGACAACCTTCATATCAGTTAAGAAGATAAGAAAGTATTTAGAGAACACATTAGACAATCCATTTAATAATGTTTAAGAAACCATTTAATAAAACAATAGGAGAAACAAGACTATGTAAAGTATGTAGTGATTCGTTTCATACATTCAAACCAAGGTATACTTGTAATCAATGTCTTAATGCAGCACAAAAGATAATTGAACAAAAGAAAAGAGCTAGAACTCCAAAGAAAGAACATTATCCTTTTGACAATTATGGTAATGAAGCAGGTAGTAGATTTTGTAGTATAAGAACTGCTTTAAGTAATGCATGGAAGGAATATAGGAAAACAGGAGATAAGTCTTATGTTATAGCACACTATGATAAACAATTGAAAGAAATAAAAGGAAATGGTATTTGGCAATGGATATGGGATAGAAAGGATGAAGCAACTATAAAAGAAAATAAGCCAAAGACAAGGAATATGATTGAAAAGGAAGTGCCTGATACAAGAGGACATTATGAATACTAATCATAATATAGATTATCAATATGTGCATCTTAACTTTGATTGGACTTGGATAAAGGATAAGCAAATTATATTAAGAGGTAATGAGGATAGTGGTGTGTTGATAATTAAAGATAGTGAAGGCAATACGATTAAGATGTATGGATTTGAACGAATAGTATGATGAGTTTTTTTGAATATAATAATACAGCAATTACATTTGACGAAGTAGATAATGCAGAAAAGAATAAACTATTTAGAGACTTTATAAACAAGTATCATTCATATGTAAAGTATAAGGATGTACCACAAAGAAGAATCAATTGGTTAATATGGAATGGCATGGACTTAATTGGTTGTATAGGATTCAGTAGTTGTGTTCTTGCAGTAGGAGATAGAGATAGATGGATAGGTTGGACAAAAGAACAAAGATGTAAGTTAAGTAATAGTATGGCAAACAACTATCGTTTTTGTTTGAAACCAGATAACGGAATAAAGAACTTAGGTAGCAGAGTATTAAAGATAGCTAGAAATAAATTAGCTATAAGATGGAAAGAGAAGTATGGTGATGACTTGTTACTATTAGAAACTTATGTATTACAAAATGAGAATAGAAGAGGTGCAGTTTACTTAGCAGACAATTGGACACATGTAGGAAATACAACCGGTGTAAGTATATCAAAAGCACCACTATTACTATGGCAAAAAGAAAAGAGTGAGAGAGGTGAGTTAGCGAGAACAAACCCAAAGGAAGCAATACTAAAATATGCAGTAGGTAATCTACACTACGCAGTAAAGAAATCACAACCAAAAATGATATTTGTTAAACCAATTATAAAAGAATGGAAAGAAAGAATAAAGGGATAGATGAGATATGGGTCTTATTAGTGGCATACCTGACCACCATTGGATTATTATTATGGTGGAGTATGAATGTATCGCTTTAACTACAAACTCTCTATATGGGTGTTATTATTATAGATAAATACAATTAAAATACTATGCCATTCGTTAAAGGAGATACTAGGATAAATGCTAACGGCAGACCAAAGGGAGCATTGAATAGAAGTACAGAACAAATGAAACTAACTATTGCTCGTGCAGTAAACAATACATTGAATACAATACAGGAAGATTTAGATGAGATTAAGAAGAGAGACCCAGAGAAAGCAATGGACTTAGCATTGAAGTTAATGGAATATGCTTTACCTAAATTGAGTAGGACAGAGATGAAGGGTGAGATAGAACATAGAATACAGCAGATTAGTATTAACATAAACAGAAAAGAAATTGGAAATAACGATTGATACAACTGTCACGTTTGATAATATCTTAAATAGTATTGCAAGAACTACACACCACATAGGAGGAACGCGTAGTGGTAAGTCATTTGCTATCCTACAATACGCAATAGTCCAAGCAATAGAACATCCACAAACTATAACGATTGTAAGAAAGACTATACCATCGCTGAAAAGAACAATCATAAAAGACTTCATAGATATATTAAAATCATTGCAGTTGTTTAGAGAAGATGATTGGAATGTAACGGATAGAGTATATAAACTACAAGAGAGTGTAATACAATTTATTTCAACTGATGATGCTGAAAAGTTAAGAGGAGTTAAATCGGATATACTTTTTATAGATGAAGCAAGTGAGATAGACGAAGAGTCATTCTTTCAGTTAAGTATTAGAACATCAGGTAAAATAATTTTAGCTTATAATCCTACTATATCCCCATTCAGTTGGTTAAGAAAGATGCAAGACTGCGAAAGGTTTATAACAACATATAGAGATAACCCTTACTTGCCAAAGGAAATGATTAAAGCAATTGAGGATTTACAATTAACTAACCCTAAATATTGGAAGATATATGGACAAGGTGAATATGCTGCAAATGATAAAGGGATATTTGAGTTTGAGTTATGTGATGATATTGAAGCTGACTTTCTATGCTTTGGGTTTGATGCTGGTTATTCTAATGACCCCTGTGCTCTTGTGGCAATCTATAAGAATAGTGATACTCTATTTTTGGAGGAGCTCATTTATGAAAAGGGTATGGTTACGAATGATATCATAAACAGATTAAGACATTTAGAGATAGATAAGATGCAAACTATATGGTGCGATAGTAGTGAACCGAGACTAATAGAGGAGTTATATCGTAGTGGGTTTAATACGAAGCCAGTGGTGAAAGGTAAAGATAGTATTAACTTTGGTATATCAGTAATGAAGAACTATAAGATTAAAATACTTAAAACCTCACAGAATTTAATTAATGAGATGTATGCCTACCAATACGAAACGGATAAGCATGGTTATGTAACTGATAGACCTGAAGGTGGTTTAGACCATGCTATTGACGCAGCAAGGTATGGTTGTATGATGTCTCTATCACAAAAAGCACAAGCAAAAGGAACATATGCAATTACAATCGGACAATACAAATTCTAATCAAAACCTCTGGAATGAGAGTGAAATCAAAGAGCTAATACTATACGCTAAGAGTTTGCAAGTAGAAAATGAGGATTTACAGGCAAAAATGATAATGATGCAGGCTAAGTTAGATAATGAAGAAAGCAAGGTAAGACAATTAAATAACATAATAAAACTAATATATGCAGAAAGAAATAACATTGACCATACCGACTGATTGGAGTGGTGTAAGTTTAAAGAAGTATCTAACTTTACAAAAGGATATGAAGAACTATGCTGATGACGAAGAAGCACAAACTGCTTTAATGTTATCGCATCTATGTGGATTGAATGCAGAGTATATCAATTCATTATCTATTGAAGATTATAATCAAGTTCGTATAGCATTAGAAGGATTTGTAAACAATACAGAATATCCCTTGCAGAAAATAATTAAGATAGATAATAAGGAATACGGATTTGAACCTAATCTATCTGCAATTGCATATGGTGCGTATGTAGATATAAGTAAGTTTGGACAATTAACTATTGACGATAATTGGGCAAAGATAATGTCTATACTATACCGACCTATTACAGATAAGAAAGGAGATATGTATTCTATTGAAGCATATAAAGGTGAGATAGACGATAAGTTATTTCTTAGTGTGAATATGGATGTGCAATTTGGAGCACTCTTTTTTTTTGTAAATTTGTTAATGGACTTGTTGAGAGGTACCCTGAAGTCTTTGAAGGTGGAGGAACTGCCACCCAACATCAAATCAATTTTGGAAAAAAGTGGGGAAATTACCAAACGCTTATTGAACTTGCAGACGGGCAATATGGCCGTATAGATTGGGTAACTGAACAGGCATTAGAAAAGTGTTTACTATATCTTGCATTCAAATCAGATGAGACTACTTTAAAGAACTTATTACATAGAGAAGCATTAAAGAAGCAACAAGGGGGATAACGATTTATTCTGGATTCATTGTTATTATATTAAACGATACCGATGGCAGGAAAATGGAGCAATAGTAGGAATGGTAATTTAAGATACTCAGTTAATAGAGAGAACCAATCTGGCATCTATATTGGGCCAACGAAAGGATTATCATCACCAAAGAATAGTAGACAAGGATGCATTTGTTTGCATAGTAACACTTACGATGTAAAATGTTGTAAGGGTTTTCTTATGAACCAAGGAATAGGACAAACTCAGTCTCCTAATAGAACTAAGGGTGGTGGATTTAGTGATGGATATAGTGAAGGTTTCGACATAATATTAGACTAATAAATAATTAAAATAACATGGCTGAAATAACCAAAGTAGCATTGAAGGTTGATAACAATTCTTCCTTCCCCAATAACAACACAGGAGCGATTACTCCATCTATACTAAGGGCATTCAATACAAATATGATTGACTCTCTTGTAGATGAAATTGGATACAATGTAGATAGTGCAAGTTGGAATCAACAAATAGATTCATTAGAAGCATTTACATCTTCTCAACAACCTTCTTTCACTGCGTTGAATCAATTCACTGCATCACAATTGACAATCAATACAGGTGTTAATGGATTTACACAATCTGCTGATGTAAGATTAGATGCATTAGAAAGTGAAACTCAAAATTTAGAATTATTCACTGCATCTGTTAACCAAATTGCTGACAACGGTATTGTGCAAGGAACTTCGACAAGATTACATTTTTACGGATTAGTTAGTGCAAGTATTGTTCCAAATGTAAACGGAGCAATTGCTTCTATTAATATTGAGCAAGATGGAACTAAATTAAATTCATCTTCATTCAATTCATACACAGCATCTACTAACTCTGACTTAAATGCAATACATCAAACGACTCAGTCATTAAATAACTTTACTGCTAGTTTGTCAACTGCATTTGTTAGCACTGCATCTTTCAATGCATATACTCAGTCTATTAATTCTTATACATCGTCTAATGATGCAAAAGTAAATTCTTTAATTAACGCAACTGCAAGTTATGCAACATCTGCAATCACTGCAAGTTCTTTAATTACTGCATCTATAAGTGGACAAACCTTAACATTCACAAAAGGTGATAGTTCTACATTTGGTGTAATTATTCCTGACATAAGTGGTAGCACAATACCAGCAGGAACAATTTCAGGTAGTTCTCAAATAACTGCACTAGGTTTTGTAAGTTCTTCAATTACTGCAAGTTCATTAGTAACTGCAAGTGTAAGTTTGAATACAATTACATTTACAAAAGGTGACGGAACAACATTCCCTATTACTGTAGATACCGGAAGTGGTGGAGGTGGAACGATTAACACAGGTAGTTTTGCAACAACAGGTAGTAACACATTCTTTGGGCCTCAATTTATAAGTGGTGGATACTATGGTGATTATTCATCGTCAAACCAACCTGTAGCATTAGTTGTATCAGGTGGTATATTTCCTTATGGAGATAATATGTTTGATATAGGAAGTGATGAACATTCTTTTAATAAGATTGTAGTAAATGGTGAACTTAAAGGTTCTTCATTGAATACATCTGGTAGAGGTAGAACAGGAACAATGGGATTTGCTGATGAATTCTTCCCATTGAATACTTTAGATAGTAGAGAAATAATTGGTGATGGTAGTGGTGCAAATACACATATGTATTATGCAACTTCGTCTGCTGATGTAAATGGATTAAGAGAATTTGCCTATGTTCCATCTGGTAGTCCAACGACTCCTGATATGAATATATTATCAGCTTCTTTTGCTTCTACAATTAGTGGTATAGTAACTGGAACTGGATTCGCAACAACAGGCTCTAACACATTCACAGGCAATCAAACTATAAGTGGTAGTTTAATAGTAAGTGGTAGTTTAACTGCATCATTACAAGAAGGATATGCGTGGGTTGGTAATAGCAGTAATGTATCTACATTAGTTGCAACAAGTTCATTTGGTGGAGGTGGTGGAACAACATATATCAACCCAACATTAAATCCTTATTCAGGTAGTTTAATTTTAGTTGCAAATACATTTACTTCATCATCATTTGCACATATATCAGCATCAGCAAACGGACAAGTCAATTTAGTATTTAAGAACAATAACAATACTGCAGATACAATAATATCGGGTAGCAATAACTTATTTGTAAATGCAACTGCACCAACTGCAGGATTTAAGAGATATGTAGGCGGTAGTGGTAACATAATGTTGAACGCAAGTAATGTTCCACAAATAAGTAGTAGTATGGCATTCAGTCCTACTATGAATAATAATTACTTTGGTGGTAATTCAACTGCATTAATTATGAGAGGGCCAGTATCGTCCTCTACATATACAATATCAGGTAATATTTTACAAGGAGCTGTTACCATAGGAAGTAGTGCAGCATTAAACGCAGAAAAGGCAGTTGCAGGATTTTCAATGACAGGTAATAGCGTTAATGGAACATTTAGCTTTATTGCAAATAGGACTTTACATAAACAAACAAATCAAATCCAAAACAATTTGATGACCGCTACAACATTAACGGCTGCATCCTCCTCTATTGTATATAACAATAATATAGGTGGAATTACGGTTACTAATAATGCAAGCGGCGGTTTAGTTGCAAATGTTGCAGACACACTATATGTTGTAAATAATTTATTCGTAGGTAGCTCCAATACAATAACTGCAACTGGAAGTCAAGACACAGGAGATGCTCAGGGTATGTCCTTTTTAAGACAGGTTGAACAAAACCAAATATTAGGTGCTAGTAATGGTGTAAACTTACCATATGCACCAACGGGCTCTAACTCATTAAATCAAACAATGATTGCAGGTTATAACTTAGGAGTGACGGGTAGTAATGCAAGTAGTTTTAGTGGATTAACTCAAAATGGAGGTAGTGCATTCTTTGGTAGAAATAACGCACAAGATGGTAATAGGGCACAATCTGCACAGACAATATTTGCAATAGGAACAGGTGATACAACAACAAGAAAGACAGGTTTCTTAATAGATAGTGGGTCTAACACATATGTAGAGGGAACTTTAAATGTAAGTGGTAGCACATCACTAACTGGTAGTTTGACAATTCAAAGTGGTAGTGCATTCTTCGCAAATGGTAATAGACAATTTAATGTTGGAGCATTCAGTTCATTAGTAACTCAATCGGGTAGTGCAGGTGTATCTCAATCAGTTAATTTTGAAACAACTGATATATCGGAAGGTGTAAGTGTTGTATCTAATAGCAGAATTACATTAGCAAATAGTGGAACTTATTCAATTACATTCTCAGCACAATTAAAAGAAATAGGTGGAACTGATAGTGTATATCTATGGTTAAAAAAGAATGGTACAAATGTAGCTAACACAGGAACAAAAACAGTAGTAAGAAATAATGATGAAAATATTATGACAGTAGAATATATTGTTCAATCATCAGCAAGTGACTATTATGAAATTGTATTTCAGAATGTTAATGGTCACGCACAATTATATTATGAAGCTGCAAGTGGTAATATACCAGCAACACCATCAATCATAATAACTGTAAAACAGGTTAGATAAAAAAAATAACTATAAATCAAAAAATCATTGTTATTACAATATAAACTAAAAATATATGAACGCAAAAAAAGTATTAAATAAGATTGTTGAGTTTTTATCAGCAAATGAAGTTGAATTAACTTATGCAAAATTAGCAGACGGAACAATCGTAGAAAGTAAAACTTTCGATGTAGGTGAAGACCTATTCGTAGTTTCAGAAGATGGAACTAAAACTCCAGCACCAAATGGTATGCACGACTTAATGTTGAAAGATACAGAAGGTAACGAAACTATGTTCAAAGTAAAAACCGAAGAAGGTAAAATAGTTGAAAGAGAGAATGTAGAAATGGCTGATGAAAAAGTAAAAGACATTCCTCAAGCAGGCACTTACACAGAAGATGATAAGATGCCAGAAGTTGCAGGTCAAATCGAAAAAGGAACTTTAAAAGCAGCAGAAGAAACAGATTCAGTAGAGACTCTACCTGAAGATGCTGAAGCTGAATTAAAACCTGAAGATGAGAAACCAGAAATCGAAATCGAATTGAAAAAGATGATGGAGAAAATGGCTTACAGAATCGAAGAGATGGAAAAGAAAATGATGAAGATGGAAGAGACTATGATGCCTCCGGTAGATGAAGAAGTAGACGAAGAAGTTGCAATGGCAGCTGAAGATGAAGAGTTACCAAAATTAGATGGTGCTCCAACAGAAGAAGCTATGAAATTATCAGCTGAATCAAACAGAAAAAATTATGGTAAGAAATCAAAAGACGCACAATCTTCTTTCTTATCTAAACTTTATAAATAAATTAATTAAAATCATTAAATTAAAAAAATGAAAGCAAGACAAAATTTCGCACTTCCTACTGTGACGACTACCTACGCAGGTGAGGCAGCAGCAGGATACATCGCAGCAGCGTTGTTAAGTGCAAACACATTGGATAAGAAGCTTGTAACTATCATGCCAAACGTGAAGTTCAAATCTGTAATCCAAAAATTAGACGTGAGTGGTATCGTACAAGATGCATCATGTGATTTCGTAACTTCAGGTAGCGTAGCTATTTCTGAGCAAGTATTAACTCCAAAAGAGTTACAAGTTAACTTACTATTATGTAAGCAAGAATTCGTAGATAGCTGGGAAGCTTTACAATTAGGTTTCTCTGCATTTGATGAAATTCCTAAGAACTTCAACGATTTCTTAATCTCTTATGTAGGTGGTAAAGTAGCAGAAGCAACTGAAACATCTATTTGGCAAGGTTCAACTGCAACCAACGGACAATTCGGTGGTTTCCAAACAGCATTCTCTGCATCAATTGCAGCGGGTGGTGCAACTGCAGTAATATCAGCTAAGAGTGGTTCTATCATCGTTTCTGGAAGTGTAACTTCTGCAAATGTAATCGACAAATTAAATTCAGTTGTAAACACTATCCCTGATACTGTTTATGGTAAGCCTGATGTATTGTTGTATGTTGCTACTGACGTAGCTAAAGCATACCAACAAGCTTTAGCAGGTGGTGCTATCGGTGCAAACGGATGGAACAACCAAATGAACGTGGGTGAAAAACCATTCAACTTCAATGGTATTGAGATTGTATGGTGTCCAGGTATGACTTCTTCTAAGATTGTTGCAGCTCAAAAATCAAACTTATTCTTCGGAACAGGTTTACTTTCTGACTACAATGAAGTAAAAGTATTGGATATGGCTAACATCGATGGTTCTCAAAATTACAGAATTGTAATGAGATACACAGGTGGTACTCAATTCGGTATCGGTCAAGACATCGTATACTACGGAGCTTACTAAAAAATAATTAAAGGGTGGGTCTCAACACCCACCTTTTTTAATAACAAAACTAAAAATTAAATATATGCCTTGTTCATTAACTCTAGGAAGAAACGAAGTATGTAAAGAAAGCATCGGTGGTTTACAGGGTGTTTACTTTATCAATTATACTACGGGTTCTTTCACAGAAACAGCAGCTCAAACAGCAACTCCATCAGGATTGTTGTCAGGTGTTCCTTCTGGGTCAATTTTGTATTACTACGAATTGAAAGGAACTAGTGCATATACTGAAACTGT
>Ga0049081_10000490_pt1 | contig 15146 bp, 12 predicted proteins | sample GreLakmeER78MSRF_FD_66717 | JGI IMG/M metagenome (GOLD analysis project Ga0049081, IMG submission 66717) | Freshwater lentic microbial communities from great Laurentian Lakes, MI, USA - Great Lakes metaG ER78MSRF | ecosystem: Environmental > Aquatic > Freshwater > Lake | place: Great Lakes...
ATGTTGACAGTTCACTCCCAACTCTGTCTGGTACTGAAAACCAAATTGTTTATAACGCTGGAACAATTTCTTTGGCAGCAAATATCACAACACCAGGCAACCTGACTGTCACTGGAGACTTAACTGTTCAAGGCAATACAACAACTCTTAACACAGCAACACTCGTTGTTGAGGATAAGAACATTGTTCTTGCCAATGTTGCAACACCAACAGATACAACTGCCGATGGTGCTGGGTTCACAATTAAAGGCGCAACGGATAAGACACTTAATTGGGTTGATGCTACCGATGCCTGGACATCCTCTGAGCATTTCAATATTGTCGCTGGTAAGTCATTTTATATTGGCGGATCGGCAGTACTTTCAAATACAACTCTGGCTTCAAGCGTTATTACCTCAAGTCTTACATCTGTAGGAACAATTGGTACTGGTGTATGGCAAGGTACTGCTATTGGTATCGCTTACGGTGGAACTGGTTCAACAACTGCTGGAGATGCAAGAACCGCTTTAGGTCTCGCTATTGGTACGGATGTTCAAGCGTTCAGCTCGCAACTCACAGCGCTTGCTGCGAACACTGCTACTATTGACGGTGGTACTTTCTAATTAAGGGGTTTTAATGCCTAATGTAATTAAAATTAAAAATTCAGGTACAGCAAATAGTGCTCCCACCTCGCTTGAGGTAGGAGAGCTTGCTATTAACTATGCCGATGGTCTTTTATTTTATAAAGACTCAAGTAACACTATCGTTTCTTTTGACATTAGCGGAACTTTTAGTACAACCCAGCTAGGTGAAGATTTAAATGACTTTGAAGTGTCACTAGCAATGCAGACTTTTTAAAGGCTGAAAAACAGTAATACTGTTATAATTGAATTATGGAAGATGTAAAGATTGATACAAGCAAGACACTGACTTTGACGCTTCCTTCTGACCCTACATCGAACGCAGTGTCTGTTAGCCTATATCATGAGTTTGGAAATTTAGTAACCGGGCCAACCGCAGCAACAAGAGCATCTGCTGGAGTTTACACCATAACATATGGGCAGCAAGCTTCTGGACATTATGTCTTTAATTCAGCAGGTAGGCATCGTGCTGATTTTACATATACTGTATCTGGCACTTCTTATACGAAATCTCAATATATAAATGTCTACACCCCTTACATCACGGCTGACACCTTCTTTGAGGATCATCCCGAACTGGAAGATGACTGGTATGACAAGTTTGATAAAATGGAGAAGAAAGTAAGAAACATTATCAATACATTTTGTGGTCAAAGTTTTGAAAGGTATCTTGATAAATCTTTTGTCATTTCAGGAACTAACAAGAAGACTTTACATCTTCCTTACCCAGTTGTTACTTTAACAAAAGTAACCATGAATGTCGGTGAGGACGATGAAGCAATACTATTTGATTCCTCAGACCCTTCGTATACCAGTATTCAAAAATCAAAGGAGCCGCACAATTTCGGTAGTTCTTATTATATTGAATACAGAAGGTCAACTCTTGATAGCGTTCAAACAATTATTACAACGGCTAAATTTAGATCAGATGACTTCTTCACAATTGAAGGAGATTTTGGTTGGCAGTTTGTGCCAAACAATATTGAGCAAGCAGCAGACCTTTTGTTGGAAGATATGATGAATGACGACTCTGAGTTTAGAAGGCATGGTATTTCTAGAGTTGACATGGACACCATTGAATACGAAATGAGAAGAGATTCATCATTTTATGAATCAACTGGGAATATTGATGCTGATGTTCTACTCATGGATTACACATTGTTTATTATGGACTATGTTGTCTAATCATGTCACGAGGAACATATCTACCACTATCGCATAGTATTGATGTATACACACGCACCACTTCTGTAAATGATGCTGGTCAAAAAACAATGTCATACACCAAGGCTGGAACTATAAAAGCTTTTTTTCAATCGATGTCCTCAGAAAGAAGAACTTACCCATATATAGACAATGTTGATGAAATTGAGTTTTACATTTCTCACAAAGATCAATCTTATGCTATTTACAATAACAGAATTCAAAATGTTGTTGATAGGTTTGGAAATGTTATAGAAGCTGGTCCAGTTGAAATCATTAATATTCATAAACAAACTGGCCTTAATGGAAAGGTTAGACAAGTTCTTTTGACTTGCAGGAAGGTTGTTGAGAATGCTTAATATCAGAATTAACAAAACAGCTTCGCTTCAATTGGAAACTGCCGCTATATTTTATTCAATTCTACCAGTGAGAGTTCAGTATGCTCAGGCTGCAGGAATGGCGGGTGCAAAAAGAAGTATCAAACAGGCAGTACTTCCAGTTGGTAAGGCTGCCAAGTATTTACAGTATGAAATTATACCGTATGGTCCAACTGGAATGGTTTTGAAAATCACACCATATCCAAAAGAGTATGTGAGAAAAGATGGTGGGAATATACAGATCGCTTCGGCAATTCTCCTTACCGGAAAGAAGGGTGGTGGTTTTATTGTACCAAAGAAGGGTCTGGCAATGAAAACAAGATCAGCTTCTGTCAGCGCCGGGTATAAAGAGTTTTATCAAACTGTAAGAAAAGTTGCTATCACATCCAAAAGAAAGCAAATACAGGAGATAGCAAGACAGGTTCTTTTGCAAGAATTAAAAATTTCTTTTGCGAAGCAGGGTTTTGGTATCCGTGGTGGCGCACCTACTGGTGCTAGAGATGTGGTAAGGTAGATTATGCCAATTAGTGTATATGATGTTAATACATTCTTAAAAGCCGATGCTACTTTGGCAAATATTGCAGGAAAAGTGATGAACTTCTTTCCTGTTGTTGGCTACGGCACAGAAGCACCACCGTTTGTGATTTACTTCTACAGCCCTTATATTCCCTCAGTGGAGTCTTACTGGAATCGTTATGATGGAATCAGATATTCTGTTTATGATAGTGATGTGGATAGAATGTTTAAAATTGGGGAGAGAATGATTAAACTCCTTGGTGAAGGCGATCAAATCCAAGGTGATGTTCCAAGCTCTAATGTGCGTATCCTGTCTTCCCAACTGGTCAGTACTTCGGTAAGTGAGCCTATTGAAAAAGAAGGCTGGTATCAGATGGACCTTGATTTCTCGCTGTTTTCAGTTAGCCTCTGATATATTTGTGGTATCATAAATACATATGAAGTATACTGTAATTACATACATCGGTAAGACCCCAGGGTTTGCCGTGAAATTAGGAAAAGATCTTTATGATTTTGAGTGGCAAAAAGGCGTAGGAATAGGCCGCCGCTCCGATGAAATAAAACTAGACCACGCCATGAAGATTTCTAAATGGCGTGATCGCAGGGGCAAGAAAATATTTGTCCTTGAATAATAGGAGGAAAATAAAATGGCAGTAACAACTTCCAATATCGTGGTTGGTGAAGCAACAGTAAAAACTGGTGTTTCCAACATTACGATGACAAACTCAGATTTTGATAGCTTGACAGATGTCGGTGCGACCCAAGGTGGTCTTGAAATTTCGTGGGAGCCAGACATGGTTGACATTGAAATCGACCAGTACGGTGATGCCGCAAAAGTCATTCAGTCAAAGGTGAAAGTAATGGTTAAGACAACCCTTGCAGAAGGAACTCTTAACAACCTTGCAACAGCATGGAGCTATGACAATACTGACGGTGGAGCAGACATTAAAGCAAACCTCGCCGGCTCAGGCGCAAACACAAAAACTTTCTTGTTTGGTTCACAAAGTGTGTATCCATTCGAGTACGCGCTGCAGGTCACGGGCAATGCCCCTGGCTCAACAGCTTCGGTTACAAAGACACGCAAGTTTAACACTAAGCGAGCAGTCTCTATGACCACTTCGATGATCTCGATGAAGAGAGCTGAAGCAACTGTGTTTGAAGTATCGTTCCGTATCCTTCCAGTAACTGAGGATACAGGCTACGAATACGGCAAGATTATTGATCAGCAATAATTAACACCAAAAATTTGTACTAACGGAAAACTCTCAGGCAACAGTATGATATACTGAAGTCTGGGAGTTTTTCTATAATCCCTAAGACTATTTATAAGGAGTATTATAAAAATGACAACAAATGCAGATCTGTTCAAGGGAACTGAAATTACTTTTTCTGATGGAAAAACGAGAATTGTTAAGCCTTTGACAATCAAGCACCTTCGTGAGTTTATGAAGGTTGCTAACGAAATGAAGACGGACAGCGATGCTGGAATGACTGACGAGGACATTGATAAGATGATTATGGCAGCATCAATTGCACTTCGTAAGTGTGACCCAGAATTGGCAGCAGACCGTGATGCTCTTGAAGATGTTCTTGATTTGAGAACCTTTGGTGAAGTCATGGCAGCCGCTATGGGGTCTGATCCAAACCCAAACCTCTAGGCGGGGACTCTGGTGGTGACGAACCACTATCTTGGAATGAAATCCCCCTTCTAAAATATGAATCGGAAATATTTGTTCAAACCGGGGCATGGAAAAGCATTGAGGAATTAGAAGAATCGTTGATTCTTCATGAAATGTTTTTATTGTACCGTGCTTGCTCTAATGAGTTTAGTAAGAATATAAAAGCCGCTGCCCTTGCTCAAGGAGCAGATGTTGACTTTGAAGATGACTGGTATGACAATCAGGAGCGCACTCCTGCTGACCCTATGCGTCCATTTGAGGTTATGAACTTTGGTATTCCATTGGGTTATGCACAAGAATGATTATTGCTAATTACGCAATAAAATGGGATAATTTACATTGGTACAAATATGTCTGATGTTGATCTCATAATTAGTGTACATACAACAGGCGCTAAGGATATTGCCAATCTTAGCGCCTCTGTTCGCAACCTTGCTTTAGGAATTAAGGGTGTAACTGTGCCTATGCGGGCACTGGATACACATACCCGGGCTGTTAATAAAGCTCTTGGTATCACTAATCGTGGTGTTGCCCAACATGCTAATAGTTTAAAAGAATTAAAGAAAAATCAGGCGGCTCTTTCTGAAGAGTCAAAGAGACTCCGTTCCAATATCCAGAGCTATAATTCTGCAATATTAAAAGCTGGTGGTCCTACCACAAAACTTGGTCAGGAGCTGTCAAAGGCTCAGAATGATCTTAAATCTTTTTCAAACACCTTTCGTGGTCTTAGGATTAGATCTTTTGGATCTGACTTAAGCAACATTTCTTTGAAATTGCAAAAGATGGGTAAGGATTTCCAATTTGTTGGTCGAAGCTTAATGATCAACTTGACTGCTCCGATTACATTGTTCGGAAGATTGGGTCTTCAGAGCTTAGCTAAAGTCGATGGTGCTTTAGTCCGTCTTACCAAGGTTTTAGAAGATGTTGCTATGGATGCGGAGCAAGCTAATTCTAAACTTGGTGGGATAGGCGATCCACAACGAGTCGAAAAAATGATTGCAGCCTTTAATGCCCTTGATCGCAGCCTTACAGGGGTTAGCAATAAATTTGGTGTTTCTAAAGATCTTGTTGTTAGCATAGCATCTGATTTTGCGGAACTTGGTATTACTGCTAGTGAGAATATTATTGAACTTACTACTCTAACTGCAAGTCTTGAAAAGCTTGGATCGATGGATATTTCTGCAGCTCAGGATCTCACTCAGGCACTTTATTTTCAATCAAAAAGAGCACTTACGGCTTCTGGAGCACTCGATAAATTAAGTACTTCGGCAGAAAGGGAAACTCGTGCAATAGCAGCAGCTACAACTCAAGCATACTTGTTTAACTCTATTGAGAATGCTACTGCTCTTACATTGAAAGATATTGCAGAAACACTGCCTGAACTTGGCGGCATGGCAGTTAGCTTTGGATTGTCAATGACAGAAGCAGCAGCTTTGCTTGCTCCAATGAAAGCTGCTGGTTTGGATGTTGGCGCATCCGCTAACTCAATTAAAGTTTCTCTTCAAAGAGCAATTAGTCCAACTAAACAAAATGTTGAATTAATAGCAAGCCTGGCTCAGAAATACGGTGTAGCAGATGATGCTACTAGTGCATTTAATAAAACTACGAAAACTGGTTTAACTGGTTTGCAAGCTATTGTTGATATTTTTGGCGAAGTTAGAAACTCTGCTGCGGGCCAAGAGGGTGCTCTTAAATTAATGTCTGACCTGTTTGAGAAGCGTCAGGGTCCAAGAATGTATATTGCGATTGAGCAGTTAAATCAATTTGATAAAGCATTGAGTAACCTCAGTGCGACTGGTGCTGGTACATCTGAAAGAATTCTTGCGTCAGTCGCTGAAACAGCAATCAAGGGTTTCAATGAGCTTAATGGAACAGCTCTTCCTGAAACAATTCGCCAGTTTAGCGATATTGGAATTATCGCCCGCATCGCTACAGCAACAGTCGGTCAGGTAGTAGAGGGGTTCAAAGGAGCTGGGCTTAAAGGGGTAATTACTGAGGCAGAAATTAAGACTGCTAGAGAAGCTAGGAAGGCAGTATCTGATTTAATTTTAACAAAACAGCAAAATGAGGGTATAAACCTTATTGACGGCGCACAGACTGAAGCCGCAAAAACAATGCTTGTCGAGCTAGCTGGTGCATCTAACGCCGGCGAGGTTGCAAATAGAGAATTAGAGCAATCACTTAGGGCTCTCGATGTCACAATTGGAAGAATCAAAAACGCTTTTAAACTTTTCGCAGGCGATTTGATGAAGGTTCTTAAACCTACATTGGAAGCTATCGCTGATAAAATTACTGAACTCTATGATAAATGGGAAAAATTATCTGCTGAGACCAAAAAGAATATTTCAAGAATAGTCGTATTTGTTCTCGGGTTTCTTGCCGTACTTGGCCCAGTGGTTCTTGCTCTTGGTACTGTTCAAGCATCTATGGGAGTTTTAGGTAGAGCCTTCACAGTCTTTCTTCCTAAATTATTAAAAAATTCAGATGGGTTCATTGGCCTGGGGGAATCAGCTTCTATAGCTAAAACTAAAATTAACGATTTGTATAAAACAGTTGTTGAAAGCAATTTAAATAGATCGTTACTTCGGCTAGGTGATGCTGATAGCGCAGATGCTCTTGCTACTAAGTTAATTCCAGATCCCCCAAAGCTAATCCCTACTCCAGCGCCTCCGCCTCTTCTCCCGAGCAGCGTTAAGACAGGCGGTGATCTTGATAGACTAGTTAGATTAGAGCAAAGAAGAATGCTCTCTCATCTTGATCCGACAGATGTCGGTATAGCTCGCGGAACATTAAGAGGTCCTGGAGGTAAATTCCTTCCGATGACTCCTGGCGCTAAAACTGCGAGGGCGATGATGCTTCCTGGCGGTGGTGCTGACTTAGCGGCGGCGGAAGCTTCATTATTTGCAAGATTGAAGGCACAACAAGCAACGCTGCATGCTAAAAAACTTGCAGATATTGCTACACAAAACGCAGCAATGATGGCTGGCGCTGAGAAAGAAGCGGCGCTTAGAAGAGCGGGTATAGGAAGTCGGACTACTCCTGGCGGCATTACTCAAAGAACATATAGAGGGATGGATGTAACCGATACGCAAGCTGGAAATCTTGCAGCAAAAAGATCTCCGATACTTAGAACAAAGCTTGCTGTTCAAAGGTTTAGAGAGACTCTCCCAACTTCAAAACCTGTAAATATGGGTAAAGGTTTTGTAGAAGCTTTAAGGCCAATTCAGCAATTTAAATCAGGTATGGCTGGTGCTGGTGCTGCAACTGATGCACTGCGGGCAAAAAATGCTTTACTTGGCGCTAGCGCCCCTGGTCAATTCAAAACAATGGCAACAGCCATTGGTGGATTCACCAGGAATGTAAAACTTGCAACTTTGGCAATGAAGATTATGAGACTTGTTATGGTCAGCACCGGTATTGGTGTCATCATACTTGGCATTGGTCTCGCTATAATGCTTGTTGTAAAAAACTTTACCACTTTTAAAGAAAAATCTTCTGGTGCTATTAATAGTGTTAAGCAAGCTTTTAAGACATTCATGAGCGCACTTAAAGAGATTGCAAGACCAATTTTGGATCTGTTTAAAAGCTTTGATGATGGCGGTGCAAAAGGTAAGAGTGCCATTGGTGGTTTGTCTAAAGCATTTGGAGGTATTGCCAAGGCTATAAGTTTTGTAGCCGATTTGTTTAAGAAATTTGTTCTCAATTTTATTCAACCGTATCTTTATTACATCGTAAATCTTGTAATGGTTGTTGTTTCAATTTTCCAAGGCAATTGGGGTAACGCTCTCGACTTCTTAATATCAGCATTTTCTCATGTAGGAAAGATCATAGTTGTAATAATGAAATTTGCGTTTAAAGCGCTAGTTGCGGTAGCCGCTCTTGCAATTAAGGGAATACTTACATCGATAACTTTAATTCCAAAAACTTTGGCAAAAGCTGCGGGCTTCCTTGGTAAATTTATACCAGGCTTTACTGCAATCTCCGAGGGTATCAATTCTGTCATAGATGGCATGTTCGGGATGGTTGATAGCGCTAAAAACCTTGCTATGGGCGCTATTGATGGAGTAGCTGATGCAATAGGTTCAAAGCTAGAAAGCGGAGCAAAGAAAGGTATCTCCAATACCAAGGAAGCAGTAGACCTTGGCGGAAAAAAGATTGTAGATTCTGGTGAAGAAATAGGTTATGATACTGGCGAAGCGATTGCGAATGCAGCAGGTGATGGTTACGATGATAATGACCCTAGCGAGAAGATTGGAAAAGCGCTTAAAGACGGTATTGCAGATGCCGTTCAAGAACTACAAGATTATGTAGCTGGTGAGCTAAAGAATGCAATTGATAAATATGTAAATGCATCAATAAAAGCATTAGAAAAACAGAAAGCATCTGCTCTTAAAGTTTTTGATGTCCAATTAAAGACTCTCATGAAGCTTGAAAAGGCAGAGGAGTCTTTAACTAAAACTAAAGAGTATGAAGCTAATAAGCGTAAATTAATTGATGACAAGGCTCTTAGCGATGAGCAGTACCGCCGCAACTATGCACTGGCAGTATACGAAGGTCGTATTGATGATGCCAGAATGCTTCAGCTTGAGCAGAGCGCCAGTGAAAAGAATTATAGTGAAAACTTAAAAGGTATTGAATCGGACAGAGCCAAGGATCTTGCTAAAGAAAATCTTGAGGCTCTTAAAGAGGCTATTAACGAAGCAAAAGATGCGGCTTCTGTATTCTTTGATGAAGCTATTGAAAAATTCCAAGAGTCTATTGAAGTAATTACAAAGTTCCCTCCAGTAACAATTGAAGATTATAGAAATCAAATTGGACAGCTTTACACTATTACTAGTGATACTGCTGCTGCAAATAGTGAAGCATTTGAAAAAATGTTTACTGATTTTGCAACAACAGTTAATGACAAGATGCCTAACGATGTCATTGGGGCTTTTACTACAAATCTTGATGACCTTGTTCGTGTTGCAAGAGAGAAGTATGGTTTAGGCGGGGAAGCTGGTGAAGATACTATCATTGGAGCAACCATTGGGATGCTCGCAGATATTGGCGGGACATTTGGTGATGGTAAGCAAGTTGTTATTGATAAGTTTGGTGAAGTCACAACTGGGTTTAAAGATAATTTTGCAGCAGCAAGTACTGCCATTGTTAAGTCTGTTACTGATGATTTCTTAACTCCATTTGCTGAAGCGACAACTACATTTAGAGAAAATTGGAACAATGTGTATGTTCAAGCAATTAAAGATGGAAACCAGGCAATTACTGATAGCTTAAGAAATAATGTTAAGATTAATAAAGAATTGTTTGAAGAGATGCGTGGTAAGCTTACTGAAACAACTCTCAGCTGGCTAAACCTTAAAGCTGCAGCAGAAGCTGCTGGTGACGCTCAGGCTGCTGCTGCGGCTGGAGGCGGAGGTGTTTCTGACACTCCTGGTCCTAAAGGTTCTGTCACTCCTGCTGGTGGTCGGGCTGATGCGTTTGAAAACAATAATAGAGCAAGGGTCGACAAGGGTCTTCCTCCAATATCTTATCAAGAATTTATTTCTGGCACTGGTCGGTCTACATCTCAACTTCAAATAATAAGAAATCCTATTAGGCAGTTTGCTAAAGGCGGCATGGTTCCTTCGGGAAGTGTAAATCAAAATTTTGGGTTTCCTGAGGGTTATATCCCATCACCAAGACAAGAGGGTGTACCAACACTTCTTCATGGCGGGGAGTACATTCTTAATGCGAAGGCGGTTTCAAGAATTGGTATAGGCGCTTTGAATAAGATGAATAATAATCTTCTTCCAAAGTTTGCAAAGGGCGGTGTCGTTCCAGGCGGGAAGAGAGGTTCTGCTTCTAATACAAGAGGTAGTGCCGATAGACTTGAGGCGAGCAGTATCGTTGCTGCGCAAGTCAGGAAGGCTGCTTCTGAAGCTGCTGGGCTTCCTAAGAATTTCATTGGACCAATTGTTCCTCCAAAAATGAATTCTAAGAAAAATATTTTTCAAAAAGCTGGTGGTTTTGTAGGTGGGTCCGTTGTTGACCTTGGACAGTCATTTTCTAAATTTGGCGATTCTGTTTGGAATATTGCTTCAAGTCTTGTTGAATCACCACTTGCATTAGTTAACAAGAATTTAAGTTTCAATCCGATGACCAATCTGGATAATCGTGTGATGAGGACACAGAGAGAAGGTGTTAACTGGATTCGTGGTATCAATAATGCACTTGGTACAAATCTTGCTGGTGGAAGCACCGGCGGGTTTGGTCAAATTGCTAATAACAAAAAGTTTGGCCTTGGTGATGCTTTTAATGTCGCTACAGTTGTAGCCCCTGAAATTATGGCCCCGCTTGGATGGGCAGCAAAGATTTTAACAAAGCCAGTCGCAAGTCTAGCAACCTCTAGATTGGAGGCTATTGGTGTGGTTGGTGCAAAAGATATTGGTCTTAAAGCACTTACCTCAATGGGTACTAAGCTCGGTATTGGCTCTATGCTTAGTAAAGCGGGTAATAATCCAATACAAAGGACTTTCCGTAAGTTTTTACCTACTGAGGCTCAATACAATACAGCAAAACAATATCAAAATGATTTGTTAGAATGGGCTAATACATATGCTATGCCAAAAGCTGGTCCAGGCTGGGAGTCTGCACAAAGAAGGTATGTGCAGATAGTACAAAGTAAAAAATACAGGTACATCTCTAGCCAAGCGTCTAATTATGAGAAAATGCCAAAGAAACTTGCTGCTGTCGAAAAATATATGGCACTATCATTGCTCGGAGACCCAATCCGAAGGGGGCTTGAATATCTTCCATTGCTTAGGAGCCCAAGCCAAAATGTAATAGGTTCTGATTATTCTAGCAAAGATTTTGCTTTCTTAGAGTCTGAGAGCACTTCCAGTCCAGAGTGGTTGAATACTTCGTTTGACTTCAGTGACTACAAAAACAAGGAAAAAAGCATTGTTTTAAACAATCTTTCTGAAGTACTTGCGTACCACAAAAATAAATTGACTATTTATGATGGTCTTCCATCAGCAGCGGTTCTGCCAAAGAAAGCATTGCCGATAGCAGCTAAGGCTTGGGGTAGTGCGCTCAATCTCAAGACTGAAGTTATCCGAGGAAAAGAATATTCAACATCACTTGCTGATAATTATGATGGTATTTTCCAAGCTGCATTTCGTGACACACTTCCTAGTGATGGTCTTGGACTTGCTGTTTACCCATATATCGGTGGAGATGGCAGCATGGCTCATGCTAGACCATTTCGTTTTTATAATAATGATTATAACAACAAGCCAAGAATGGTATCTGGTATGGGCTTCAACTGGGACCGACCGCTGAGTGGATTTCATGCTTTGATGCTTGGTTTGGACACAGCGCTTCCTGGTGCAATTAGTAGTATTGGTTCAAAAGTTGCTGAATTGATCAGCAGAGTGCCATCTCTTAGACCTGCTGCTGGTTTTGGATCACCAATGACACCTGCAATTTTTGGTGATAGCCAAGATCTTGCGCTAATGCAACAGCTAGGATATTTTACGGGAATGTTGAGTGACCCACTAGGTGCCTATGTTCAGATGGTAATGCATGAAATGGGTCATGGGTTTAACCTAGATCATCCGCATGAATATGAGGTGAATCGCGGGAAAGTAGGCTATAACTCGATTATGGATTATGAATCTGGTTTTTCAAATAGAAAACTCCTGCCAGGTGATATTGCTGGATTGAAGGCTATGCTTGGCAATGTAAAAGATTACAGTTCTATAAATATTCCTAAATTTAAAACAGGTGGCTATATTCCTGGCTCTCCTTCAATGGCAATTCCTGCACTTTTGCATGGTGGTGAGTATGTTGTAAACGCTGATGCTGTAAGAAACATGGGTGTAAGAACAATGCAAAGCATTAATCAATCCAAGTTCAGAACCCCATCTAGCGCCCCTTCTTATATGGGTGGAGGGCAAACAACGAATGTGTCTACGGTTAATATTAATGTTGATACATTTGTCGGGGAAGAAGAATGGTTTAAGTCTATGATGAAGAGTTACAATGTCAATGTCCTTCCAAAGCAACAGAAAGCGGCTGGGATGGAGACAAGAACTTTTACAAGCTATAATGGTATAAACCAGGGGTTGTAAATGTCAATTATTCAAAATCAACAATCTAATATAACCCATCTTGTCGTGCTTAACGGTCAAGAGATTACAGAGCATGGTCGGGTGTTTAGTGGTGGAATGACCACATCTGCATCTAATGTTGAATTGTTAAACGGGAATAAAAAAAGGTTTATTAAAAATGCAAAGAATACTTATTCATTTTCATTTACTTATCTTCCGGATATGCCGGAAAAAACAGTCGATGGTCGTAAGAGCAGAGATTACCTGCTTTCAATTGCCAGAGCTCCATCGTCAGCAAGTCTTTCAATAAAGCTAGACCCATCAGAACCTTTTTATAATACTACCGTATATGTTGATTCATATTCGGAGACATTAATCAGGAGAGATATTCCCAACCAGTGTGCTTATTACAATGTTGAGATTTCTCTTAAAGAGAAATAAAGAATGGACATTAATTTTTATTCTTTTTCTGATCCATTAAATAGCGGTATAGATTTCTATACCGCTGACGAATTTAAGACAGCTTTAATTCCATTAACTATTGAATCAAATGTTGTTGTACTGTCAAGCAAGATTGCTTTTTCGCAAATCGCTATTGATTCCAATTCCTTGGTGCAAACAAACGCAATCAAAATTGCATTTGCACAATCTCAAATTACAGACATCCTTAGTGCAACAGTAACTGTTGGAACTAGGGTTAAGAATGCAGAAATTGTAATTAATAGCTCCTGCCTAGTTGAGACATTAGCTATAAAGATTGCACATTCACAATGCTCTATTTCTATAGACAGTAATGTTGTAAGTAATTCTACTAAGTTTGCAAGAGCGGCATCAGATATTTCTGGGTCGGCTAATGTTTCTGCTTCTATGAAGAAAGAATCAAAAGCTGCAAGTAATATCGCAGTAACAAGCTCCCTGTCTGTAAATGCAATTAGGGTTCGGCTTATAGCAGCGGCTATGTCCGGCTCAGTCTCCTTGTCAACTGCTGGCAGACTATTCCTTATTACAGCAAGAATTAATGTTCTTTCAAATACTGATATAAGTGCTAAAGCTATTAGGTTTAGCACAAATATTGCCGCAGATAGTACATTAATCAGAACCCTGCTACTTCTTGACAATAAAGCTTTAACAAATCAAACAAGAATGCTGGATGTTTCGACAACCCCAATTTTTACGGAGAATACAAACTGGGCTGGAGATTCTTCAAGATATTATAAAAACAGCGCAGCTAATGGCGGTTCAAAAAGAACATTTAATATTAAGTGGTCATTTATCCCAAATTACAGCAATGCAACTGTTGATTTAAATGAGTCAAGAAATTATATTAAAAATATTTCAATGGATGCCGATACTCATACTTTGACAGTTATTAATCAAGATGAAGATGGCATAACTCCATATACGGAAGAGAATGTTACTGTCTTTGTTTCAAGTTTTTCTGAAAACTTAATAAGAAGAGACCTTGTTAATGATGTATACTATTTTGATTGCGCGTTAGCGCTAGAAGAGGTTTAAAATGTTGACATCTGGTATATACGGAAAGGAATTCTCGACTTCTTTTAATTCTTCTATTATATCTCCGGCCCAGAAGATTAAGCCTAAAATTATGATTAAATGGCTGGATAGTCGCCATGTTGATAACTTGGTGATAACAACAAATGATGCTCCTGCAAATACTGCTTACCCAAGCAGGGGATTTTTCTTCCCAGTGTCGGAGGCTATGAATGGAATTAAAAGACAATCATTTACTTGGGCAGTTGCTGGGGCTAAAGATGTGTATGGTGATGTGATTAAGGCAGATGGCACATGGTTTGCAATGCCTTCTTTAACATCAAATGATTTATCAAATACACAGGTGGGCAGTAATCTTGAATTTGGGTGGTGGTCGAATAGTACCAGTAATTCAAATACCCATGGTACATATAGCGGATATGGCTTTGCAACAAATCCTTATGTTGAAGCAACATTCACTACAAGAAAAGTAAATAAAATTAGGGTTGTTACATCTGAAGCGTATGGTCAAATATCTAATTATTTAGTGCAGGCGTATGATGCTTCTTTAAATCTTGTTTTGAATGAAGAGGGTATTATAAAAGATGGTACATATTTTCAAGATCACAATATATCCTTAGCCGCTTCAACTCAAAATATATCAAAAATAAGAGTGACTGTGCGTACCACGAAAAACCCGGTCGATTTTGCAAGAATACAGGAAGTTGTCCCAATTTACGAAGAAGATATTAGTGATTACATAATTGATTACTCTGTTAACAGAACTCGTGATGTCCATTCAACGAGCCTCCCAGTCGGCGGTTCAGGCATTGCTAGTGTTGATTTGAATCTAGATAATACAACTAAGGTTTTTAACTTATTTAACACAAGCTCCACTTATGGCAAATATATGGTTAAAGACCTTGAGGTTGAGATATATACTGGCTGGAGAATTAAGAAGCCATCATTTGATGATATCAATGCCTCATATTTGACAACGCAATTGGCGGCAAATATATCTAACTCTTCATCTACATTTACTGTTTTGGATAGATCAGTCCTGCCTACTGGCGGAGCGGGTGATGAGTTTATTGTCATTCTGGATAAAGACACTCAGTCAGAAGAGATTGTGCTTTGTTCTTCTGTTAACTCTTCAAATGTTGTTACAGT
>Ga0049081_10000491_pt1 | contig 15143 bp, 8 predicted proteins | sample GreLakmeER78MSRF_FD_66717 | JGI IMG/M metagenome (GOLD analysis project Ga0049081, IMG submission 66717) | Freshwater lentic microbial communities from great Laurentian Lakes, MI, USA - Great Lakes metaG ER78MSRF | ecosystem: Environmental > Aquatic > Freshwater > Lake | place: Great Lakes...
GGAGGCCACCCATGTACCGGAACCAAAAGCTCCTTGAGGCTGTACGCGCAGCCCCCTGTATGAACTGCGGGGTTGAGGATGGCACTGTCTGTGCCGCCCACTCCAATCAGATGAGGGATGGCAAGGGCAGAAGCCTCAAGGCCAATGACTACCGGATTGCCGCCCTGTGCTTTAAATGCCATTCCGAGCTTGATCAGGGCCGGGTCATGAGCCGGGAAGAGCGTTTAAACATGTGGGAGGACGCCCACCGGGCGACGGTGGGGTGGCTCTTCGACAACGATCTTATTGGGATGCGGAGATGATTGTTTTGATCCGCTGGATCTCTGCGTTGATGGCGTTCTCTGCCCTGTTGATCCCAGTGATCGCATCCCGCTTCTCATCCCCCGACATCTTGGAGATCTGAACGGCAGACTTCATCTGCCTGAGTTCTTTCATGGTCTTCTCGGTGTCGCGGATGTAGTCTTTAAACGCGAGGGTGCCTTGGTTCTTCTTGAGATAGTCCACGTACTCCTCAGACTCGCCCTGCTTCTCAAGGAAGTTCATCGTCCTGACAACCGAGTCCACCGAGTCCTTGAGCTTGTAGTACTCCGTCACGTTGCCCCGCGCCTCTGGGTCGAGGGCGAACCTCTTGATGACGGGTAGCTGTTCAAAGCGCTTGGTGGCCCTTGGGCTGTCGCCGAACTGATCCATGACCATATCCAGCGTGTCCACGCCATACATACCGAGCGTTCCGGTGTAGCCCTTGATGACGTGATCCACCTTCAGGGGAGACAGCCCCAGCACTCCGGCGATGCCCTTGGCAACGGAAGACGTGCCCGGGCCAACCTGAAACTCAGGCGCTACATCCTTCATCCCCTCACTGACGATGGGACGCCATGTAAACGTGTTGATGTCAAACGCAGCCTCAACCAAGGGCTTGACGGTTTGTGGTATCGGGTTGAACGCGAAGGTAGATACGGCGTTACGAAAGAGTGAGTCTCTCAGGTCTTGACCTGTGTCGTTGCCAAAGGTGTAGGCAGCAATCCTTTCGGGGATTGTTTTGAACAGGACACCGACCTCGAACGGGATGGGGATGCGGATGCCCAAGTACGGGATCAGCCAGTTGTTGTCCTTGGTCTCCTGCTCCTGCTTCTTGTATTCCTCATCGTCTGAGACCATGAACCAGTAGGCGGTGGACAGGGCCATCATGGTCATACCGCGCACGAAGAACTGACGCTGGATAGCCGCTGCGTCCTTGTTGTTCATGTTGCCTGTCGAGGCACGGTAGAACAGATCCAGACCCTGTAAACGGGCGTTGAAGAACGGCACAGCCGCAGTCAGGACCCGGATCAGTGCGGAGCTACCCTTGCGGTGGAAGTTCATCACCTCCATAGACCTAAACAGAGCCTCGGCTTCGTTGCCAGTCTCAGCCATGACCCGCTCGTATATGACAACGCGAGTGGCCGCATCTGATGCGGTTGTGCCTTTTTCCAAGGCGTCCCACAGCGATGTAAACGGGCGAAGCAAGAGCGCATCCTTCTGGCCTGCTTTCTTGGCCAGATCCTTTTCAAGGTTTAAACCCGACTTCTCGATGTTGCCACTGTCGTAACCGCTGATGATGCCAGCGTTGAGCAGTGCCTCAAAGGTTGGAGAGTTTCTGGTCAGCGACTTGCCGAAGGACATGACCGTATCTACTACGGGTGTCATCTTCACGCCTGACGTTACATACGCAGACAGTGAGTCACGCAACAAGTTGGCCATCATGAACCCGGGATCTTTGGTCACCAAGTTACGCAGGAGGTCCGCTGGAGCGGACAGTATTCCCATGAATGGCAGGTCGGACAGGTTTAAACTCTTCACCGCCTCAATGAGCAGGTTGTCCGCCGTCCCATAGGATACGAGTTCACCCTTCTCCAGAACGTTGATGACGTCGGGAGCCGTAGATGGTGTCTTTAAACGGGTCACACCCATACCCGGCGCATTCACTTGAGACGCAACATTGATGGCTCGCTGACCCGCATAGTTTTTAATGCCAGCCTGAATGGCTGATTGGGTGTTGCGAACCATGGTCTCCAAGAAGTCGGCGAGGGGGGCTTCCTCTGCAATCGCACCCTTGAGTTTCTTTGGAGCCTTGACGCCCGACAGGGACTGGAACAGGTTTGGACCCACCGTTTTCTCGCCGTCCATCTGACGGTAAAAGGGAACGTAGTCTGCGTACTTCATGTACTCAACGCCCCGCTCTTTTGACAGGACGCCCGTGTCCACCATGTACTTGACCAGCCCGTTGTTAAACGCAATCAGGTCTTTCTGAACACTGACAAACTCTGGAAACTTGGCTTCAAGAGCTTTGGCGTAAGCCACATCGGCGGTGGTGATGCCGGTTGGCTTTCCTTCCTTGTCCAAGCGCACGCCGCGCTTAATCATGGCCCAATACTGGTAGTACTGATACACCTTTGGCTCGTTGTAACGCGCCAGAGGAGCAAGGGATGGAACCAACCCCTTGACGCTGGTATCGATGGTTGTGACCCCGTTGCGCAGGACAGGGATGCCTCCATTGCGGTCTCCCATGCCCATGGCTGATGCTGCGATACCGGCACCCACATCAGAGAACAGCGCGGCTGACTCTGCGCTTTGATCCGCAAGCAGCACAGCCCCGCCCATCTGCTCTGCCAGCTTCTTGTCATAGACCGACAACTGGTTGTAGCGGTTCAGGAATCTAGCCCGGAAAGAAGCGGCGCTCTGCGGAGAGATCGCCTCAATCATGCGCTGAGCAAACCCCTTTCTTTCCCGTGTAAACGTGGTTTCGTTAACCCGGTCATTGAGGGCTGTTGGAAAGGTGGGCAGGCTGAAGCGAATGTCCTTGGTCTCCCGACCAAACTCACCAATGTTCCCGGTAACGGACTTGACCTGTTCGGGCATGTAAACGGCGTAGTTCTTGGGAGCGTTACTGTTTCCTCCTTCTCTGACCGTGAAGCCATCATGCCCCAAGGCTCGAAGCCCCCGCTGCACATCTTCATTTTCAATTGCCTGCCACAAGCCCCGCTTAATGCGTCCCATCAAACCATTTAGCCAGAGATCGGAAAATTCTCTTGGCAGTTCCGCATTGTTCTGCATCCATGTGCGCAGACTGGCCCTGTGATCATCATTCTCAAAGTCAAACGGGGTCTCCGCTCGTGCGTACAGGGGCATGATGGACATGCGGGTGGGGGACAGGTCAAGCAGGGCGTCATAGGTCTCCTGCTCGATGTCGCCGAAGTTGCCGTACTCGGGAACCTTGCGCTTGGCCTGACGCATGAACTCCGTACCCTGCTTCTCGGTGATGGAGCCTTTCTTCTCTTGAGCGTCAACAACGCGCTGGAAGAAGTCCAGCTTCTCATCCTTGGTGAGCGCCTTGTAGACTTCGCGGCGCAAACGGTCTTCGGCAATGCTGCCGAATGTTTCCGCTTCCTCTGGAGTCTCGGCAAGGAAGATGGCCTTAGAGTTACCTGCGGGGGTGAACTCAAAGAACTCCCGTGCGGTTGCGTGGTAGAAAACCTTTGGATTTCCGTCGCTGTCGCTCCACTGATTCCCGGCAATGAAGCGTTTAAACGACTCAGTCTTTGGAACTTCGGTCCCGGATACGGCCTCCTTTACCGCCTTGACGGACGGGAAGGCAACATTCTTCAGGCTGAAACGCTTGGTTGTAACTGCATGCTTGCCGATTAAAACGGCATAGTCCTGCGAGGATGACAGATCCTTAACGAGGTAGCCATCAAAACCGGCCTCCCGTACACCGCGCTCCCACTGGCTTGCTCGATCCGCCTGTGAGTCGCCCTTGGTATTTTTTAGGATCTGAAGTGGATCTGTCTTTGTGTTGTACAGATTGTTCAACTGAATGACATGAGGCGCTCCGCCGACACCGGCCTCTGGGCGGATGCCCTTGCCGTTGTCAACGTAGAAATAAATCCGACTGCGGATGTCTGCGTTGTCTTTGTTGTTTAAACGCTCACGCTCAAGGCCCCGCAGGCCAGCCCCATGGAACTCAGACGAAAGCGTTTCGCGTGGCTCTTGGCTGAAATGAACGCCAACAGCGCTTACCGAGTCTTTGGTTGCTGTGCCGTATTCTGCGGTTGGCTTCCCGTAGTCAATCGCAGAACCGCGCTCTCCACCACCGAGGCGAGCCGCTCCTCTGGCGTCAATCCATCTGTCGCGGAGGGCGATGGCGTTCTCTGAAATGGCCTGAAGACGGCGGCTCCCTTGCCCCCGAACATCTGCCCCGGCTTCTCTTTGAAGTCTCTTACTGTCGCCATATCGCGTTTCCTTTAGATAGTCGCTTCTCGTATCAGGGGCAATGAATGAACTGTGGAAAGTTTCCGGAGCCGAGACGTCAATAACGCCATCGTATGGAAACGATTCAATAGCATCTCTGATTGCCCGATGGTATTGCTTGTCATCGAGCGTGTCAACTTTATCGTTGTACGCAGAAAAATTTCCGTACAGAAGACTGCCGTCACGCAACGTGTCGCCATCCGCTTGTGGAACCTCTTTGGCAATGTGATCGCGCAGCCTGCTCAATTCGTCCGGAGTCATCCCCTCTGGGATTCGAACTTTTACAAACCCAGCTTGACTGTCGGATGTCTTGTTTGTCTCGTCAAAGACAACCATAGCTTTTTGATCAAGCACATAACCAAGGACTCTTGCAAGCTCGTCGAGGTCTTCGGTGGTTGCACTCTCCGGCGCTTCAACAATGATGTTGGGGTTGACCTCGCCCTCATATTTCCCGCTGCTGAATGTGTAGCTGTAGCCGGTAAAGCCAAGCTCAGAAAAGACCGCAGACATCGTTTTGTCTGTCACCGCCTTTGTTGCGTTGATGCGCTCTTTGGGCGTCATCTCCCGCCACTTCTCGGCGGTTACTTGGTCTGGATTGGGTGCGACCTCGGCAACTATTCCTTTGCGGAGGGATAGCTTGCTTTCATTGAGTCCACCAGATTCATCAGGTACTCTGCCCTCTCTTCCGGCATCATCCCTGCGGTCAGGCTGTTTAGCGAAGACCACAGAGGGTCCCTCTCGTCGATCATTGTCACTTGCTCTGGCAATGATTGCTTCTTCGTATCCGATGTCATCTGCTTCCCTTCCAGTGAGCTTAGCGTACAAGCGTTTCTCATAGTACCAAAGTGCCGCCTGAATGTCAGCAAGAGACAGGTCAACGCCTTCAGATTTTAATATTTTCTGTGCGCCTCTTGCAACGTCATACATAAACTTCCGGTCACTGGCATTGAACGGAGCTTCCTCAAGCATGTCAAATTCGTTTTTGTAGATGGTGTTTGCCATCTTTTCAAGCTTGTGCTCCAGCATCAACTGATCAAACGCTGGGCCAGCTTTGCGCCTAGCTTTTAGCAACCACTTTGGACGTCCTGCGTTGGTGCGGGGTTCTTTGGACTTAGTCAAAAACTCCAGCTCAGTCGTGTAATTATGCTGTTCGTATTTTTGTTTAAACGGCACTATTGCATCAATGACCTCTTCGCGGGTGGCTGATGGTCGATCCATTAAATCGCGGAAGGCGTTGATAGAAGACTCCGTTGCCCTTGGAATCAACATGCCCCGCATACGATTGATGGATCGTGTCCACCAAAGGTCCATCGTTAGGTAACCCTCAGAACCAGATAGATTGGCAAAGAAAGCGCCAAGCTTTGGACCAAAGTAAATTGCCGCAGCCGGAACTTTGGTTTCTTTCAGGTAGTCACTGCTTGGCTCTTCACCTTTGCTACGCAGGTAAGCATTTAAATCGGCAACAGTGATTTCTTTGGTCAATTCCTGAGCAAAGTTGTCGCCGTGCTCCTCAAAAAGCTTTTCAATTTGATTCAGGTTGTTCTCAAGCGCAGTCGCCCTACGCGAACCCGTGGAGACCATCTTTTTGCCACTTCGGAAGTCTTGGTAATAGCGGATGGCACTCTTAATGTTTGAGCTTACGTCCTCGCCATTTGATGTAACAGCAACGATTGAAGAGAAAACGGAACGAGCAACCGGGTTGTCGCTCAACTCTGGGAAAACCTTGCCGAGTTTCTTGAGTGCATTGGGGTAGTTGTTGGAGTACCAACCTGTGCCAGTGCCAGTCTTTGCGGTAACGCGCAACTGATAACCAACCTCATCCGCCACGGCTTCAGCAAGGTCGGCGACTTCTTTCGCTGTTGGCGAATCTTTTTTGATCGCGCCAAACTGTTCAAGCGTGTAACGGTTTAGCTGCTTGCCAACGTCACGAACATTGTTGAGACCTGACTTGCCTTTAATCTTTTCCGTGTTCAGACCCAATTCTGATTGAGCAAACTTGGACGCGCTTTCCATAATGCTGCGCGTAGAACGAGGTTTGCCAGCCCCAGCAAGGCTGAGCTTTTCTTCTTTTTCCGCAGGCTTGGCTTCTGCCTTTGGCTTGCGCGACTTCAACTCACCACGCTCAACGCGATCAAAGATGTCCTCAGACGATTCAAAGCCAGCACCGCGCAGGGCCTGACCAAAGTTCTTGAAGAAGTTCTGGAGCTTCTTAAACAGGGCCGCAATCAATCCGGGTGGCGGTTTAACGCCACGATCATAGGCACCGAAGGCATCGGCCACAGCCTCCTCAATAATCGCCTCCTGCGAGTATCCGAGCTTCTTGTAGGCCTCAAGGCGACTCATGGTCTGCATCTTGCCGTCCACCTCAATCTCAGCGGTCTGGTCCTCGAGGTACTCTTTGATCCACTGCTTGTTGGCTCGCTCTGTGAGGGCTTTCCATTGCTGCGGGGTGAAGAACTCCAGATCTCTCAGCGCATGCATAGACTCATGACGCATGGTCTGCAAAGGCTTTGGCTCATCCATGGAGATCTGGATCAGCTTATCGAGATACGACCCGCCTGCGTTGTTGGCAATCTTGTCAACAATGTTTAAACCCACATCCCCCAAGTTGAACTTGGTGATCATGGGCCGGAGCAGCTCGTCGAGCTTCTGGGATTCTGCCTGCGCTTGGAGAGTTTGAGCTTCTAAATCTGCCTGTTTAAACAACTCTGGCTCTGCTGCCCGCAGTGTTGCCTCGGCCTCTTCGAAGGTTGGGTAGGTTCCGACAATCTCGTCGCCACGGGTTGCAACGAAGTCACTCTGGATGTTGGTCTTCAGACCAATCGGGGCAAAGCTCAGGGGTGCTTGGTAGCTGTTAAATTCAGCATTTATTTCTACAAGCCGGTCTTCCGCAGCCTCCTGTTGTTGAAACAGTGCTGCTTTGGCTTGGACATACTCATCTGTGTCGGCCTTTCCTGTGGCCTCCATGACATCAAGCTTGCGACGGGCAGCTTCAATCGGCTCTCTAAGCTTTTCGCTTTCCTTCAATAGACGATCTTGCTCTTCCTTGCGGATCTCTGTTAGCGAGGTGATCTTGGCGTCTATGTCAGCTTGTGTGGCAACTGTTGTGAGGGGCTTGTCCGAGCCTTCAGCAAAGATGCCAAAGGACTCAGGCACATCCTCACGGCTGAGTTCTCTTTGAGTGACTGTGAACCCGCCGGGTAGCTCTACCGCAGCAACGGGGGCGGGGACGTCTACGGGTGTGCCTTCACCAAACTCTTTGGCGAATGCATCACGCTCTTCTTGCACCTGCGTAAGCGCTTCCGAGGGCTTGACTTCAGGCTTGACCAGCGCAGCAATAGGAGCAGCGCCCAGAGCGCCGGTAAGGGCCTCCTGTGTTGCTGAGCCTGCCACGCCTTTAAACGTGTCAACGTCGTAGCCTTCACGCTGCAAGGCGATGTTCTGGGCCAGACGCTCCTGACCGCCTTGGGCTGCTTCTGGAAGGGATTCGGCGAGCGTTGCGCCAGCGACCCTCCGAGCGATGCCGGGGGCAACGCCTGCCCTGCCAGCGGGGGTAAAGAACTTCTCCACACCGGTACTACCAGCGGCCAGACCGAGGCCAGCGCCGAGTGCGATCTGGTCAAAGTTGCCGCCGAAGTAGGACTGCGCTGTGTCAGCCTTCTGCTTGGCAATCTCAGGATCTACACCAGCCTCCATCTCGGCTTGGAGCACACCATCGTAGATGGAGCCTTTGATTGCGCCAGCACCTTGGGCTGTACCGATAACCTTGGGTGCCTGCTGGGCAACGGCGCGGATAGCCGCCTGCGAGCCAACAGATAAACGCATAGCTGCCGCCACCGGGGCTGCAAACAATGCTGGCAGGTAGGGGACGAACGAGCCAATGGCCTGCGCGGCAGACTGTAGGGGAGCCTCTGCAACGTTTAAAGCACCGGCCTTGATCTCTTGCAGCAAGCTGCCGGACTCTTCAGCAGCCTTCATCCTTGCTGCTTGACGCTCCATTTCGGCTCGACGCTCAGGGGTCAGACTCTGTTGAAGACCCTCAACACCTTGGCCAAGCTTGGATGACAAGAGGTTTTCAGCGCCAGCAACGTCAGTCAGCGCCTTGGTGCTTCCGGCGGCACCAATACCAAACGACTTGGCTATGTCTCCAAGAGAAAAGCCAGCCTGTTTGACGGGCGGCGCAACAGGCTTCTCATCAAATTGATCGAAGAAGTTGGTTTCTTTTGGCTGCTCATCAAATTGATCAAAAAAATTGGCCATGACAACCTATCGTAGGTATTGAGCAGATGTGCCGTTAAATTTCTTATCAAACTCAGCCGCAAGATTCGGGTTCGCTTTCAATGCGGCAATAGCAGCCGCTGACGGCGTAGCAACAGTGGGACCGCGCCCACCCATCTTAGCCAGTTCGGCGTCAATTGATGCAATTTGTGCCAGACCCATTTTGTCACCGGCAAGAGGACCGCTGATGACATCCGCCTTCTTCTTCAGCAGTGCCTCTCTATACTCTTTGTCGGGACTGTTCTTGTCGCCAAACAATCGGTTGTACTCTTGCTGAGCAGCGACAGGGTCGCCGCCCTTTTGAGCAAGCAACCGGTCAAAGATTTGCTGAGCAGGAGCTTTGTCTTTTGCGCCAATTTGCATCGCAGTTCTGCGGTCAGCTCGCTCCTGACCCCGAAGGTCGATAGCATCCTTAATCTGAAGATCAAGAATTTTGAGGGCCATGTCCTTATCAACTTTGTACTCGTCTTGAATTGCTTTGAGCATTTCTGTCTGAGCCGCAATACCAACTCTACGCTCATTCATGCGCAGCTTGTTAAGCTGGGTGGCGTTTAACTCACCGCGCTGGGCCTCTGCCGCCTCAAGGCGGTCTCGGGATTCTGAAAGCTTGTCTCTCGCTGCAACGACTCTATCGCGGTTAGCCAAATAGCCTTTAACGGCGACCCCTGCATCGGGATTGCGCTTTGACATCAACTCAGCACCATACAGAAGCAAACCAATTCCAATGCCTTGGTTGTCCATGGCCGCAATTTCTTTTTCTTTGGCATCCTGACGCGCCCTTTGGCCCTTGGTGACGTCAGCGTACTTCTCTTGTATTTTTTCCAAGCCAGCGGTCTCTGCTTTGGCGGCTTCTTGTTCCGAACGAGCAAGAGCCTCAAGCTGAGATTTAAACGGGCTGTCTTTTACAGCAAGGTTGCCTTTCATTTCATCAAACATACCCTGTATGCCGAGAGGTTTGGAGCTTGGCAGCGCGGCTGTTCTTGTTGGGGCCGGAATGCGAGGAGCGGGAGCGGCGACAGGAGCTGCATTCGGCGAGAATTGGTTTACACGCCCCTGCTCCGCAGCACGGAATCCTTCCCGATCATTCTGCATTTCAAGTTCTGCGTCTCCGCCTTCTGCGAATGCAATGATGCCTCCGTTGGCTCCAAAATAGGTGTCATCAACGGGGATCTGGCCAATGCCAGAATCTTCCGGCATGTCGAAATCAACCTCCTCCGCAGGAATGGTGGCTCTCGCCATTGGGGCTATGTTTGCAATCGCGGTGTCAACCACGGAACCCTGTGGCTCAACCTTGGCCTGTTTAGACCTGTCCATCGCCTTTTGCTGGTCAGAAACAAACAGGGCCAAAGAAACGAGGTACGGGTTTCCTGCGTTGTTCTGTGCGTATTCTTTTAACTGATCTTTGCTCAGTGTTGCCAAGAACTCGGCTGTGTTGGAAAAGTCTTGTATTCTCATGACGCGCCTTACAACATTGAGATGGCCAACTCAGACAAGCCACCTGACTTCATCTTTTGGGTGGAGACCATGCCGCCTTTTTTCTTAAACATCCGTGATGCTGCCGCGCCACCTGCTGGACCCATCAAGTAAGCGCCTGCTAACGATGTGCCTAAACCCAATGCTTGCTGCCCAAAGGATGGGCCGGGTGTGTATGTGCTGGACGTTGTGCCATACGGCGTACCACGCATGATGTTCGACATAAATTCAAGCTGCTCATACGGATACTTCTTCCCCTTGAGAAACTCTTCGTAGTCGGTTTGCAACTTTGATTGATCTTGAGCTTGACGCTGAGCACCCGCCTTTTGTAAAGCGCCCAATGCGTCCACCTCTTGAGAGAACTCGGCAGTGCCAAGCTCGCCCAGTCTGCCTGATGCGGTCAAGGCGGCTTCAAGCCCCTTCAGGCCCAACCCCTCTCCAAACTGACGTGAACTCTCACGCATGGCCTGCTCTTTGTTAAATTGATCCAGTCCTCGTGTGTAGGCATCTTGCAGTCCACGGGCTTGAATGTCGCCCTTCTGCGTCGATAGGTTGCGAGCCGCTTCGGCATCCATGATGGCCTGTCGGCTACCACCAAAAGCACCTGATTTAACGGCGTCTGCGCCACGCTGAGTGCCTTGAATGTCTGCCGTCCGCTGTGCTTCACGCTGCTGAATGTCAACCACATTCTGCATGTACGGATCCATGTACTCACTGGCTTTAGCGCCGAACCCACCCGTTTGATACGGGTCATAGCTTATGCCCAACGCCCTCTGAGAGGCTTCTCCGGCAATATCTGCGGCTGCGCCAATATTTCCGGAAGGCTTCAGAGCTTCAACGCCGGAAAAAAACTTGTTTTGTAGCGGATCAAATTCAGCGATACGTTGGCCGGAGTAAGCTTGATATGGGTTTTGCGTGGTGTCTGTGAGCGCTCTGGCTTTACCAATGCCCTCCTTCGCCGCCTCTTCCATGAACGGAGCAATTGTGTTGGTTTGCGTTGATGTGGAGCCACCGCCGCCGTAGATGATGCGTCCAGCTACTTTGCGGGTTACGCTGTCGCCCAGAGGCTCGCCAAATGCTTCGAGTTGTCTGCGTGAGAGGTTCATAATTTGACTCCTACAATCCTGTATTTCTCTTCAAAGCCGTATCGGGTCCAAAGACGGGCCACTGAATCTCTCGCCGCGCCTTCGATGCAGGTTGCACCCATCGAGGCTGCGTATGATTTTAGCTGTTTAAACATTTCATCGCTACTGATCAGTTTACCGCCGATTGCCAGAATAAAACAGACCCTGTCATTGGGCCGGTTAAAGAACTGGACGATAGCCATACCGTGGATTCCGCTCTCATCTGTCGCAACAAGTAAGTGCCACTGGCCCGTGGTAACCATGACCTTGGCCTGTTCGGCTGTGTACTCGCCCTTCGAATAAGCCAGCGCAGACTCAACATAAGACGCAACATGCGGCCATGTCTGGTTGACCCATTCGTTTGGGACGTGCTGGACGTTCATGCAGGAAGCAGTTTTTCTGCGCGGCTATTGACCGCTACTCGGCCTTGCCCGATAGACTTCTTACGGGCGTTCTGCACCCGGGCCAGCATTTGATAGAGCTTGCGAGCGCCTGCCTCGGTTGATCCATTACCCAACTCTGAAACAATCCTTGCGGGAACGACAAACTCGCCATCTGCAAGCCGCGCTGGGCGCTTGTTGGCAATCGTTGCGGGAATGCTGTCCGAGACGCCATCGCCGGGGCCGCGCAGGAGTCTGCCGCCGTCGGAGTAGTCACCAAGGTTAGACATGCCGCCTTGGGCCAGAGCAGGTAAACCGCCTTGAGCATACTTGGGCGGGTAGTATTTGCCGTTAAGGTTTAAACCGCCACGGGCTTCGCTTTCAGCACCGCCGCCGCCGGGAGTGTTGCCGGTGTCCGAGACAGTTGAACCATCAAAAGAGCTTGAGTGACCCGACTGTGCTACACCTCCAAAATCCGGGCCAGCATTCATTTGAGACTCTTGGCGCCCGGACATGGCATTCAAACCACTGTTAGCGTATTGAGCCTCAGCCACAGCCTGAGCTTGAACTGCATTTGCGTAATCAAGTTCAGTGCTTCTAAAATTATCTCTTGCGTTCTGATATGCGGCAGGGTTGATGCCCAGTGTCTCTAGACGTGAGTTGGTTTGGATGCTAGGGTCAAAGTAATTTTGAGCCATACCAAGTGATGTAAGTCCAAAAATCCCTTGAAGCCCTCTTGTCACCGCCCCCATATTGGGGTTTTCAGCGTAATATGCGGCTCGCTCTGCGGGTGAACGCGAGCTAAATGTATTTCCATCAACAATATCAGAGCCGCCACCGCCCGAGCCAGAATCAGCAACCCCTTCTTCCTTTTTCTTCTCAGTGCTTGTGTCCAGTGTGTAGCGCTGGGTTATGGGGTCATATGTGTATTTTGGCACAGAGTCACCCGTAACCGCCGCCGTTGCTGCGTCCACCGGAGTGTATTTTCCTGTGATCGGGTCATACGTGTATCGTGGAATGCCGCCAGCGGCCATTCTCTGAATATTGGAAATGCCTCCTCCGGCAAAGCGCTGACCGCCATTTGCCATCAGAGTTTCAGCTACGTTTCTGTCGGACATGTTCTGCACGGTGTTTAAACCGCCCAGACCGTAAGATTGCATTGGATAGTTCATACTTTTACTTTCAGCACGTTACTGGCGGAGGTGTCGTAGTAGATGTCCCCCACCCGAAGGCTACCTAAGTCTGCCTGCGTTGGCAAGCTAACCGTGAAGGTGTTGGGGGCTGTTGGATCTGGCTGGGAAAAACTCAAGCCCGAAACAATATCCCCGCCAACTCGCTCTGTGGAGGCCGTCATTGGGCCTGCGTTGTCAAGTTGGTTGAAATACAGCCGCAGAATGCTCAGAAGCTGGTTGATGTACCGATCATCGTACTCTGTGGGAGCAACGGGTAAAAAGGGGGCGCGGACGTTCTTTTGACTCATGTCTACCTCCGTCCGTCTGGGCGTATGTCGATGGAAGGCACGCCCAACTGCCACTGCACCCCAAGGGTGCTTGAGCTAATCCGGAACGCCATTTGACGCCCACGGACACGTACATACACGATCTCGGTGAACTGTTGCACCTCGTAATTGCGGGTGGACTGGTAGTTCTGCGTACTGGTGACCGCAGGGGTTGCCGATGCGCTGTAGTTTGAACCCGGGTTTTGCCGAGGCCGCAGCGTAAAGGTAACTGCGGGATTGTTTACCGTAGAGCCGTTAAACGTCACGTCCGGGATCATCCGGTAACCAAACCCGTAGTTGTGCCCATCCCCGATGTTGATGTCGGCAGATTGGCAAAAAGATGTGATGGCTGTTGGAGGATTGGTCGTGCCATCGTCTACGCCGCTTTCATGATATATAAGCTGCCCGTTATATCCTGTAGCCATTGGAGAATCTCGCAGCGGCGAGTCCAGCCAAGCCGTTCTTCCAAGATTGCCGTAAGACCAGATTTTTTCTAAATGGTTGTAAATCACGTATCGGTCAATGTCGGTAGAACCGGAGGAGCAGTAGAACCACCAGACCTCGTTGTATCCCTCGTTGGTGCCCGAGAAAAACTGAAACGCTTGAGATATGTTAATGTCGTTAAAAATATACTGACGAATGGGGCAATATAGAGTTTCTGCCCGTCCAGAATACATGTAGAACTTGTCAATGCCCATCCAGTAGGTGACGTTGTTGACGGTAGCTGTTGCATTTGGACTGACAATAGACAAATTGTCGGAAAGAATCTGAAAACCCCAAACATATGGGGGGCCAAGGTATTGCATTGAATACAGCGCAGAGTCTGTCCAAACCAAAATTTCTTGGCGCGACTGCGAAGCGGTAATAATGGCTGAGCCTTCACTAAGCGTGAAGCTACCAGCTTGATTGGTGATGGCGGGTGTCCACTGGGTGTAGTCTTCTTGGTCTGACCAACGCACCAACATGGGGTTTTGTACGGCTGAGCCGTAGTCGTTTACACCAAAACAGAGGACGAACCGTGAGGAGTCGGACACCATGACGAAGTTACAAATGTCTGGGGTGTCCCCGGTGGTGAGCAGTGTGCCCCGGTCAAAAATGTTTGGGTTGGCGTTGACCTCCCAGAGATACAACCCTCCGCCCCGTGGGTTGAAGATTAAGTCTTCCCCAAAATTAGCTTGACTCCACAGGCGAAGCTGAGAGCCGAGACCCACACCAGCGGGTGCTGGCGAACCCCAACCCGTGCTTGTATATCCGGTGGTGATACCACCCCAGCCGCCAGCACCCCAGCCTACATTGACCGTAAAAACATCCGAGCCGGTTGTAATTTGGTACGTACCCACGGTAGCGCTGCCGCCATTGCCAACGTCCGAAGCGTTTGCTGCAACGGTAGAGGTTATGGTGTAAACGTTGTTACTGGTGACGGCCACTACTTGATACTCTGCATTAAGCACGGTAGCGGTAATTACACCGCCGAGGCTGACTGCACCACTGTACGTAACAAAGTCTCCAGCCTGCGCCCCGTGCGCGGCATCTGTAACCGTCAGGGTAGTTGAGCCATTGGTGGCCGCAAACGTTACATCCCCGGCAGCGGTGGTGCTGCGTATGGGGGTGATGTCGTAGAAAGAGCCACCCGTGCCGTTCTGGATATAAAACTTGAGGTTTGTGCCAATACCCAACAGGTTGTAGCTAGACAGCGTGATCCAGTTAAACAGTGACCGGCAGACGCCCCAGAAAGATCCCGTAGGAGGCGGTAAAGTGGTTGTGGCGGCGGTGCCTGTATCAGCAACCCAGCCGCCAATCTTCTCAGGAAAGCCGGAACGAAAGCGCACCTTGTCCATCTCAAACCAAGTGCCCTCGTTGGCCAGAGTTGTGGACTCTTTGTTGATTCCCGGTCTTAGCTGGAGTTTCTGTAGCGTCACGCTTACCTCACGCAGTTAGTACGTTAAGGGCGGAGTTGATGTGCGCAACCCTGTCGGCGAGGCCAATTATCCCACCGTTTATCTTTTTTGTCATTCCTGTGAAGTCCTTGGCGTCGGCTTCTTTGTTTAAACTGCGCTTGTTCCAAAACCAAGCTGCGGTCAGGGCTGCGTATTCTTTGGTCAG
>Ga0049081_10000492_pt1 | contig 15143 bp, 18 predicted proteins | sample GreLakmeER78MSRF_FD_66717 | JGI IMG/M metagenome (GOLD analysis project Ga0049081, IMG submission 66717) | Freshwater lentic microbial communities from great Laurentian Lakes, MI, USA - Great Lakes metaG ER78MSRF | ecosystem: Environmental > Aquatic > Freshwater > Lake | place: Great Lakes...
TTCCAATACAAAGTTTTGCACACCAACATCACCACCATGAACAACGACAAGGTCTTTATCCATTAATTCATTTGGGTCTGATGTAACACGAACACCATTAAAAGGTCCTTTGTGTTCACCTGCAACTACTGTAACATCAAGGTGTCTTTGCACACATTCTTCGGCCATTTGCTGAACATAATATTCAGAACCACCTGGATATGGTGCATATCGGTGAACTACAAAGCAAATTTTCTTATTCATTTTCTCTCAATATCTTCTTCAATGCATTTTGAACCCCATTGAATTTCAATAATTTGTAATGGTTCTTCAAAAGGATTTGATAGTTTATGCCAAACACCACAAGGAATATTTACATGATGGTCTTTGTATAATTCTTTTCTTACTGAAGAACTAGGTCTTTCTTCATAGACAACACCTTTACCAGAAACAACATGCCAATATTCATTTCTGTATTGGTGTCGTTGCATACTCAATGACAAACCAGGATTTACAGTCAGTTCTTTAACTTTACAAGTTTCTGTTTCATGTAAAACACGATAGTAACCCCAAGGCCTATTTGTTTTATTTTCGAAATAATTGTGTAGAATCCATGATGACGAGTTCATTTTATTTTCACCACCAACGCCAAATGCAAAGGTGAGTTTATCATCTTGCACATCTTGTTCTGCGGTATTGCCTGTGCCACGGTCGCCACCATTTGCGAAAATTAATTCTGCATCAGGAAAAGTTTGTCTTGTGAGTTTAATTGCGTTACGAGCAGTATCATCATCGTCATTAAACTCAATTACAAAATCTACCATTTTTAAATTCTGAAGGATTTTACATCTTTCGTGCCATGTCATAAATGGTCGACCTTTTTTACGGGACAACCATCCATCAGAATTAAGACCTACAACAAGTTTATCACCTAGCGCCTTTGCGGCATTGAAGTATGCGATGTGACCTGAATGAATAGGATCAAATCCACCTGTTACAATAACAACTTTCATAATTTTATTCCATCATTTCTATTGTGTTCTGTTCTAATGTGTTGTGCAAGAATATGCATTAAACATTGATGACAGTCCTCAATAATACCATAGTTATCTTCTTGGACATGTAACACATAATCAGCAAGTTCTGCGGCTTTACCACCATCAAAACCTACAAATGCAATTACTTCCATATTCAGTTTGTGAGCCTGATTAATTGCTCTGATAATATTTGGTGAATTGCCTGATGCTGAGATTGCAACAAGAATATCACCTGCACTACCTTTCATACTTAGTTGAAACGAAAACACATCATCATAACCAATATCGTTTGCAATCGCAGTCATAATAGAACCTGAAGTTAAAGGTTCGATTCGTGGTCGCAACTGTGCATCATAATGTGTACCTTTTGCATGGTCACAATGAAAGTGGTCACTCATTGTAAGAGAACCACCATTGCCACAAACAAATACTGGAATTCGTTTACGATACGCAAGGTCTAATGTTTCTAAGACCTTCTGTAACTGTTCTTTATCAACCGATTCTAAACCTGCGTTAACACGGTTTGCATAGTTAGACAGTCGTTGATTTATTTGCGATGTTATTGACATACCATTCATACGCTTTCTTAATTCCAATTGACAAATCAGTTTTTGGTGTCCAACCTAACTTAGTAATCTTACTATTATCGGTAAGTTTATTCATTGTTCCATTAGGTTTACTGATATCATACACTATTTCACCTTTGTAGTCAAGCGCTTTCATGGCAATTTTTACAAATTCACCAATTTCAATATCTTGGCCTGCACCCACATTCACAAAGTTTTGCATAGGTTCTGTTACTGAATCCCACAATTTTTTATCCACATTCATTACATGAATTGCGGCATCTGCCATGTCATCAACATAAACAAATTCACGCCTAGGTTTACCTGTTCCCCACACAATGAATTGACTTTCATCATTTACTTTGGCACGATGCAATCTTTGAATTACACCTGCGGCCAAATGACCATTTTGTTCATCGTAATTGTCACCAGGTCCATAAAGATTACATGGAAGAATTGAACGATAGTCTGTACCAAATTGACGATTGTAACTCTCACACATTTTGATACCTGCAATCTTCGCAATTGCATAAGGTTCATTTGTTTCTTCTAATTTACCTGTCATCAAGGCTTCTTCTTTGATTGGATTTTCTGCAAACTTTGGAAGAATACATGTTGAACCTAAGAACAATAGTTTTTGAACACCATGTGTATATGCTTGATGAATTACATTATTCTGAATCATAAGATTCTTGTAAATGAAATCACCAGGATAAGTGTTGTTGCCTACAATGCCTCCAACTTTTGCAGCTGCGACATAAACTTGGTCGATTTTATTTTTTGCAAAAAATTCTGTAACTGCTACTTGATTAGTTAAATCTAATTCGTTATGTGTTCTTGTGATAATATCATTTGGGTTAACACCAGAATCAATCAGTCTGCGAACTATTGCAGAACCAATTAACCCTCGATGACCCGCCACATAAATTTTCATATTATTCTTCCTCATCTTGATAGTCGTGGTAAATGACTTGACTTCCCAAATATTCAAAATCAACAGGCACTTCTCTGAGATTTAATTCTTTTCTTACCTGTTCATGTTTTTCTGGTGGTGTCAAAAACAAAATGAAACCACCACCGCCTGCACCAAGTAGTTTACCACCTACTGCACCGGCTTTAATTCCTTTTTCATAGATGTAATCTATTTCAGTATTTGATATGGATTTTTCCATATTTTTTTTAATCAACCATTGTTCATTTAATAGTTTTGCAAAATCTTCAATATTATCAGAAAACAAATGTTTTTCTGCCTCTACAACTAAATCTTGCATATCTTTTAAATCTACTTTTTTAGTTTTAATATTTGTTATTTTCTTGTCTGCGATATCGTGAGCATTTCTCAATTGTTCTGTGAAAAATAATTGAACCCACGATTCAAGTTTTTTAAGTGTGTTCTTTTTAATTACTAAAGGTGAACAAACAAAGTCTGCTTCGCCGCCAATAACAAAATCAATTTTATTCAGACCACCAAATGCAGCTGCAACTTGGTCTTGAGAACCAACTGCTTCACCTAAAATAGATTGTTCAAGGTAAATTGCATCTCTTGCTAATTGTCTTTTGGTGATATTTTCATGTTTTAAAACTGCCAAACCATGTAATAAAGAAACAGTAAAACTAGAACTTGATCCAATGCCTGTTCGATTAGGTAAATCACCATGATGTGTAATGTCCACACCTTGTTGATAATTCATGTATTTGATTGCTTCACGAATAACTGGAATATTAATCTCATCGACTTTTTGTGCTTCTTGCTTTTCATAATAACGAACACGATAATTGTAATCAAAAATATTTGGCAATTTTCTGAGAACAAGAAACGAATACTTATTAATGGTTGTAGAAATTACAGAACCTCCATGCTCTTTATACCATGCAGGATAATCTGTACCACCACCAAAAAAAGAAATGCGAAAGGGTGTTCTAATAATAATCATCTAATTACAAACTTTCCTTTATTTTCAGTAACTCTTTCACGCCAATAATTCAACAAATCTTCCATAGTTTGTTTGTAAGGTATTTCTGGTTTCCAACCTGTGTGCAAACGAAACTTCTCTGTATTAGGTACTTGCAAGTCTGCATCAATTGGTCGTAATCTATCAGGATCAACTTCAACTCTTAACTTTTCTCTAATGGTTGAAAATGACATAAGAGTGTTCAATACATCACCAATTTCACAAGTAAATGTACCACCAATATTATAATATGCACCCGATACTGGATTGTGTGTCAACAACATATGATAGGCACGAACTGCATCTCTTACATCTGCAATTGTCCGTAATGATTTGAGATTACCAACTTTAATAACAGGTTCAATATAACCTGCTTCTGCCATTGCAATTTGTTTTGCAAATGTCGATTCTGCAAATACATCACCACGGCGAGGACCTGTATGAGTAAACATACGAGTAGTTTGCACATTCATATTATATGCTTCTGCATAGAAACGACCAACAAGGTCTGTTCCTACTTTTGAAATAGCATATGGTGATGCAGGATGAAAACTACATTCTTCATCGATTGGTAATTTTTCTTGTGGTACACGACCAAAAACTTCTGATGAAGCACACACATGAATCTGTGCATCAGGAACATGTTTCTTACAGGCGTCTAGTAGTGTTACTGTGCCTTGTATGTTGACATTTAGTGTTTCGATTGGTGAATCGAAACTTGTTTTAGGAAAACTTTGGGCCGCCAAATGGAAAACATAATCAGGTTTTGCGTCTTTGATTGCCGTATCAATCGATATTCCATCGTTTAAATCTCCGTAAACTAATTTAACACGATTCTTTGTGTTAATATTTTCTATTAAATTTTTAATGTTATCAAGTGGACTTCTCCAACGAATAAGACCAATGATATCCCAATCTGTATTAGCAATCAAATAATCAGCAAGATGTGAACCTACCATACCTGTAATGCCAGTAATAAATGCAACTTTTTTCATAATGATTCCGAAATGTGAATAATGTCTTTCAAACGATTAACAAAAGTATGATACTCTTTAACCTTTTTCATTTGATTTAAAATTCTATCTTTTGTTTTTGGATCTTCTTGCATTTCTCTTGCTATGTGAAACAATTCTGCGGTGTCACTTGAATATGCCGCATCACCGTCAAAGAATTCATATGCAGCCTTAGAATTTGTAATAGGTAACTGACCATAACTTACATTCTTCATCAATCGGTCAGGAACATAATTATTAGCTAAATGATTCTTTGGTCTAATATCTAAAGGAATAAATGATTCTAAAACCCACTTCTTCAACTGTTGATGTGTAACAGGTGTTTGATGTGAATTGTTATATGCAAATTGTATATTATTTTTTTCACACTCTTGGATAAAAGGCATAAAAAGAGATTCGTTTCCATCATCTGCATTTCCCCATCCTTTTGAAATTGTTCCACTAAAGAACGCATACTTCGGTTCGTTAAAGGGTGTTAATCTATCTTCAAAATTAATTTCATCAGGAGTTAAATCGGAAGCCCATAGTGTGTAAAGAATATCATAGTCTTTTCCTTTTTCGAATGAGGCAAAACTATTTGGCAGTTGTTCACATTTTTCTTTTTCGAATTTGTATGCCCATGCTTTATCTGGAACACCATCGACACCCCAATTACATGCAAAACGAAACTCAGTTAAACGACCAACTCTATCAATATAATGACTTGCACCAGGATTCATTTCATTATCTGGTGATGCAGGTTTGTTGCCAACATAATTGACAAAATAATGTGATGACTTTCTTAATGGTAGATTATTACTCAATCCATTTCTTGTCACTAACCATTGTTCTGAAATGATAATTGAATCATCAAAGAACTCAGGTTCTACATTGTCTCTATTGTCTAACCAATAAACAGGTCGTTTTAAATATTCAGCGGCTCGATAAAAACCAAGATGTGCAAATCCATGCGTGTGACCTGAATCTAATTTTGCACCCCAAATAATAATCTTCTTCATTCAATATATGCCAAGAAAATGTCATCATCAGGAAATTGGCGACCAAAACTAAAACCACCATCTAAATTGGTGAACTTATAACTAGGATTGATTTTTAATACTGCATCAATATAATCACTTTTCTTTAGAAAGTCCCAACCTTGTGTATCAAACAATCTATGGTCATCGGCAAAGATAAGATGATTTTTAATTTTTGATTTTCCAATTTCAGTAACTTCATAAACAAGCGGACATGCACCATACTTTTCACTACCAGGCACTTCTAATTTTCCACTACGATGTGCATCTAACCAAAATGTTGCCTGATGTTTTAAATTTGGAATAATTTCATCTCTGAGAATATCAGGTGAATCACCTTTCCAAATTTTAACTTGTGGATAGTTTTTGAATCTTTCTTTAGACATTTCATAATACTTGTCTAACAATTCAATACTGTGTATTTCTTCAAATCCAAAATCGATTGCAGTTTGAACTGTATCTCCTTCATAAGTTCCACTTTCAACAAATACTTTCTTTTCTGAATACTTGTTCAAGTAATCCATTTTTAACTGAGGCATAATTTATTCCTTTATCAGGTACCACATTTTCTCACCTGTTTTAATATCAGGTTTATTTTCAGAAAAGAAATCATTTAGGCCATTACTAATAGTTGTTAAAGTAATGTCATCACCAGAAACAATTCCACCTTTTTTTACTTTAGGAAAATAACTACTCAAATCTTTAGTAAATCCATCATATGAGTGGTCGCCATCAATAAAAATAAAATCTAAAGATTCATCTTCAATAGAGTTGGCAAAAGTTGAACTATCTTCATAGATAAATTCAATTTTTTCTTTGAATGGTTTGAGAACATCGATTGCATATTGTTTCATTAATTTTTGGCGTTCTTCATTAAAATCTGCACCATTCCAATCTATGTAAGTTGGATAACTATCAATTGCATAATACTTTTTAATACTTGGTACATTTTTCATAAAGAGTTCTGTTGATGCGGCTAGACAAACGCCGATTTCAGCACCAACGATTTCTTTGTCACCAAAATGTTCGACAAAAAGTTTTTCTAAACCAAAGCCAGACGCATCTGAATTATTTCTCCAATCAATTTGTTTTTGAACCCATTCTGTTGCAGGCAAATGATGAAATGGGTCTTGACTAACCACTTTTTCACCTCTAATCATGTTTTGTGTTGTGTCTATAATAAATTCATCACTCATTTTTTGTCCTTGATTTTGTTCAGTATATCCATTGCATCAGGATATTCTCTCATCCATGAAACCAACTCATCATTCTTTATCACATTTTCTAATGGATTCTTTGGTTGTGTGTTTACTACAATATTAAACTTTGCCAATTTATTCCAATCGATTTGATATTCACTCATATTTTTTCTCAATTATCTCTTTCCATTTTGGCACACGGTCATATTGATGTACCATTACAAAGGGTGTGCCATCACTTGTGCATACTGTATTATCTACTAAAATTGGAGTTTTTTCAACCAGCTTGTCAGCATATTTACCTACAATATGTGGACCTGTTGTACCTAGTTGTGCCGCCCATCCTTCTTCAGAGGCAGTAAATCTTGTAATGTCTCTATAAGGTTTCATGTTCAAAAGAATATTGACTGCGGCTTGGTCAGGACCACCTCCACCCTCTGTAAAATGAGAAGTGCCATTACACATCATGTAAACATTTAAAAAGAAATCAAGCATCGTATCAAACTTACCTGATACTGTGCCTGCATTGTAAATAAGATTGTTTTGGTTGTGGTCGTGAACTAAAGGACCAAATGCTTTGAAAAGATTGTGATTACCCCAATCTTCATCTTTGTACCGAATTGATTCACATGCAACATTAATCTGTGCATCATTCATGTTCTTTTCTAACCACTCTGATGGATTAGTTTGAAAGATAACATCTTTCACATCGGTAGAAACAATGTATCGGTATTGTCCTTGAAACTTTTTAAAGAAATACCATAGATGTAAGAACCTCTCCACAACAATAGAGAAGTTTTCTTTGTATTCGAATTTTTTGAGATTGTCGTTCTTACCGAACGCTAGAACTGTATATTGTCTTTTGACAAGTTCTTCCACAGTTTCATAATCTACATTATAACAAATCATGGCCTTTACGCCATCAAAACCACAACGGTCTAAAGAATTGACCCAAGGTTTAATTTTATCAAATGTGTATCCGGTGATACACCCAACCACAATGTCTTTCATAATAACTCCAATGATATAATTACTTAGTCTTTACATAATCACTAAATGATTTAATTTTCTGTCCTGGTGTGTCTTTCTGATATTTCTTCCGAAGTTCATCAGTTCCCCATTCACCTGCACCATGTTCTTCATGCACACTTTTATGTAGTTTAACTCCTGTGACACTCTGAATATGTTTCCAAGCACCTTTAGAATCTTTTTTCTGTATCAAAGATTTTAATTTTTCTTTTTGGTCTTGATTTGCCTTTTGATGAAACTTAAACATTTCCATGGCACCTATGTTGCCAACATAAGCGGCTTCATCGACTTTAGTTTTAAACATTACTTTACTGTCCTTACACTACCATCAGGATTTGCAAAAAATGCCTCAAAACTGATGTTTGGAAATTCTTTTTTTAACTTTAAGAATTCTTTTAAATTGGTCGCACTATCATCAAATAATCTAACACGACTGAATTGTCCTGTTCTCAAATAATTTCTAATGATAATAACTTTTTTAAATGCAGGCAATATATTGTTTTCAATTTTACCTGCTCGTTCAACTCTCACTCTATCGATATCAAAACCATATTTTCTAAATGTGTCGAGAAAAGTTTCACGGTCATCAAAATCACCTCTTGCAGTAACAATAATGACTTTACTCTTTGGATTATTTAGGCTGTTACGGAGAATTGTTTTGGCCTTTGCCAACATACGAGCAATTGGCTTTGATTCTTGTTTGAATTTTTCAGCACTACGAAATTCATCGAAATCAAATTCTTCACCTGGTTTTAAATTATAATTATTAAATTCTTGGTTGTCTAGTGTCTGAACAACTTTACCATTTTTCTTCACAAGAACTTTTGCAGTAGTGTGAAACAAAGTATCATCAATATCAAATATCGTCAAACCACCAGACGATTCTTCTTCAAATAGATATTGTCGAAACGATAACATTATCCCCTCGTCAAAGAAAGTATTTTTTGTATCTGCGATTCAACAAGTGCCTTGCGATTTGGCCAATAGATATATTCTTTATCAGCAGTTTTTAATAGTTTGGTGAAAAAAGGAAGAACTAATTTTTCAACTTGGTCTAATCTTGCTTTATATTCTTCTGCGGTGTCAGCAGTTTCAGATATAACTTTATTGTATTCTTCTTCAGATACAGCAGAAAATCCAAAATCATCTTCACCATATTCTGCCAAAATTTTACTTAAATCGTATGCCATCATTTGCTCCAATTTTTTGCGGCGTTGAAATTGGCTTGACTGAATTCTAGTCTATCGACCAATTTAACTGCATTGCCTTTTAACTTATCTACTGCCACAAAACCTTCTGGTGCAGTAATTCTATAACCTGTATCTGTTCTCACAAATGTTCCAATTGAACGAATTGATTCTAATTTACGAACAATCATTAATTTTGCATCAACCAATAAGTTCTGTAAATCAAAAATGAATCTTAATTGTGCGGCATTCGTTCTAAAAAAACGCATCACTTCAGTTTTTTCTTTTGTTCTTTTTGCTTTTGTTTCTGCTCTCTTAACATCAGCAATGTCTTTATTTAATTTTGCTTCTACCCAACGAATCAAATCTAATGTGTGTTGATTCGTATTCGTAATTTTTTTACCTTCACGAACTTTGGTATTGTTAAATGTTTTGATGTATGTGAGAATCGTTTCACTTGATGCGATACGATTCAATGTCATCGGATTAATTGTTTGAAATGTTCTACCAGCAATCGACAGAATAGTTGTTATTTGTTTTGTTTCTTCTTCAGTAAATGTGGCAGAACCAGAAGCATCGACAAACGATGCATCACGGAACCATACATCTTTTGTTGCTGTCAAGCGACCAATATCAATATTAAAAGATGCTTTCATATCTTCCATTGTTCGGCCTGTGTATGATGTGTGAAACACCACGCCTAATTGTGCCGCTAACATTGACTGTGCTAATTTAGAATCAGTAGGCACCGCATAAACAATTGTGTTTGGTTGAAAGATGATATATGATTCACCATCTATGGTTTCTCTTTTCAAATCACCTTTTGAAAACATCATGTCGCCTTGTAGAACGCCTTTGATGCCAAGTTTTGGTAAATATCTCAATGCAACTTTTAATTTTTCATTTAAACCACCACTTGAATGATTAACATCAATGTCATCTTCTGTGTAGTTTAACTTTGCATTTTTATTGAATACAGATTTTGTACCAACAAAGAATTTACCATTCTCTGGATTAATACCTGCAAAAATAGCAGGTGCGCCATCCCATTTTGTGGTGATGTTTACTTTCGTTTCTGCATGACCCGCAAGCATATTACGGAGAGAACGGAGAAAATCAATTGATTCTCTTGCACCAATAACACCACGATTGAGAACTTCATCCTCAATGTGTTCTAGGTGAACATTCTTTCCTTCTTTTGTTGCTTCGGTTAAAAAATCGGTAAATTTACTCATATATTTTTAAGAAATAAGAACTTTGATTTGTGTTTGATGCACCGTATAAAAAAATGTCTGTGGCAAAATCATTAAGTTTTTGTGGTTTACTTAGCATAATGTCAATCATCTTCATACACATATATTTTGAAATAATAAAAGATTCGGTTTCTTTTGCTCTTGCAAGAGCCATTTTTTTAAAATCTGTTTCACTAACTTTAGAACCACCCATTGATGATTTGTTATATTTTTTATATGTTGGGTTATCAAATAACTTTTTATACATTTCATAAAAACTTTTCCAAAATGCAGGTGAACTTACTGAACTAACTAATTCACCTTCCGAATTTCTAAAAATTCCTTCTTTAAAGTTTTGAAGTAAATATGTGTTCACATTACCTCCACCAATTTTACCACCTGCGGCAGTTGAACCAGAAATTTCTCCTTGCCATGAAGGTTTGGCAGCAGATCCACTTGTTGCACGAAACTGGACACGACCATCACCAATATACAAATAACAATCGATGGATGAAAAAAATGGCATTTGGCCTTGTTTTAAATTTTCTGGACTCACAATAAAACCATTAAATGTGTATGACTTCTTTTTATTTCCTGGTTTATTATATTCGTCTGCTTTAGGTGTTCTTTCAATCTTTTTCAAAGAAACACCTAATAATTCTTTACTTTGAGCCAAATCATAAATTTTTTTATTCAATTTAGCCCAACTATCTGTTGGCATATCAGGAAGAGTTGATTCAGTAAGACCGAATGTTGTCATCCAAATGTCACCTGGATTCCACTTATCATCACCAAACGAACCTGGTGCTTGTGGTGTTCCACTTTTTTTATCTGCAGCTAAACAGGCCTGTTTGAAACTAAAAATCTTTTGGTGAAATTTAGAATCTCTGTGAAAATAAACTGTTTTACCTGATTTCATTTTCCAATCTTTAAATAACAAATTTGCAACCATAACATAAGAACGAGCCCACTCGGGAGGTGTTTGTTCTAAAACATCTTCTAAACTGGTTTTACCGGTATCGACATATTTTGCCGCCGCTTTAAGATTAGATAATGATAAATCTTCCCATTTGATTGGTTTTTTTATTACATTAAAAACAAGTGATGCGACATAACATTGACCACTTTCTGTAATTGCAGTTAAATCTGAACCTCCACGACTACCTCCTCCACCACCAAAAGCTTTTGATTTTTTAAGGTCGGATATTTTGTAATCTTTTCCATCTGAACCTTTAATTTTAATGGCAGAAAAAGCGGTTTTATCATTTAATTTTAATGCTATAATTTTTCTTATTGCATCTGAATTTTTGGCTTTCGGAAAAACCATAGATACTTCTTTATTTCCCGAAGCAAAAACTTCCAAAGGTTTGTTTGAATTGATTGCATCCAACAATACCTTTCTTCTATCCGGTCTTTTAGGATTCGGAAGTTTAAAAAATTCATCAGCAGTAAGTTTTGCCATTTATACTCCAATTTAACGGAGTATTTATGTTATCATGCCTACCGAATAATGTCAAGTTCTTTGTCGCCTGTCCAGACTTCAATCTCCGAACGCAATCTTCCTTCAGTCTTTAGATTATCATATCTGGACTGTGCTTTCTTCTTCCACCACTCTATAATCGATTCCAGATAGTGTTTGTCATAGTTCTCTTTGTCTGGTATCAACTTATCTGTTCTTCCCATAACCACATCGGTAAAGTTACTGAATCCATAGTTTGAGGCATAATACCGTTTCTTTTCTGTCAACAATAAGGCATTTTCAATTGTCTTACCGAACTTCTCACCTTCAGGTGTTCCTTTGAGTGCCACTTTAGTCATTGAAATAATCGCATTAGAAATTTTCAACTTGCGAGAAGATGCATCGGCAGGCACAAACTCACCTACAATATTCTCAACATAATCTTTCAAATCTTCATATGGTTTACCATGCATCATTGGAAGAAAATTAGAATCGGTAAGTCCCTTAAATCTTAACAGAGGCTTCATGCCATCATATTGTGAAGAAGATTTCGAACTACCATAAAGACTGGTGGTTTCAAACAAACAAGTATTCATGCCATACTTCTTGTTCAACATTTCACGGATTTCATGTGAACAACAAATGGCGGCCAATAATTTACCACCTAGATAATTGAAACCAAATGGTTGAGCAGGCACAATCACAAAACCCATAATCGAGGTGTGATTAAATGATTTAGAAGATTCTGGTGTTTGTGTGAATACACCATCAAGCATTTCATTGCGAGGTTTCATATTGATAACAGGAGAACCTAATCGAATGAAACCAACCCACTTCTTTGTTTTCTTTTCTAAGATTGCCAATCTCAAACAACGGCCAGGAATACTGGTCATATTTGAGTGTGATGAAATCATATTGAGATAAATGTCCCAAGTATCTTGTGGCAATTCAACAAGTTCAAATTGCATGTCACTTGGGTTGATTGTAAAATCTGAAAACAAATCATCTTCAGGTCCCATGCCAAATAAGGCAGTTGGCCTTTCTGAAAGACTATTCAGTTTTTGGTCACGAATGTAATCATCGATTCTTTCAAATCGGTCAAAATAATTTGAGAATACACTCGCACAATGTATTGCTTGGTCTTTTGTCAAACTCATACCTTGATGCCATCAAACTTCGCATTTAAGTTTCTTTCACGACCACCAAAAGTATTTAATGGTGGTGTGTCAACATCTTGTCCTGCATCAGCAAGACCTTCTTGTGCAGTTTGTTCTGCATCATACAAACGCATTTTTGTTCTATCGATACCGACAACAAATCGTTTGTAATAGTTGGGGTCAGAATAACGATTCTTCAATTGTTTAACGAGAATTTGATTTAGACCTTCAAGTTCTTCATTTGATACAAGTGCAAACATAAAATCGGCAGTTGCAGGCAAACCAAAAGATTCTGAAGTATCTTCAAGACCTGGATCCGAATTACTAAAACCAGAACGAGTTGTTTGAGTTGCTGAAACAACAGGTAGTGCAAACTCAACGGCAAGACCACGAAGTTCTTCAGCAATTGATTTGATATAGGTATAACTGTTCACATTACCACCAGGTTTAATTCTTGCTGACGAACAAATGTTTAGATAGTCGATAAAGATAATATTTGGTTTAAAGTTCTTTTTCAAACGCAATTCATTTAATAAAGCACGAAAATGTAGTGCAGATGCCGATGCAGTAGGATATTCTTTGATGATGAGTTTACCTTGTGTCTTAGATTTCAACACATCAAATTTTCTTTCATAGTCACTACGACTAATTGTTTGTAATTCATTCAAATCAATATTTAGCAAATTAGCATCGATTCGTTCTGCAATCTTTTCTTCTGCCATTTCAAGTGTGATATACAACACATTATGACCTTGACTGATACAACTTGCGGCCACATGGCACATGAACAAGGACTTACCAACACCTGTACCTGCAAGTGCAATATTCAAAGTCTTAATTGGCAAACCACCTTTTGTAATCTTGTTAAAGATATCAAGGTCAAAACGAACACGGGTTTCTACACGATGATAGAAATCATATCGTTCTTCAAAGTCTTGCATATAATCGTGACCAACATTACTATCAAAAGATACACCAAGTGCATCTGCAAGTAATTGTGGAATTTCACCTTTGGCCTTTTTGCCATTCTTATCATCAAGAATCGATACAGATTCCATAATGGCATTGTAGATTGCTTTATCTTGACAAAACTTTTCTGTCTGTTCGGTTAACCATTGCAGTTCAACCTTATCATCTTTTGTTTGTTCGATATCTCTGAGAAGTTCAATCGATTCTTTTACTTGAGGTTCAGTAAGATTTGTTTTCTCTGTAATGTTGATTACGAGAGATTCGTGTGTTGGAAGATTCTTGTATTTGTTTACGAAATCATAAACTTCTTTGAATACAAGTTTTTCGGTTTGGTCGGAGAAATATTCTCCCTTTATAAAAGGAAGAACCTTTCTGGTATATTCTTCATTGTGTATCAGGTTCTTTAGAATAATCTGTTCTAATCTGTTCATCTTGTGTTTTTCTAGTCAATATTTCGGTGAGTATGTCACCCATAATTATACGAAATTTTTCGTTACTATTCAAGTCATCTATGTTAAAATTACCTGGATGAACAATAGTATATCCAAATTGAAGTCTTGCAATTTCACCTTCTTCAACAACTCTTGCTTTATTATAATGGTAAATGACACCATTGAATTCTTCATTCAATAGTGCCACTCCTGTTATTTCAGAATTATCAAAATCTAAAAAGGTGTAGTCAATACCTTCTTTAAGCATCGTCCGTTTCTTCTTCCAGAATTGCAGTTTCTCCCATAATGTTTCCATATGCGATACCATATTTTCCATTTACGAATTCCTTAAACGATTCGTTTTTAAGTAATGGTTGCCAAAATTCATCTGTTTGCGTGGCATCAAAACGAACTTTGTCACCAATCTCTCCAGTTTTCTGGTCAACTTTTGCATACCAACCTGGTGATGGTTTAGAAATAAAATTACCCTCAATTGCAATGTCGACCAAGCCAGAATACTTTTGAATACCACCATCGAAGGAGACCGAAATAGGAATTTTAGATTTCTCTTTAACATAACGAGATTTCTCCACATTAATAATAAAATTGTAACCTACAATCTCTGTGCCATCTTTCTCTTGTTGACGACCAAGAATGTAAATGTTGTCTGCTGAGTAATAAGAACCTGTGCCACCACCAACGATATCTTTTGGGAACATACCAATCTCTTTGTAAGTATGATTCACAACTACCATTGGAATATCTTTTAGGTTGAGGTGAGGTGTTACCATTCTAAACAATGATTTAACTTGTTTAGCACGGCTCATATCTGCAACAGATTTACCTTCAAGTGCATCTTCTACTTCTTTCTTAGATGCTAGATTACCAATAGAGTCTAAAATGATGACGAGTTTATC
>Ga0049081_10000494_pt1 | contig 15130 bp, 12 predicted proteins | sample GreLakmeER78MSRF_FD_66717 | JGI IMG/M metagenome (GOLD analysis project Ga0049081, IMG submission 66717) | Freshwater lentic microbial communities from great Laurentian Lakes, MI, USA - Great Lakes metaG ER78MSRF | ecosystem: Environmental > Aquatic > Freshwater > Lake | place: Great Lakes...
ATCAACACAATTACTTCCAATACATCACTTAATGTTAATGTTAATTTTCTGTACACAACAACGGGTGGTGGTAAAAAGATTGGACTACACGGTTTATTACCAGTTGGTGGTGTAAATTACGAAAAAACAAAATTACCAACAATTACCGTTTCTTCTGTTGCTGGTGCAAATGCAAATCTTGCAGTCGTTGCTCTTATGGGTGATGGTGAAAATTTATTTGCAACTGCTGACCAAGACCCCGGTTCAATTATAAAAATTAGAGTTACAAATGCTGGTTCAGGATATCAAGCATCACCAACAATTGATTTGACACAAAAAGGTGATGGTGCTGCAACTGCAAATGCTGTGGTTGAACCAAGTTATGTTACCTTTCCTGGTCGTTGGACTTCTTCTGATAGTATTCTTTCAGCCTCTGAACGTGTAATACAAGGTAGAGATTATTATGTTGATTATGCATATGTTTTAGCCTCAAAGGTTGAATTTTCTAAATTCAAAGATTTATTCAAGAATCTAATTCACCCAGCTGGATTTAAACAATATGCCGACTTCAGAATTGATGAAAATATTTTAGCTAATAATATATCGATTCTTGATTATCCGAGCACTACTATTTCTGGAACCGTAAATGTAAACAGTAGCATTTACATAACTGGTATAAATACCAAGTTCATTGCGGCTCAATCGTTAGGTTTAATTTCAGTAGGCACCAAAGTTTCTGTTAATAATGAAATTAGATATATTAACAACATTTTAAATGATACATCAATAATTGTAGGTTCATCATTCAGCCAAACAGCTAATTTACAAGAAATGATTATTTTAAGTGAAGTGGAGCCGTTGTTGGTATTCACAGAAAGTAATTCACCTATTATTACAGAAAATAATGAAATAATCACTTTATAACGGGAAATACAAAATGTCAGTTAACACTTATGCAAATTCAGCTTTTGACCATGCCAACTCGGCATTTTTAGTTGCTAATACTCCGAGTTATACATCCAATAGTGCCGCAAGTTATGCTAACTCAGCTTTCTCTACTGCCAATACAGCCGATGCAAAAGCAACATCAGCTGGTTCTTATGCCAACTCAGCATTTTTAGTTGCTAACACTCCAAGTCATGTATCAAATAGTGCAGCTAGTTATGCTAATAGTGGATTTGCAACAGCCAATACTGCAAACGCCTCAATTAATAATAAAACAACAATTAACACTTTAAGTTTTTTATCTGCACCATCAGCTAATACACAAAATACAATATTCTTAGTTGTCGATTTAGAAAGTGGTACAGCAACAACTAAAAAAATGTCATTGTCTGTTCTCACAGACCGTTCTGCAAATAGTGCTGGTTCATATGCCAATTCAGCGTTTGCTACTGCTAATAGTTCTGGTAGTGGTGCCGCAGGCGCATACGCTAACTCAGCATTTTTAGTTGCAAACACACCAAGTCATGTTGCTAATAGTGCCGCAAGTTATGCCAATAGTGGGTTTGCTATTGCTAACACAACAGTAAACATTGGTTCATATGCTAACTCTGCTTTTTTGTCTGCTAATACACCAAGTCATGTTGCTAATAGTGCTGCTAGTTATGCTAATTCAGCATTTGTTGCCGCTAACTCTGCCAGTGGTGCAGCAGCTGCTAGTTCTTATGCTAACTCTGGATTTGAAGTAGCAAACTCAGCATCTTCTTACGCTAACTCATCTTTTGCAGCTGCTAACTCTGCCAGTGGTGCAGCAGCTGCTAGTTCTTATGCTAACTCTGGATTTGAAGTAGCAAATAGTGCTGCTAGTTACGCCAACTCAGCATTTACTTCTGCCAATTTAATTTCTGGAGTTAACACAACACAGAATACTGATATCATATCAGCTGCTAGTTATGCTAACTCTGGATTTACTTTTGCAAATACTGCTGCAAACCTCGCTCTTTCTTTTGGTGCTACAACAATATTAGAAGTAACAAACAATGGCGCTTCAGCTTACAGATTTTCTCAATATGGAGTGTTAGATAATCCTAATGTATCAACATTTAGTGCCACAACTTTAGGATTTAAATTAAATATTACTGGTCACCCATTTCATATTAGAGCTGGTGATAATTCTGCTGATTTTGATACTGGATTGGTTCATGTATCACCTACAGGAACTCTGTTATATGGAAGTGCAGCACAAGGTCAAGTTAGTGGTACATTGTTTTGGAGAATACCAAGTACCTCTGTTGGCAATTACAAGTATCGTTGTTCTGCTCATCCAGGTGCAATGATTGGTGAAATTAATGTTGCTAATACAGCAGGCATTTATTTAGCTTATAATACATAATAAATAAAATATCAAAACATGGCGACTTCATACACATCCAAAAAACTCTCGTTCAATAACGCTGAACAATTTAAAGAATCTTTTGCTGAACCACAACCAACAGTTGGTTACTTGTTCATTGGCAATAATGTTCCCTACGCAAACGAAGCGTCACCGAATTCTATTGTGGATTCTACATCCGATGAGAAAACGGTATGGGACAATATGTTTGCTGCAAAAAAGATAACTGGTAACGATGTAGAATTGGTTACTCCACGCATCAATTGGACTGCAAACAGACGATATAAACAGTTCGATGATAGAATTTCAACTGACGATTTATTAACTGCCGATACCGGTTCTGGTGGTAACAGTCAACCGATGTATGTGTTGACAAGTCAAAGAAATGTATATAAGTGTTTGTCAAACAACGCAAATGTTGTTTCTACGGTAGAGCCAACTGGTGACTATAACACTGCTAACGGTACAATTTTTACATCAGATGGTTATATTTGGAAGTATTTACACAATATTAAATCTTCTAATAAATTTTTAACAACAGATTGGATGCCTGCACCAGTTTCAACTTCAAAACTTGATTACAATGTTAGTTCTACAAGTGTAATTGATGGTGAATTAACAACCATTATGGTTACAAACGGTGGCACAGGTTATGCAAACCCAACAACCACAGCTACCGCATTTGGTACTGGTGTTACAACTTTATCTTTGGCTAGCACTAATAATGTTGCGGCCAATATGTCTGTGAGTGGTACGGGTATTGCAGTAGGAACAACAGTTGCAACTGTTAATTCAATATTAAATATTATTACAATTTCTTCTGCTACCACAGCAAACGGTGGTGGTTCAGGTAATAATATTACATTTAGCACTAGAGTTTTTATTTCAGGTGATGGTGTTGGTGCTGAAGCTACAGCTAATATTGTAAATAGTTCAATATCGAAAGTTACAGTCGATGTTACTGGTATAGGATATTCATATGCCAATGCTATAATTTTTGGTTCTGGAACTGGTGCTAACGTCAGGGTTGTTTTACCACCAAAATTTGGTCATGGATTTAACCCAGCAAAAGAACTAGATGGTTCAAATGTCATGGTTTCTGAGAGAATCGGTCAAGTCGATTCAACAGAAAATGGACTAATTTCCACATTAACTTCAATAAGACAGTATGGTTTGCTGAGAGACCCGTATAAATATGGTGCGAACACAGTAGTATCAGCAGCCAACGCAAATACTGTTATTTCTCAAACCGTTAATTTGACTTTGGTTGCTGGTTCTCCATTTACTTTAGATGAATTTGTTTATCAAGGTGGTGCAGCGAATAATGCTTATTTTTATGGTTTTGTCAATTCACAATCATCAAATGAAGTTCGCCTAATTAAGGTAAGAGGTGATGTTGCAGTTGGTGGTACTTTAATTGGTGCCACATCGGGTGTCGTTAGAACGGTCGTTAAAAGAACCGACCCCGAGTTTGAACCATATACGGGTGATATAGAGTATGTCGAAAATGTTACAAAAATTCAAAGAGCAGACGGTCAAGCCGAAAATGTTAAATTTGTTATCAGATTTTAAGGAAATTATTTAATGTCGTTAAATACTAATTTTAATGTCAATCCATACTATGACGATTTTGATGAAGATAAGAAATTTCTTCGGATATTATTCAAGCCTGGTTTTGCTGTTCAAGCTCGTGAGTTAACACAATCTCAAACTATTTTACAGAAACAAATTGAACGCTTTGGTGAACACATTTTTAAAAATGGATCCATTGTTTCTGGTGGCCAACTGTTCATACATGATACGACATATTTAAATGTCAATACAGATTTTGCTGGTACTGCGGTTAACATCAATAATTTTAATGGTAAAACAATTACCAATGTGGCAGGAACAAAAACAGGTCAAGTTGTAGTTGTTTATGATGTTAACTCTGGCACTGGTGATCCAAAAACAATTTATGTTAAACAAATTTCAGGAGCACCTTTTGCTGCTGGAGATACAATTACCACAGTTGAAGCTTCACCTGTTTTTGCTAATGTTGCGATAGGTGGTGTTGGAACTGGTCAAACTTTTTCTGTGTCAGATGGTGTTTATTTTTACGATGGATTTTTTCTTAAAAATGATCAACAAACAATTGCAATTAGTAAATATAATACGTCATCTAATGTAAGAGTTGGTTTTGAAATTACAGAGTCTATCATCGAATATACACAAGATACATCTTTGCTAGATCCAGCGCAAGATGCTTCTAATTTCCAAGCACCAGGTGCTGACCGATTCAAAGTTGATTTAATTCTTGCTAGTAGAACTTTTGAATCTACTGACGATACACAATTTATTCAATTGGCTAGAGTTGAAAATGGAGTTTTATCTTACGCATTAATTTATCCACAATATGCTGTTCTTGAAGATACTCTTGCTCGTAGAACATATGATGAATCTGGTAATTATACTGTTAGATCATTTAAACTTGCATTAGAAACAAGTTCAGCCAACACAGCAAAAGCTAATGTTATTTTATCACCAGGTAAAGCATATGTTTATGGGTACGAATATGAAAGCATTGCGCCAACAACAATTACATTTGATAAACCACGCACAACAGATTCAGTTTTAGATAAACGATTAACTGCTGACTATGGTTATTATGTGTATTCAAATACACATTTTGGTTCTTTACCTATTAATAGTTTACAAACAGTGGATTTACATTGTGTATCAAATAGCACAATTAATGTGGCAACTGCTGGCACAATTACCAACACTAAGATTGGTACAGCTCGTGTCAAATCTATTGCATTTGAATCCGCAGCAAATACACAAAATTCCGCAACCTACACTTATCGCACATATTTGTTTGATATAAATGTTGGTTCTGTTGCTGGTGGTAATGTTGTTGCTTTAGGAACAAACACAAGTTATGTGCAAATTGCAAATACTATAACTGGTTCAGATTTATATTCTACAGCTAACAACGCTTATACTGGCGCTAAATTTAGAGTTACTGCAGGCACAGGTTCAGGTGAAACACCAAAAACCATTGTAAATTATAATGGTGCAAATCACACAATTCAACTTGCTGAACCATTTAACACAACATTAGATGCAACTTCAAAATGGTCTATTGACTTTGAAGTTAATGATGTTAAATCATTATCGGTAGTTAGTGGAACAACTCGTCTTGCCGCAGCTGACATTGATGTTTCATCTAAAGATACAGCTTCAATATTTAATGATACATTTATTTCAGATAGTAATCTTGAACCTTTGTTATTCAAACTTGGCCAAAATTATATTGCACAAAATACAATTGCTGATTTTTCATATTCTTATAAAAGATTATATGAATCACAGTCGTTTTCATCTTCACAATCTCCAGCATTAACTGTTGGTACTGGAGAAGCAATTTCTGGTGCAACAAGTTCTTCAGCTAAAGCTGAAAATTATCAAATTGTTGTAACAACTCCAGGTACATCACCATATACTGTTGGCCAAATTATTCCTACTAATTTATTTACTGTTGATACAGGAACTCGTAAAGTTACTGTTACTTCTGGTAACAATATGGTTGCAAATATTACTGCAACAATTGATGCAAGTAATCCTGGTTCAAAAGGTAAAACATATGTTGGTGCCAATGCTACCGTTCAAACATCTGGTGGCACAAGTATTTTTGCAAATAATGGAGTAATACTTTATACAGCAAATGGTCAAGTTCATATAATGGCCAATACAATTGTTAAAACTCCAAATTCTATTCAATCATTGTTTGTTCCTGATGTAATTGAATTGGTTTCTGTTTTAGATTTTAATAATACTGAAATTACTGTTGCTAACTCATCAAGTGCAACTGATGTTACATCACGTTATACATTAGATACTGGCCAGAGAGATTCATTCTATGACCACTCATCTATTAGATTGAAAGCTGGTTCAATTGCACCTAATGGTCCATTGGTTGTTAAATTTAATCGTTTCAGTTCATCTGGTGCAGGATTCTTTACCGTAGATTCATATGTTGGATACAATTACGGAAGTATTCCTGCTTACACTTCTGCGGCAACAGGACAAGTTTTTGAATTAAAAGATTGCCTTGATTATAGACCCGTTAGATCAATACCCACATCATCAGCGACAGCTAACACCGTTAGTTTTGATGTTGACTCAACCACGACTGGTCCTAAGATTCCAGAGAATGGTTCTGACATAATTTTAGATTATCAATATTTTTTACCAAGAGTAGATAAGGTAATATTAAATAAAAATCGTATCTTTGAAGTTGTTCAAGGCAATCCTTCTTTGACTCCAGTTCCACCTCTTGATAAAGATGGTGCAATGACAATGTATATTCTTCGTGAGCCCGCTTATGTTGCTAATACATCCGAAATTGATGTTCAATATATCGACAATAGACGATTCACGATGCGTGATATTGCTAATATCGATAAACGTGTTAGCAGTTTAGAATACTATACCTCACTTTCATTGCTTGAACAAAATGCGTTGAATAAACAAGATTTAACTATTTTAGATTCTACAAATTTACCAAGATTTAAAAATGGTATTATTGTCGATTCATTTGATGGCACATCTGTTGCGGATGTAATTAATCCTGATTATTCTGTTTCTATTGATCCTAAGAAAAAAGAAATTAGACCAACATTTAATATTACTTCACATCTATTAACATTTGATTCAGCCAACTCAACTGCTGGTATTTTAAAAGCAGGACCAATTCTTTTACCTAATGCATCACATACTGTTTTTGTTGACCAAAACAAATCTTCAAAAGTATACAATATTAACCCATTTAATATTGTAAATTACATTGGTAAAATTCAGTTGGATCCACCATCAGATGTTTGGATTGATACTGACAAACAACCAGATGTTCTTGTAAACCTTGAAGGTGATAAAGATGCGTGGGCTCTGATTACTCAAAACGCTTTTAGTTATGAGTGGGGTAATTGGGAAACTTATTGGTCTGGTTCATCAACATCTTCGTCTATTAATGGTCATACTGGTGGTCGCCAAGCAATCATTGAAACCACAACAACAACCGTTACCAATAAAGATTCTCGTTCAGGTGTATTATCGACAGTAGTTCCATCAACAATTACTGAATCATTAGGTGACCGTGTTATTGATGTATCAATCATTCCATATATGCGTGAACGTGGTATATTGTTTACTTGTTCTGATTTTAAACCGACCACAGAACTCTTTGCATTTTTTGACAATATTTCAGTAAAACCATTTATTGCTCGTGCAAATAAATTTACTCTAAGTTCTAACAACTTAGGATATATTACGCAGTCTGGTAATCCAGAAGCTGTGAATGTTACCAATACAACAACAAGCACCGTAAATGCAACAGCGTTTATTGTTCGCACATCAAATAGAGAAGCATTTATAGTTAACTTAAATCCTTCATCGTTGTTAAATTCTGCAACTATGAATTTAGTTGGTCAATCAAGTGGCACATCAATTAGAATTGATGGATATGACCACTATTCAGGATTTGTAAATTCTGCTACATCAAACACCATTGTATTGGCTGTAGATGCTACAAGTGCAAATAATATAGGTGACTATCCTGGTTCGACAGTTCAAATTGTATCTGGCACAGGAGCGGGTCAAACTGCGACAGTATCTTCTTATGCTGCCGCTACAAGAACATTAACGATTGTTGGAACATGGTCAACTACACCAACATCTAATTCTATCTACTCAATTGGTAACTTAACAACAACGGCTGCAGGTGATGTTGCTGGTGTATTCAACATTCCAAATGGATTGTTCCGTATTGGTGAGAAAAACTTCCGATTGATTGATACCTCAAGCGGCGACATTGGTTCATCTTCTACAAACGGAGATGCTTCATTTTTCGCACAAGGTATTTTACAAAGAACAGAAAATACAATTATTTCTGCAACTGTTCCAACAACTCAGCGTGTTGCTGTTAAAGATGAACGTATTGTTACAACACCATCTATTACAACACAACGTCAAATTGGTTGGTATGATCCATTAGCACAAACATTTTTAGTATCACCATCAAACTTTCCACAAGGTATTTTCTTATCTAAGGCTCGTTTCTGCTTTAAATCAAAAGACCCAACTGTGCCTGTTACATTGCAAGTTCGTTCTGTTGTAAATGGATATCCTTCAACATCTTTGGTTTATCCGTATTCGACAGTTACATTAACACCAGATAAAGTTAACACAACAACTTCACCTGATTTGGATGATGCAACAAAATACACAGAGTTCGTATTTGATTCTCCATTGTTCTTACAACCTGGTGAACATTGTTTCGTATTGTTATCCAACTCTAACAAATATGAAACATATGCGGCTGAAATTGGTAAATTAGATACGGTATCTTCAAGACAGATTTCGGAACAACCATATCAAGGTTCATTGTTCTTATCACAAAATGGTTCTACATGGACTGCTGAACAAAATGCCGATTTAATGTTTAGATTGTTCAGATATACATTCAGCACTGGTGCAACTGAGGCACAATTTAATGTGAATTATCCTGCGGCCAATACAGTATATGATTTAATGCATTTAATGGCTACAGGAATATCTGTTGAAAATACTTCAATCACATATCAATTTAATTCTGAAAAAGATACTACTGGTGGAAAAACTGGATTTTTGCCATTTACTCCGATGACTGATTATCCAATGACTGATGGTTATGGACGCCGTGTGTTAACGACAACTGCTAATACAACATTGACAGTTAAAGCTACAATGGCAACAAGTAATCCAGACATTGCACCATTCATTGACACTTCTCGCATGAGCATGATTGCGGTTGAAAACATTATTAATGATTTGCCATTGAGTAATTCTGGAATCATTTTGGTAAGTGGTGGAACAGGATATTCTACTAATGCAAATGCTGTCGTATTAATTGAAGGTGGTGGAGGTTCAGGTGCCACGGCAGCTGCTGTTGTAACTAATAATGTTGTTACATCCGTATATCTAACCGCTGCTGGTTCTGGTTACGAAACATCACCAACAATTACATTGACAGATGCCAACACAACACCAGGTACCGGTGTAACAATTACCTATAACGGTGAAGATAAGAAATCTGGTGGTAACTCCAATGTTCGTTATATTACCCGCAAGGTTAACTTAGCAGATGGATTTGATTCTGGTGATTTGCGTGTTTATGTAACTGCATACAAACCATCGGGCTCAAACATTCGTGTTTATTTTAAAATGTTGTCAATTTCTGATCCAGATGCATTTGAAGATAAAAATTATCAGTTAATGACACAATTAAATAATCCTAACTTCGTGTCAAATAATTATAACGATTATCGTGAAATCTCATATGCTCCAGGTGTTAATGGTACAGCAAACAATTCAGTAAGCTATACTTCTGGTTCAACTGCATTTAGTAACTTTAGAACATTTGCAATTAAGATTGTTCTGACTGGTTCATCAACAACAGATGTTCCGAAAGTTCGTGATTTCCGTGCAATCGCATTACCTGCTGGTTAATAATCATGTATGCAAAAGTAAATGAACATGAAAACTTGGTTAGGGATATGCATTCCAAAGCTATTCTAAATAAAGATAAAGAAGGCTTGCAAGATTATCTTCGCAAAAGAGAGGTTGCCAAAAAGCAACAAGAAGAACAGATTGAAACAAAAAATCGTTTGACAAAAATAGAACAAGATATGTCAGAAATTAAAAATTTATTGCAGACCATAGCAAACTCGGGACTCAGAGATGGCAATTAATCAATTAACAACTGCCAATACATTCCAACATTGGTTAACAGCTACACAGTCCTTAATTTCGACTGCGAACACATTAACCGATGGTAATGGTGCATCATTTATTGCCAACACAATACTTGATATTTCTGGTACTGGTTCTCAATTAAATGTTCGTAATAGTGCGGGCATTAATACTCTCTATGCAAATAACATTAATGTAAGTGGTAACATTTCGACTTTAAATGTTACTTCAAATGGATATTTTGGTGGTGATGTTTTAATTTCTGGAAACTTGACGGTCTCTGGAAACATTACTTTAGATTCCATTGGTTTTGATGATATGATGGTCAACGGTTCAATAACCGTAGCCAACACACTATCTGTTACTGGAAATACAACACTAAGTAATTCTACCACAACTTACGGTAATTTTGAAACGGCTAATATTACGTCTTTAGTTGGTACTTCAAATACTGCAATCTACACTAGAATTGAAAGTGCTGAAGCATCGGCCTTGGCCTTTTCTATTGCATTAGGTTAATATAAATAGTGAATTAATACTAAGGAATTTATTCAATGGCAAACAATTTTAAAAATTATTTTCTCAAAAACGCCACGACAACTGCCGCTAACGTGTATGCTCCAGCTGCTGCTACTCAGGCAACAGTAATTGGTATGACGATTGGAAACACAACCGCATCACCAATTTCAGCAAACGTCACCGTAGTTTCTGGTGGTACGACACACTTCATGGTACAAAATGCAACCATCTCTAATGGTGGTGCGTTGGTACCGATTGGTGGTGACCAAAAATTGGTGTTAGAATTTGGAGATTATATTCAAGTCCAAACATCAGCTGTAAATTCTGCTGATGTAATTTTAAGCGTTTTGGAGATTACATAATATGGCATACCTTGGCAACGAGCCTGGTGTAGGATCATTTATCGTTTCAACCGAAAGGTTCAACGGTACGGGTTCTTGCACACAATTTTCGTTAACTCAAACAGGCATTCAAGACCCAAATGCGATTGAGGTTCTTGTTAATAGTATTCAACAGGATCCAACAAATTCATATTCTGTTGCCAATGGTGTAATCACGTTTACTGAGGCACCTTCATCTGGCGCAAATAACATTATTGTTACATATCGTGCTACGACAGTAATTACTTATAACAATATATTAAATTCTCAAATACCAGACGGAACAATTACTGCATCTAAGTTAGCCTCTGGTGTTTTACCTGATGCAAAAACTAATGCAGCATTTACACACGCCAACAGTTCTTTTGCAGTAGCTAACTCAGCTGCATCATATGCTAATGCCGCTTTCGGTCAAGCAAACAATGTAATCGGTGCCGCATCATACGCCAACTCGGCATTTTCTGCTGCGAATACTGGTGGTTCAGCGGCCGCTTATGCTAACGGTGCTTTTGCACAGGCGAATAATGATGTAACTAACATAAGTATTACTAGTGGTACATTCGGCAATGCAGCATATTATCCAATCATTACTGTTTCAGCAAATGGTAGGATTAATACAGTATCAACACAAGTGGTAACGGGTGTCGATGCTCATCCGTTTTTCTTTACAGCAATGGGGTCATAATGCCAACAGCATATAAAATTTTAGGTCAAACATTACCAACTGCCAACACATTAAGTAATGTGTATGTAGTACCAACATCAACATCTGCAATCATTAGCACAATTAGCATTTGCAATCAAAGTTCTGCTAATGCAAACGTAGATATTATGATTCGTCCAATCAACGAAACATTGGCTAACAAACACTATTTGGTAAGAGGTGTTACAATTCCTCGTGCTGATACAATGATTCTTTCACCAGGTATCACACTCAATGCATCGGTAATTGTTGCAGTAAATAATGCTGTTGTTACTGGTGAAACTGCTGCTAATGTATCGTTCAACGTATTTGGAGTAGAGTTAACATAATGCCTAATACATATAAAATTCTTGGTCAGGTTAATCCTAGTGCCAATACACAAACAAATGTGGATGTTGTTCCTGCCGCAACAGAAGCAGTAATTAATTCAATTCAAATTTCAAATCAGGCAGCAACAAATGCATCATACAGTTTGATGGTTTTTCCATCAGCTGAATTTTCTTCTCCTGCATCTAATGGAAAATATTTTATTATTCGTGGTGGCACGATACCAGCATCAGACGCTGCGACACTTACTTTGAGTTTATCATTACCTGCAGGTGCAATATTAGCTGCAAACACAAACTCAGCAAATATATCTTTCCAAGCATTTGGTGTTGAAATTACCTAAGTTTATCTGAGGTGATATGTCGATACTATTTCTAAAAACTCCTTCAACCGGTTCTTTTGTAAGACCTAGTGGATACACGTTTCCAACAGGGTTAACTTTTGGTGCTTCTGGTGCACCACTTTCAGTTGATTATCTTGTAGTTGCTGGTGGTGGCGGTGGTGGTGCTTTTGTCGGTGGTGGTGGCGGTGCTGGCGGATTTTTAACAGCATCTGGATTTTCTGCATCTCAAGGAACACCTTATTCTGTTACAGTAGGTAGTGGAGGACCAGGAGCTCCATATCAAACAGGTCAAGCAACTAATGGTAATAACTCAGCATTTGGTCCGTCCGTAACAGCAACTGGTGGAGGCGGTGGTGGTAATGGTGCTACTGGAACACCAACTAATGCATACGGCAGAAGTGGTGGCTCAGGTGGTGGTGCGGCCTATGACGGTAGCACTAATGTGGGAGGTGGCACACCAAGTCAAGGTAACAATGGTGGCACAGGCCTAAATTCTGGCTCAAATAATGGCGGAGGCGGAGGCGGAGCAAGTGGAGTAGGTGGAAATGGAACTTCAAATAGTGGTGGTGCTGGTACTGCATCACCATATTCAGGTTCACCAGTAACATACGCAGGTGGTGGTGGTGGTGCAGCTGACTTGTCAGGTGCTGCTGGAACAGGTGGTAGCAGTCCTGTTGGTGGCAATGGTGGTGGCGCCAGAGGTGCATCAGGAACAGCAACTGGTGGCGAACCCAACACAGGTGGCGGTGGCGGCGGACAAGCTATTAGCCCTGGTGCAAGTGGAAAAAATGGCGGTTCAGGTGTAGTAATCATTCGTTACTCAGGTGCTCAAGCAGCAGCTGGTGGAAACTATTCATCATCAGGTGGTTACTCTATACATAGATTTACGGGTGATTCAACTTTTAGTGCTAACAATACAGGTTACTTCATTAATTAAAAAATGTCAGCAATTAAATTCATAAAAGCAAATATAAGTGGTAAGTTAATTCGACCAAAAACATACGCTTTTCCAACAGGATTGAATAATACTTCTCTTGCTGGTCCAACCTCAGTAGATTATCTTGTAGTCGCTGGCGGGGGTGGTGGTTATATTGGTGGCGGAGGTGCTGGTGGATTTAGAACAGCTTCTGCTTTTGGTATAACCAACGGAACACCATATGCTGTTACAGTAGGTGGTGGAGGTTCTCCAAACAGCAACGGTAATGATTCTGTGTTTGGTGCAATTACATCACTTGGTGGTGGTGGCGGTGCCGCTGGTGGTGGAGCTAATAGTGGTGGTTCTGGTGGTGGTGGTTCATACAGTAGCGGTTCTGGCGCACCTGGCACACCAGGTCAGGGTAATGCTGGCGGTAATGGTGATGCTCAACAGGGTGGCGGTGGCGGAGGAGCTAGCGCTGCAGGCACGCCAGCTGGAGGTGGCAGCGGTGGTGGTAATGGTACTGCATCACCATACTCGGGTTCACCAGTAACATATGCTGGCGGTGGTGGCGGTAGTCGCAGTTCAGGTGGTGGCACATCATCTGGTGGAAGTGGTGGAGGCGGCACTGGAACATATAGTAGCACACCAGGTGCTGGTTCACCTAATACTGGCGGTGGAAGTGGTGGTGCTCAAACAGTAGGTTCATCAAATGGTGGATCTGGTATCGTAATCATCCGTTACTCTGGTGCTCAAGGTGCTGGTGGTGGAAATTATTCCTCATCTGGTGGTTACTCTATACATACTTTTACTGGTAATGGAACTTTTTCTTCTAACACGGAAAATTACTCAGTAAATTAAAGAGAAATATGGGAATTGAATTTTTAAAAGCTTCTAAAAGTCTTGCTTTTGTGAGACCAAGTGGATACACGTTTCCAACAGGATTAACTAGTTTTTTAAATATTCAAGTAACTGCTGTTGGTGGTGGTGCTGCCGGTATCATCGGTGCTGGTGGAGGTGGTGGTTATGTTACTACTTCAAATGTTGTTGTTACACAAGGTGCTTATACAATTACTATTGGTGGCGGTGGCACATCATTAGCTTATGGTGGTACAGAATCCGCATCACAAAATGGAAATCCTACAAGTTTTGGAACATTAGTAACGGGAGCTGGTGGAGTGCGTGGCATCGGTGTAAGAGCTGGTGATGGTGGTTCTGGCGGCGGCGGTGGAGGGCCTTATAAAGGTACTGGGGGCAATGGTGGATCAAATGGAGCAAACGGTGCAAATTCAGTAGTTAATGTTGAAGGTAGTATTGAAATTGGTGGCATAGGCCAAGGATCAACAACTTATGAATTTGGTGATTCTAGTAGAACACTCTATGGTGGTGGGGGTGGTGGTGGAGTATACAATGACACTTTACCTCCTTCATCAGGTTCACAAGGTACAGCTGGTTCTGGCGGTTCTGGTGGTGGAGGTGCTGGTGCTAAAACCAGCGCTGGTGGAAATGGTACCACGAATACCGGTGGAGGTGGAGGTGGAGGTTGTCGTGCTTCAGGAAATTATTCATCGGGTTACGCTTCTGGTGCAGGCGGTTCAGGAAAAATAATTATTCGTTATCTAGGATCACAATCAGGAACAGGTGGCACAATAACATCCTCAGGTGGTTATACAATACATACTTTCACTGGTGATGGAACATTTACTGCTAATGCTGTAACATCCACATATTTTATCAATTAACAGGTAAAAAAATAATATCACAATAGGAATAGCATAAATATAAGTATCATTTTATACTATTTTGGAGGTTAAAAAAATGGCACATTTCGCAAAAATTAATAAAGCTACAAACGAAG
>Ga0049081_10000495_pt1 | contig 15126 bp, 15 predicted proteins | sample GreLakmeER78MSRF_FD_66717 | JGI IMG/M metagenome (GOLD analysis project Ga0049081, IMG submission 66717) | Freshwater lentic microbial communities from great Laurentian Lakes, MI, USA - Great Lakes metaG ER78MSRF | ecosystem: Environmental > Aquatic > Freshwater > Lake | place: Great Lakes...
TGCTCAAAGAAATATACCATTTTTGAATACAGTTACATATACAAAAAATATAGTTGGGGTTGATAATCCTAATGGTAGTCCCAAAGAGTTTCAAAATTACCCGATTCCACAATTAAAAGCAGGTAGTGGTAGTTTAGAATTTAGAGGAGATAGAATCAACATAATAGATTATAAAAGAGCAAACTTTAATATAACACATGATTTGGTTTATGAAAAAAATCAATTTAATACATCTATTCCTGGAACAGAAGATTTAATAGAATTTTATTTTTCAGGTCTTGTATTATCTGGACATAAAAATTGTCCTGCAGAAGTCATAGTTTTCCGTGCAACATTTGATAGTATTCAAGATACACATAGTCCAAAATGGAATCCTGTAAAATATATGGGTAGAGCCGATCCATTATATGTTTATGATGGATATGAAAGAAGTATAAACTTTGGATTCACAGTTCATATCGGTTCTCGTGACGAAATGAAGGCATCATGGCGTAAATTAAATTATCTTGCATCATGGACTGCTCCAGAATATACAAAAGGTGGTTATATTCGTGGACCAATGATACGATTGAATATTGGACATTTGTATAGAAAAATGCCAGGATTCATAAGTAGTTTGACATATACATTTGATAACGCAGGTTCTACATGGGAAACTGCACATCTACCAGAGGATAAAAAACCAGATTTGAATTCAAGTTCACCTGGTGTATTGCAACTACCAAAAACTGTTCAAGTTAGTTTAGGATTTACACCTGTTGGAGTATATCGTCCAGAGTTTAGAGGTATCATGTATTCACTTTATGATGACACTGGCGGAAGTCCTGAAAATGGTCTTGTTCCAAAAGATAAAGGCAAAGTTAATTACTTTAGAACTTATGATGATGCTGGAATGGATGATGAACTAAACGCAAAATATCTTCCAGAAAATACAGTTCCGGGTATTGCTGGTTCCAATTTGGAGGCGATTGCGGATGATCCAAAACAACCAGTTGATGTTGATGGTGGTATTACAGCACCATCTGGTGGCACCGGTGGTGGAACAGGTGGTGGCACAGGTGGTCGTATTTAATAATTTTAATTAAACTATATTTATATGGAGTGAGACTAATAAGGTTCTCACTCCATATTGTTTTGTAAAGCATATTAGGAGATAATAATGCCATCAAGGTATGAAACATCCAACATTATACCGAATTCAAGAAAAGTAGAAACTGACGGTAGTGTAAAACAAACCAGAAGACTATCATCTATATTATATCCAAATTTTGATACAATAGAAGATACTCGCATAATATCACAAGAAGGTGATAGATTAGATTTATTGGCAAAAGAATACTATGGTGACGAAACATTTTGGTTTGTTATTGCTAGATCTAATAATTTGGGTAAAGGAACTATGGTAATTCCACCAGGAACAATAGTCAGAATACCGTATTATACAGACTACACCGGAATTGATTCATTGTTGTATGACTACAATAAGGAGTATCGTTAATGCCTAAATTCGGTGGTGATTATGTCAATCCTTTTTATCATAGTCCTAGTGGCGTAATTAGTGGTGAACTCGCTAGAAGAGCAAGTTATCATGGTGCAAAAGTTCGTGGTGTTGGAAAACCATTTCCAATAAACGTTGTTTGGTCTTATGCAAAGGTTCCTTGGGGTAGAGTTAGTGGTAAAGGTGCAAGTCTAGGATTACCTGGAACAAAAATAATGTCAAATGCTGAAGGTAAATTGACATTGTATAGTACCGCTAGAAATGTTCCAAATAAACCGCTTTTACAATCCATAGACATAAGCAACGAAGGAACTCTTGGATCTTTATTGAAAGGTAAATTTAGTTTTGTTTGTTATCCTGGATTATCTTCTGGTGGATTTAGTGTTGGTGGCATAGAAACTGCATTTTTTAATCCTGGTGCAGAGGTTAGTGTTGCTTGGGGATGGAGTGCTGGATCAACTGCGGCAAACAGACAAGGTTTCAAAGGAATAGTCTATGACTTTAACTGGTCATTCAATTCAGACCTATCATTGAGTGCCGATTGTTCTATTGTATCGGCGGCAACTATTGCACTTGGTGCATCGGGAGACCAATCAACAGAACCAGATGGTGAGGCAGAGGAAGTAAAAGATCCAACGGAAGTGCCAATAAAAGGAACAAACCTCGCTTCAGTATTTGATGCTGATATTGCATCTGCAGGTTCTGGTGCATCCGGAGCAACCGGTGGTGCGCCGAGTGGTGGAAGTGGTGGTAAAAAATTAGATTGGCAAGCAACAAAACCTGGTGAAGTAAAATATTTTACAAAAGAAGAAACGGTTAGTAAATTATTTGATTATGTTGCAATCGGTTTGCCTTTTCAAGAAACATCACCAACGGAAGATGAAGCTGGTGGATCCGGTGGTAATACCGGAGGGAGTGGTGGTAGTGGTGCTCCTGTTCAAACATTCTGGTATACAAGTGTTGAAAGAATCGTTGAATATGGTAATACTGTAATAGAAAAATATGAAAAAAATTCAGGTACTACTGCATTGAGTGCCGCTTATGGAATGCAAGTGGTCGGAAACCAAACTGCATATAATGCGGATATAAAATCAGCATATCCAGTGGATGTAATATTTCCAGATCAAACAATGGGTGCGTATGGAGATTTAATTCCAGACTATTCACTAATAACTGGACAACCTCTACAAGAAGGGGGTTATTTGAATATAGCAAGAATATTGATGGGAACTAACTATCTTAAAGAAACATACAAACAATTTACAGATGAACAAACTGCTAATATACCATTTAAAAATATAACAAAATTTTTTGAAACAATGCTTAAAAGGATAAACTATTCATCCGGTGATGTGTATCAAATAACTCCCGTTTTATGCGAAAACCCAAACAGTTTTGATGCATCAGTTGGTGGTAAAATTGATAAGGCGGTTTTATCAATAGAAGATAGTAATTTGTCAAAAAAACATACAGATGGTGTTACACCTGTTAAATTTGATGCGAGTATATTTAGACCAATAATTCGTAGTGTATCTATAAGTTGTAAACCACCATCTGCTATGGCAACAGCAGCGTATGTTCAACAAAGAGGAGGTGGTGCTTCAAACACAGAAGTTCAAGCGGGAGCACCAAAAGGTGGCAAAATAGATGAAGTAAAAAAAGATATAACTAAATCTTTGGAAAATTTTACTGCAACAGGATTTAATAATTCTTGGTGCGAGGCATTCAGAGGAAATCTACAAAAATATAAAAAGTTTGGTGGTGCTGGTGGAGACGCTGCCCATTGGTTAAATGAATCGCTATATCCTATAAATCTTAGTATAACAATAGATGGGATAAGCGGATGGACATTTGGTGACGTTATAACTACATCACTTGTTCCTACGCGATATGTTCCTCATGTTGCGTTTGTTGTAACAAAAATAGATCACAAAATTACATCAGCTGCATGGGAAACAACTTTAAACACTGCGTGTAGAATTAAACCTAACGCTAATATTTAATAGGAATCCGGATGGCAAAAAGAAGAAAAATATTTTATCCTGATTATCAAATAACTAAAAATCTTTTTACAAAAGGAAAGGAATGGATGTTGCTTGACGATTGGAAAGAATATTCTGGATACTATCACAGTTATACAACAGGTGAAGTTTATACTGAAAAAGAATGGGATCCTATTAAATCAAAGCGTCTAATTCGATATAAAGAACAAACTGAAACTTATTTTAAGTATTTAGATTTGAAGCAGTACACTACTTTTACAAATGGTGAAAAACGAAAAGTATTAGGTTCAACCACACAATATTATAGATATACTGCACCAAGTGTTGTTAAAAGAATACCAACTCTGGGTGAAGTTAGTAATGGTGCCATGAATAGATACTTTGTATACAAAAGAAATGAGCCAGAAAGAGTGTTTTTTGAGATAGATGAAAAACAAACTGAAAACTTTAATTCTCTAAATGAAGGTATAAATCATTTTTTATACGGTCTTGTTATTGTACCATGGAAATTAAGTGGACCTGAATTTGATATGTACAAAGACGATATATTGATAACACCCGGTGTTGTTGATACAAATAGAAGAATTATCTTGCGCAATTCAAAAAAATTCCCTATATTAGCAAAGATACTAAAAAATCTAAGAGAATTTTCAGTTTACGATGTTTAATATATGTTTCAAGAAAAACCTTCAATTTGCATTCCGATTACAAGTAATCCAAACAAACACCCATCTGATGTTAGTATTATAGGTATGTATTTTCTATTTACTGATGGTGAAGAACAATATATTAACTTTACACATCCAGACGAAATAGATGTAGATGTTCATTTACATGATATACAGTTACATAAAAAAACCCTTGTGTTCAATAAAAAGGTATTGGTCTATAAAGGTTTTAATGACGGTATAGACTTGAATTCCTATCTTCACTATTATATTGGAGACAACATAAATCCAAAAGAGTTCTATCCAAAAGGAATGGAAGCACTTGCAAACAAGTTTTATAAGATAGAAGATTTAGGTCATGTCATACCACTTTCAAAACAATTAGAATGGGCAAGAAAGATCGCAAAATATGTTTTAAAATTTTATCGAGAAACACAACCTGATCAGAATTGTATAGATTACTGTAACGATTTTATAAATGTTTTCCATGAAATAGAAAAACATGATATTCTTGCCGGTGAAGAATTAAAGAAACAAAATTATATGTGGTATACTGCAACAAGTAGACCAAGTAATGCATGGGATGGTTTTAACTTCTCTGCAATGAATAAAAAAGACGGTAGTAGAGATAAAATCCGTTCAAGGTTTGAAGGTGGTAAAATTGTTCAATTTGATTATGATGCTTTCCATATTAAACTATTGGCAAAGATATTAGAATATAAATTTGAAGGACATCCATACGAACAAATACAAGAAGAATTGGGTATGGATATTGACTATGATGATTTTAAATCAAAAGTCTTTCAAAATATCTACGGAACAATAACACCAGAATTTATGAGTAATCCATTCTTTCAGAGTATTCAGGCAATGATTGATACCTTCTATGAACAATATGAAACAGAAGGAATCGTAAAGTCTTGGTTCTACGAAAAGACATTCAGAGATATTCAAGACGCCACACCAAATAAGGTATTTAATTATATCTTACAATCATTAGAAACTGAATACAATGTCCGTAAGATAAAAACTATTTTACCCCATTTAAAAAATAAGAAATCTGTATTTATGATGTATCTATATGATGCATTTATTTTCGATGTTCATCCCGATGAAATGGGTATTATAGACACACTTCACCGTGCATTTGAAACTGATAATATGTCAGTAAAAATTTACACGGGCGATGATTTTGGTAACATTAAACAAATTTAGAAACATATTTATATGAAGTATAAATATTATCATATTTGAGAGAGAGGTATTGAAAACACAATTAGTATGCACATTTACTCGCAAACATCAAGTTGACGAAAATTTAACCGATATAAAACAAAATTTTTCTATATTAAATAATAAAGTATTCCATTTTAAATCGTTTGAAACGAAAGAGGATTCTATCCTTTCGTATAATATAGTAATGGATGCTTACAAAAAGTTTTTACCGAATTCAATAATGGTTCATCAGAAGCGTGAAACTAATACTATCTATACAATAAATGCTCTTAATGAATTGATAATGAATTTAAACAATGGTGTATTAGATAAAAAATACCCTATTGAATGGGAACGATATAGAAACTGTGCACTTCTGAAAAACAGAGAAGGATTCAGAGTTGTAAAAATATTCTTAGTTAGAGTTTACAGTTGGTAAAATAATTTTAATTATCATATTTATTTATATCCTTTTGTGGTAATATCAAATGAAAAAAATAAAAATACAAAGCATAATAAATGAAGTAACAAAACGTATAGTGAATTCACTATTCGAGAGTATAGATATTCAAGAAGGTTCTGGTTTTGATTCTATTTTTACTGAAATGAAAACTAAGTTACCTAATATTACAATTTTACCGGACAATATGATAAATGTTGAACCGTATAAAGAACATGAAATAATAGATGCTTTGAAGTCCATAGGATATGAATATAAAAAACCAATTTCTGGAAAGTTGCATTTCTTCAATAAGAAAACAAGTATAAGTTTGTATTTAATACAAAGTGCTAAAAAAATAAGTTTAATGCCGTGAGAAAAAAATGAATACAAATAGTAATAAAATAAAAGAAGCAATTTCATCATCCGCAGCCAGTCCTTTCAGTTACATAATTCTGATAGATGCTATAAACTGTATATCTAAGTCTCGTGGATATATCAAGACGATATTTTCATCAGTAGATTTAGAAATGATACGTTCTTGGTTTAAAAAATTGTTTTCATCGGATAACTACAAGGCGAATGAAGAAAAACTACAAGCAATATCATCCAGATTTGCTGGGCATCCACAGTTAAAAGGACTTTTTTTAACATTGGATAAAGTAAAGTCTATGCCTTTTTTAGAAGCAGAAAGAGAACAACATGAAAAGGATATACAAAGATTGATAGAAAAGATAAGTCTTTTCATCAAAAGAAGACTAACTGATGATGATATACAAGTTCTTGAATCATTAACTTCCGAAATCAATCATGTTGCAGAAAAAATTACAGAGAAGTTGGATGATGATATTTCAACTGTAATGACCAAGGAAGAACCTGCACCTACAACTAAAAAAGATGAAGAACCAAAGACTGAAATAAAAGTCAATGAAAGGGTGAAGAATAAACTCCGTAAGAAAATCAAAGAAATAATCAGAACACACCTTATTTCTTCAAAATACAGATGATAAAATTATCAGAAATATTAAAAGAGATAGGGATTGATAAAGGTGCTTTTCATGGATATGGAATGAAACCAAAGGATATGAGAATTGACACCTGTAATGTTGAGTGGACAAGTCCAGACCAAGAGACTGGATGTCCCGCATTTTCAGATTCAACTCAAATAACAAGTGAGGATATTGAAAAGGCAATATTATATTTGAATGAAGAACTTCCTAAAACATTGATTGCATATTCTCGTGGCGGAGCAATACTATTGCAGGCATTATCAATGGGTGCAAAAAAACCAGATACAGTTTATCTTGTTGCACCTGCGTGGAATAGACAATGGCCAACTGTTTCTTTAAATGGTTCTGAGATTAGTGGAAACGGTGCAATAATTCATGGTGGAAGCGATGATATAGTTCCTTTAAAACACTCGGTAATGTTAGCAAAAGCAAGTGGTATGCCACTATATGTTTTTCCGGGAATGAATCATGTGAATATATTAAAAAATAAAGAAAATCCAACATCTGGAAAATGGGTTAAAGATTCTATGAGTGCAAAGGCATTCCATATAATGTCTGTTCTTCCAGACTGGGGTAAAACTGGTAAAGCAAGTCCAGAGGAATTGAAAATACAAGAAGAATTTGTTAATACTTTATAGAGAGATTATTTATGAGAAATTCATTAAAAAGTTTAGTAAATGAAGTTAAGGTTAAACTTAACGAAGATGAGGCACAAGAAGAATTGAAAAAAATTCTTAAAAAAGATTATGCAACTTTTGTTAAAGATTTGGGTGATAACATTAAAGATGAAAAATTCTTAAATGCTATAAAATCATTATCATCAGAATCTCCTGTAAAAACATCAGGAATTGCACCTATTTGTACTGATTTACAACCAACTCAAAATGAAGTTGTGATGGATAAGTCTTTGAGTTATCCATTAAAGGATCCTGCAAGTGCTGAACTTTATTTGAAAGGTGGAGTTGTTGCTGTTGCTGGGAAATCCATAGTAACTGCTGGTGGAGGTAAATTTGTAATAGACGGACATCACAGATGGTCACAGGTATTTTGTATAAATCCAGATGCAAAAATAAAGGCAATGGATTTATCTGATATTAAAAAACCACTTGAAGCATTGAAAGCTACTCAAATCGGTATTGCAGCTCAAACAGGTACAGTTCCAACTGCTGCAGGTGGTGGTGTAAATCTTTTTACAGTAGGTGAGGGTGAATTGAAAAAATATGTTACCGATAACATAAAAGAGCCAGTCGTTGAGGTATTCAAGAAATATGGTAAGGGCGATACACCAGAAGCGATTGCAGACTACATTTGGGGTAATGTTGAGAAGTTAAAAAGTCAAAGTCCACCAGTTGCTGGTGCACCAAAGAGGGATGTAATGCCCCAAACCGATGATGCTCCTGCATGGGTGGATAATACATTCAATGTGGAAAAAATGCCAGAGGGTGTTGTCAAACGATTAAAAAAATTGATGAATTACAACAAATGATAATATGGGAAGTCCAAAGACTTCCCATATTTATTTATAGAAAAAATTGCTTGCTTATTAAACATTAAATCATTATATTAGTATTGTTCTATTAGAACTGACATTCTTGTAGTAACGATTAAACATTATTTATTACACATTTAGGAGTTACATCATGGCTATAAACCTCGATGCAATCAAAAACCGTTTGAATTCATTAAAGAATACAAACAATCGCACATCTAACATTTGGAAACCCGATCCAGGTGAAACACAAATCAGAATTGTTCCCTACATTCACAACAGAGAAAATCCATTTATCGAATTGTATTTTCATTACAATTTAGGTAAAAGATCTATTCTTTCTCCTGCATCATTTGGTCGTCCTGATCCTGTTGTTGAGTTTGCTGAAAAACTCAAACAAACTGGAGATAAAGAAGATTGGGTAATGGGTAGAAAATTAGAACCAAAAATGCGTATCTATGTTCCCGTTATCATTCGTGGTCAAGAAAACGAAGGTGTAAAGTTTTGGGGATTCGGTAAACAAATCTATGAAGAACTACTTGCATTCTTCGTTGATCCAGATTATGGTGATTTATCTGATCCAAAATCAGGTCGTGATATTGTTGTAACTGTGAAACCACCAGAAGAGGCTGGTAAAACTTATGCAGAAACATCGATTCGTGTGAAACCAAAAGAAACGGTTATCACAGAGAATCCAGATGTTCTTGAAAAGATTAAGACACAACCTCAAATTACAGAATTATATCCAGAACCAACTTATGATGATTTGAAAATCCAACTACAAACTTGGATGGGTACATCATCACAAGATGAAAGTTCTGCTGATCTTAATTACAAACAAGAGAAAACAGAAACACAAAAACCATCTTCAAGTGAAGATATTGGTGTTACATTTGATGACCTTTTTTAATAGGGACAAGTTATGGCAAAAAGTAAAAGTGATCTCTCCGATGAACTCGGTGGAGTTATCGCGGAGACTATAAACAAGCAATTCAAATCACAAAATGTTAAGACTGCTTACTTTCTTGAAGGTGATAGTGATGCACCTACGATAGTAAAAGAATGGGTTGGAACTGGCTCAACCATGTTGGATTTGGCTATTTCTAATCGCAAGTATGGTGGATTTCCTGTTGGTAGAGTATCTGAAATAACAGGTCTTGAACAATCTGGTAAATCCCTACTTGCTGCCCATGCACTTCTAAACACACAGAAGAAAGGTGGTCTTGCAGTTTATATCGATACCGAAAATGCAATCGCAACGGAATATCTATCTGCAATCGGTTTGAATTTAAAAGATATGTTGTATGTTCCATTGGAAACGGTAGAAGATATTTTTGAAACTGTTGATGTTATCATTGACAAAGTTCGTTCATCCGATAAAGATAGATTGGTAACGATAGTAGTTGATTCAATCGCCGGTGCATCCACTAAAACAGAAATGGCTGCAGACTTTGATAAGGATGGTTATGCTACGGCAAAGGCACTTATCATTTCAAAGGCAATGAGAAAGATTACAAATCTTATCGGTAGAGAGCGTATTTGTTTGATTATGACAAACCAACTTCGTCAGAAATTAAATGCCCCAGCATTCTCTGATCCTTGGACAACACCTGGTGGTAAAAGTATTCCTTTCCATGCCTCTGTTCGTATTCGTCTATCTTCAATCGGTGCCATTAAGGCAAAGAGAGAAGGTCGTGATGAAATTGTTGGTTCGAGAGTTAAGGCAAAATTAGTTAAGAATCGATGTGGTCCACCGCTTCGTGAATGTGAATATGAAGTTTATTTTGATAGTGGTATAGATGACTATTCTTCATGGCTAACTGTTATGAAGGAACACAATCTTGTTTCACAATCAGGTGCTTGGTATCAATGGACAGACAAAAGAACTGGTGAGGTAATCAAATTTCAATCCAAAGAATTTGTTGAAAAGATTATGAGTAATCCTGAATTGTATGATATAGTTTATGATGAAATCGCAGAGAAAGTAATTATGAAATATAAGAAACTCGATGAAGCTCGTATAGACGATGTAACACTTTCAAATGAACCATTATTACAAGACGAAGTATGAACCGAAAATATCAAAGACTTTTACAAGAAATAGAAACAGAAAGACAAGAACAAGACAACTTCCATCGTGATAGTAAGGTTTTGATTGTTGATGGGATGAATTTATTTATACGCACCTTTTCTGCCATCCCAACATTAAACGAAGATGGTCGTCATGTCGGTGGTCTATCTGGTTTCTTGAAGTCACTTGGTGCAACAATCCGTATGGTTAATCCCACACGGGTTGTTGTAGTCTTTGATGGTAAAGGTGGTTCACAACGCCGTAAAGAAATCTATTCAAACTATAAGGAAGGTAGGGCAATCAAGTCACGGTTGAACCGTGTAGTTGGGTTTGAAGATATTGATGATGAACAATCCTCAATTAAGTATCAACTGTTTCGTGTTTATTCATACCTACAAAATCTGCCACTTACTACAATCTCCATTGATAAAATCGAGGCAGATGATGTGATTGCCTATCTTTCCTCTTATTTCAAAGAAAAGTGTGTAATCCTATCTAATGATAGAGATTTTCTACAATTAGTTTCCGATAGAGTTAGCGTTTACTTGCCAACCAAAAAGAAGATGTATACACCAGAAAATCTACTCGAAGAAACTGGTATATGGTGTGAAAACTACATAATATACAAATCACTTCTCGGTGATAAAAGTGATAATGTTTCTGGTATAAAGGGTATTGGTGAAAAAACTATATTAAAAAATTTTCCGATTTTATCGGAAAAAAGAAAAATAAATTTGGAAATGTTCGTAGAATTTTGTAAATTGTATGATAGTAAATCCAAATCAATTCAAGAACTGAAAAACAATATAAATGTATTGGAAACCAACTATCGTATTATGCAACTACACGATGTTGATATTTCACAAAGTACAAAATCAACTATAAGACATCTTGTTGATGGTGAAATCGATTCCATCAATAAAATTGCATTGGATAAACTGTTTATAGAAGATAAATTACAAAACTCAATTTTGAATTGGGATATTTGGATTCAGAAGAATTTCACAACATTAAATTCCATTAGGAACAAGTATGCAGGATAATTTATCCCAGTATGGTCATATATTTCAGACAAAAGTTATCTCTTCTCTGCTCAATGATAGGGCATTCTTACAACAAGTTTCCGATATAATTGAACCAACATATTTTGAATCTCAGGCAAATAGTTGGGTTGTTACTAAGATAATGTCCTATTATGAAAAGTATAGAACTGCACCTACTGCTGAAGTATTCAAGTCAGAGTTGATAGACGTGGAAGATAAGGTGTTGAAAAGCACTATTGCGGATTCTTTGAAAGAAACTGCAAAGTATAAAGATAGTACAGATGCTGAATATGTTAAGTCAACAACTTTGGAATTTTGTAAGAATCAAAAAATGAAGGTTGCAATTATCGAGTCTGTTGATTTGCTTAAGAGTGGTAAATATGACCTTATAAAAAAGAAAATTGATAATGCACTTAAAGCTGGAACTGATAAAGATATTGGTCACGAATATATTGTAGATATTGTTGCTCGTTATGAAGAAGGTGCAAGAACTTCTGTATCAACTGGATGGAATGTTGTTGATGATATTATGAGTGGTGGTCTTGCCGGTGGGGAACTTGGAGTTATTGTTGCTCCTGCCGGTGGTGGTAAGTCTTGGGGATTGGTAAGTATTGCTGCACAGGCAGTTAAAGCTGGTAAACGAGTGATATATTATACACTCGAACTAAATCAGTTTTATGTTGCAAGAAGATTTGATGCTTATTTTACAAAGATTGCTTTCCAAAACCTTTCAGAAGAACACGCTCAAGAAAAAATTCGTTCTACTATGGAAACATTAAAGGGTGAACTAATTGTAAAGTATTACCCAACAAAAACTGCAAGTATAAATACATTAACATCACATATTGAAAAATGTATAAGTCAAGGTAAACCACCAGATTTGGTTATCGTTGACTATGCAGATTTGCTTAGACCGGCTAAAGCTGGTGATAAAAGATTGGAATTGAATGACATCTATGAGGATCTTCGTGGTATCGGTGGAACATATCAAATCCCAATATGGACTGCATCACAGGCAAACCGTTCCTCACTTGAAGATGATGTCATAGAAGGTGGTAAAGTATCAGAATCATATAATAAAATTATGATTGCTGATTTCATCATGTCTCTTTCAAGAAAGTTAAATGATAAGGTCGGTGGAACAGGCAGATGGCATATTATCAAAAATCGTTTTGGTCCAGATGGTATGACATTCCCAAGCAAAATAAATACTATGACTGGTCATATTGAAATATATGAACCAAGTTCTGATATGGGACAGAGTGTTACTACTGCAATGAAAGGTGATATGAATGTTAAGAAGGCACTATCGCAGAAATTCAAAGAATTAGAAGGATTTTAATATGTACCTAAACACACCAATACCGGTAATAGAAGCGTATGTTAGAGGAAACTTTCTCCGTGACCAAAAGGATTCTTTCGATAAAAAGTTTCCGTGTTTTATTTTTGGGTTTGCATCGATTCCTGGACAAGCACCATTGTTTCATTTTGTCATGGAGGATGGTGGTATTTGGTGGAGAATGCCTATTCACGCTTTTTGTTGGAAAGAAGATGCGGAGGAACAAGAATTAGATGAATTAGTTTTATGGGATTCATTTTCTTATCATGTATCTGCAACACAGTTTCCCTATTTAAAAAATAAAGTTATTAAATTTATTTCAAGAAGAAGAAAAGAGTATAGTGGTAAATATTTATTTACACTTGATTGGGCTGCAAGCACAGACTCCGGTGACACAGACTATCTATTCTCAGAATATCCGTCTCAACACAAATGCGGTCATGTAATAATGATGGATAATGGTAACTTTGCAATACAACCAAATAATAGATTGAGATTACATGATTCATCTTTCACAACAAAATCTGAATTTGTCATTGATAGAATGTATAATAGAACTCTTTGGACTGCAGAAAGAAATGCAAGATGGGTTACACCCGATACTGAAATTATGAATTATGATCATACTGACTTAGATGCTGGCGAATCCAATGAGGATCGTTCGCGGTTATACAACGAGAAATTAAATGATAATACGATACAATCACAACAACGGAATATTCGTAGATAGTGAAACTAATTCATCTTTCTTATGTGAAGTTTTTTCTAAAAGAACAGATGAATCGATTCAATATATGTTTGAGAATGGTTGGTTGCCAACATTGAACAATGAATGGTTTCAATCAAAATCATCGAGAGTAAAAATTGCTCCAATATCAGTTCGTAAAAAGAATCGTATTAAAAAAATTAACATAACAAAAGATGGTAATTACCGTGAGATATTTGAACAATGCAAATCATACTATTCAGATAACGCTAATTCTTATTTAGAAACTGTATTATCATTTGACCATGAAATATATTATTTTAATTCCGAAGTTTTTTGTGTATTAAATTGGTTTGAAAATATACCATTTTTTTCTGCAGTATTTGGTGGTAAAGTAAAAAGGAATGGTATAACCCCAATAACTTGTTATTATTTTATAGATAAATTAAGTGAACACACATATCCATACCTATACATCGGTGAGTGGTATAGACCATTCCATTACAAAATAGATTATCCAAATTTTGAATGGTGGAATGGGGAAAAATGGATTAAAAAATAATTTAGCAAAACCCAATTTTTTTATCATAAATCACATACTTATTCGTATATGATTTAGATTTTCATATCAAAAATTACGTTTTCAATAAAAAAAATCAATGGAGAAATAAATGGACATTAGCAATCGCATCTTGTCTGAAATTACTGTTTATATGAAATATGCTCGTTTCATTCCTGAAAAGAATCGTAGAGAAACTTGGGAAGAATTGGTAACGAGAAATAAAGAAATGCATCAAAGAAAATATCCGCAGTTGAAAGACGAGATAGAAAATGTCTATAAATTGGTATATGACAAAAAAGTTTTACCATCAATGCGTTCACTTCAATTTGGTGGTAAACCTATCGAAATTTCTCCAAACAGAGTTTATAACTGTGCTTATATGCCAATAGATGATTGGCGTGCCTTTGGTGAAGTAATGTTTCTTTTACTTGGTGGAACTGGTGTTGGTTATTCAGTTCAGAAACATCATGCTGAAAAATTACCAACTATACACAAACCTCAATCAAAAGAAAGACGATTTTTAGTTAGTGATTCAATCGAAGGTTGGGCAGATGCAATTAAAGCCGTAATGAAATCATATTTCACTGGCGGTTCATCTATTCGTTTTGATTATTCAGATATTCGTCACAAAGGTGCAAGACTTATCACAAGTGGTGGTAAGGCACCAGGACCAGAGCCACTCCGCATTTGTATTGAAAAGATTAGAGCAATTCTTGACCTTAAAAATGATGGTGAACAATTAAAACCGATTGAAGTTCACGATATTGTTTGTCATATTGCAGACGCAGTTCTTGCAGGTGGTATTCGCCGTGCTGCTCTAATTTCTCTTTTCTCTGCTGATGATGACGATATGATTTCATGTAAGTTTGGAAACTGGTGGGAACTCAATCCACAAAGAGGCAGAGCCAATAATTCGGCAGTTCTTCTTCGTAGTAAAGTATCTGAGGAATTCTTCAAATCACTTTGGAAGAAAATAGAATTATCTAATGCAGGTGAACCTGGAATTTATCTTTCAAATGATAAAGATTGGGGAACAAACCCATGTTGCGAAATTGCACTTCGTCCTTTCCAATTTTGTAACCT
>Ga0049081_10000499_pt1 | contig 15098 bp, 14 predicted proteins | sample GreLakmeER78MSRF_FD_66717 | JGI IMG/M metagenome (GOLD analysis project Ga0049081, IMG submission 66717) | Freshwater lentic microbial communities from great Laurentian Lakes, MI, USA - Great Lakes metaG ER78MSRF | ecosystem: Environmental > Aquatic > Freshwater > Lake | place: Great Lakes...
TAATCCTACAATTCCGGAATTTTTCCATAAAGAGTCAAATTCGGCAGATTTACTCTCGTCATTCAAAAGGAATGTAACATTCATATTTGAACGATCTTCCCTTTCAACACACCCTCTAAATAGTGGATTACGATCAATTTCGTCGTATATGAGTTGCGCTTTTTGCTCGTTTTTAGTTTGCATTGATTTTAGGCCTCCATTTTCCATTAAATTCCTCAAATTCAGCATAGCAACAAATACAGAAAAAACTGGCGGAGTATTTAGCATGGATTCTTTTTCTACGTGCTGCTTAAGGTCGAGGTAAGTAGGCATAAAACTAGAGGTACTTTTCCCAAGAATAGCGTCCTTTACTATATATAAAGTAGCTCCCGCAGGTCCGAGATTTTTTTGAGCACCTGCGTAGATAAGATCGAAATCTGCTACATTTATTTCTTTGGAAAAAATATCTGATGACATGTCACACACTAAGGGTAGGTCGCTTTTCGGAAAATCTTTAAATTGGGTCCCGTAAATGGTGTTATTGGATGTGAAATGAACGTAGTCTAAGTCACTGGGAATAGCATAATTCTTGGGGATATAGCTGAACTTTCGATCTTCTGAGGATGCTAAAACAGCCACTTCAAGGCCAACTTTTTTCGCTTCCTTAATTGCTCCAGTTGACCAAGTACCCGTATTAATATATCCTGCTTTTTTATGATTTCGCGACATATTCAATGCGGCAATGGTAAAGCCTAAAGATGCTCCTCCTTGAAGATAACAGACAGAGTACCCCTCCGGTACATTAAGTACTTTTTTAACTAAATCAATAGCCTCGTCCATCACAGCAACAAAATCTTTATGTCTGTGAGACACCTCTAGAATGGATAATCCGTTAAAATCAAGGACTGCATCTGCGGCTTGTTTGAATACCTCCTGAGGTAAGATACATGGACCGGCTCCGAAATTATGTTTCATGTTTAATAGTTATTTTTCAAAATTGCTAAATACATTTGATTATACTCTCAAATTGTGAATTTATCTTGTATTTTCTTCAAAAAAAAAACCGTCTTTCGACGGCTTTTTTTAAGCTTCTTTTTTGGTTGCTTTCTTCGCTACAGTTTTCTTTTCTGCAGGTTTTGAAGCAGATTTCTTTTCTGTGGCGATAACTTCAGTTTTTTTAATTTCCTTCTTCGTTTTAACTACTATGGCTGGTTTATCAATTTTTCTTTTTCTAGAGTTTCCATACGAACCCATAGTTCTTTTTCCTTTAGCTGTCTTTTTGTCCCCTTTTCCCATAATACAATCAAGTTGTTTTGTTTAAATGCAAAGTTATAATTCTTTTTCTAAAAATTGTGTTCTAAATTGTTTTTCGATATGCTCACCACCGTTGAGAATTTTTCGACACCATTTAACCTTAAGTTCGGTTTGGTCCGATTCTGTGAGTTTCCAATTTAGTTTACTTTTCTCTAGTCGCTGACGAAGAGTATTTAAGGCAATAGCTACTGATACCGAAATATTGAAACTTTCGGTGAATCCGTACATAGGAAGATGAACTAATAAATCTGCTTCATTTATCAACTCCTGAGATAAGCCTCTTCTTTCGGTTCCAAAGAATAGGGCTATGGGTTTTTCAAGAGGCATATCATGAATACTCCATTGTTTTGCGTGCGGACTTGTGGCCACTATAGTGTAGTTTTCCTTCTTCAATTTCTTGATACAATCGATTGAGGGGTTGTCACCTTCGTTGAAATTTTTTAAATCCACCCATCTTCCTGCTCCTAAAGCAATATCTCTTTTTAATGCGTACTGGTTTTCTTTTTCAATTACGTTAAGTGTTTGTATCCCAAAACAATCACATGTTCTTATCACCGCAGAAGCATTATGCTCTTGATAAATATTTTCCAATGCTATAGTTAGGTAATTAGTCCTTTCTGCGGCAATTCTATCAAACATTTCAACCTTATTTGGGGTGATTATTTTATAAAATTCAGAAAGAACATATTCATTTTGCTCCTGCATATTCCTTTTGCATTAAATAATGTTGAATTTCACCGAAAAGTAAATACGATTGTTCAATTGTCGTGTAGCCCAAATTCTCATAAAAACCAATTGATTTCTCTCTAGCATGTAAAATCATTCCGAGATCTCCTCTCGCTATGCTTTTCTCTTCTAAGTAGCGCATTACTATTTTTCCTAGGCCTTTACCCTGCTGACCTTTTTCCACAGCCATGAATCGAACCTGACCGAAATCATCATTATAGACGTCAAGTCGTGCTACAGCGACTAATTTATTTTCGATATAGCAAGATGCATGTATGGCTAAGGAGTCCCCATCATTTTTTTCACTGCCTATAGGTTGACCCCATGGTTCACGTAAAATTCGGTAACGTAAGTTGAAGTATTGCTGCCACTCTATGGCTGATTTTGGCGATTTTATAATTTTTTCCATTTGAACGCGATTGAGGTCATTCGTTTCGTAAGTGTTTTTGACTGTTTTTCTTCTCGGATGAGTGATTTTGCTCGGTCATCTATGAAAACCTTGTCTAATGATTTAATCTCTCCATATGGAATTTTGCTTTTCCTCAATTCCGCGAGTAAAAAGTCTGAGCTTAATTGAGCAATTACTTTATTAAGAATCGTTTCAAGTTCAGCTCGGTTTTTCACCCTCTTCTGATTATCCTTAAATAGTGGGTTACTTGACAGATCATTTAAATTCAATAGCTGCAACAGTTTAGTAAAATGATTTTCAGAACCGATAGCAATAGTTAGTTGAACACCATCACTCGTAGAAAAAATCTCTCCATAAGGAGCAATATTTGGGTGTAAGCTACCCATTCGCTGGGGTATTTTACCGGTCATCAAATAGTTTGACGCTTGATTGGCAAGGCTACACAAAGCGGCATCGTAAAGCGATACCTCTACAGAACTTCCCAAGTTGGTTTTCGTCCTTTCCATAAGTGCAATCAATAGACCTTCTTTCAAGTGATGAGCCGCCAAAACATCAATTAATGCAATAGGCATTTTTAATGGGGTACCATCTTTATGCCCATTCATAGACATGAATCCGGCTTCAGCTTGTAGGATTAAATCATAGGCAACACGGTCACTCTCTTCGCCAAATCCTGAAATTTTTCCAAGAATAAGTTTTGGGTTTGCTTTCCCAAGAAGATCATCTGTAATCCGCAATTTTTCTTGGTCACCACCTTTGAAGTTCATGAGTAAAATATCACAGTCTTTAACTAAATGAATAAAAGCGAGGTAATCCTTTTTTTCTAATAAATCTAGTTCTATGTATTTTTTTCCATAATTCACCGATGCGAAATAGGCACTAACTTGCTCCTCACTTTCAGCGGGTAGCTTCCAAGCTCTCGTTACGTCAGGACTTGACGGGCATTCAATTTTTGTGACGTGAGCACCCAGTTCTGCAAAAAAAGTTCCAACGGATGGTCCTGCCAACACGGTAGATATATCCAGTACTTTTAAATTCGAGAAAATTTTTTGCGTCGTCATACTTAACGCTAGAGAATACTACTCGGGTTTCGCAATCGTTTCAACGGTAACGGTAGTTAATCCAGCCCTTACAAAGTTAAGTTTTTTTGCGGCTGCTTTACTTAGGTCGATAACTCTTGAGTTACTTTGAGGCATTCTGTCGTTTATTTTAACTACAACTACAGAGTCGTTTTTCAAATTCGTGACCTGTACGTATGTGCCCATAGGTAATGATTTGTGAGCTGCTGTCATCAGGGAATTATTGAAAATCTCACCTGAATAAGTTTTTCTACCATTCAGAGAATCTGCGTAATACGAAGCAATTCCTTTTTCAGTTTTTAGTAATGAAAAACTAATTAGAACGGCACTTACAATAATGAAAATCAAGCGCATAATATAATTTTATAATCAGCAAATTACATGAATTTGTTTAATAAAAAAAATTAATTTGTCACAGTTAGGATTTCATTGAAGCGTCAAATTGCTTAAATTCGCGACACATACATAAAAATTTCTGAAAATGGTATTTGATTTAGATATGATAAAAAGGGTATATCAAAAATACCCTGAACGCATTGAAGCAGCGAGAAAAGCAGTTGGAAAACCTTTGACATTATCCGAAAAAATACTTTACGCTCATTTGTGGGTTGGTAATTCGAGCGAGGCTTTGGAAAGGGGAAAATCATATGTGGATTTCGCTCCGGATCGTGTCGCCATGCAAGATGCTACTGCACAAATGGCTCTACTGCAATTTATGCAGGCAGGAAAAAAACAAGTAGCAGTTCCTTCTACCGTGCATGCAGACCATTTGATTCAAGCGAGGGTAGGAGCTAGCAAAGACCTTCAAGACTCATTGAATCAAAATAACGAAGTATTTAATTTTTTATCCTCCATTTCCAATAAATACGGGATTGGCTTTTGGAAGCCTGGAGCAGGAATTATTCACCAAGTTGTTCTTGAGAACTATGCATTTCCGGGGGGTATGATGATTGGTACAGATTCTCATACAGTAAATGCAGGCGGATTGGGTATGGTAGCTATTGGTGTGGGTGGCGCAGATGCAGTAGATGTCATGGCCGGAATGGCTTGGGAGCTAAAATTCCCTAAGTTGATCGGTGTGAAATTGATTGGAAAGCTCAACGGTTGGACTTCCGCTAAAGATGTTATTTTGAAAGTAGCAGATATTCTCACCGTAAAAGGAGGGACTGGTGCCATTGTAGAATATTTCGGTGAAGGCGCCCTCTCTTTATCTTGTACTGGTAAAGGAACAATTTGTAATATGGGTGCAGAAATTGGAGCTACAACCTCTACATTTGGTTACGATGAATCTATGCGTCGTTACTTAGCAGCCACAGGAAGAGAAGAAGTAGTTAAGGCAGCAGATGCTATCGCCGAACACCTAACTGGAGACAAAGAAGTATATGAAAATCCCTCGCTGTATTTCGATCAACTTATAGAAATTAACCTATCTGAATTGGAACCGCATATAAACGGTCCATTCACACCTGATAGGGGAACCCCTGTTTCAAAAATGAAAGCAGAAGCAATTTCAAATGATTGGCCAACAAAAGTTGAATGGGGGTTAATAGGGTCGTGTACAAATTCTTCTTATGAAGATTTAGCTCGAGCTGCATCTATTGTCAAACAGGCCGTTAAGGCAGGAATCAAACCTAAAGCAGAATTCGGTATTAACCCAGGTTCTGAGCAAGTTCGCTATACAGCTGAAAGAGATGGAATCCTCGCGGATTTCGAGAAGATGGGCACTAAAATATTTACCAATGCCTGTGGACCTTGCATCGGGCAATGGGATAGAGAAGGTGCTGAAAAGCAAGAAAAAAATACAATCGTTCACTCTTTCAACAGGAATTTCTCGAAACGCGCTGACGGAAATCCAAATACACATGCATTTGTTACCTCTCCCGAAATGGTCGCTGCTCTTGCTATTGCAGGTGATTTAGGCTTCAACCCCCTCACCGATAGTTTGGTAAATGAAAAAGGAGAACATTTTAAACTAACTCCTCCTGCAGGAGACGAATTACCTTCGAAAGGTTTTGCCGTGGAGGATAATGGTTATCAAGCTCCTGCCGAAGAAGGAAGTATGGTAGAAATAAAAGTATCTCCAGACTCATCTCGACTTCAATTGTTGGATAATTTTCCTTTGTGGGATGGTAATAATATTACCGATGCGAAGCTATTGATAAAAGTAAAAGGAAAGTGTACAACGGACCATATTTCAATGGCCGGACCGTGGTTGAAATATAGAGGACATCTCGATAATATTTCCAACAATATGCTTATTGGTGCTGTTAATTATTTCAACGATAAATCCAATGAGGTTAAAAATCAGCTCACTGGAAGTTATGGAGAAGTTCCTTTGACGCAGAGAGCTTATAAAGCTGCAGGTGTTTCATCTGTAGTAATTGGTGATCACAACTATGGAGAAGGATCATCAAGGGAGCATGCAGCCATGGAGCCAAGGCATCTAGGGGTGAAAGCTGTTATTGTGAAATCCTTTGCGCGGATACATGAAACAAATTTGAAAAAGCAAGGGATGCTAGGCTTGACATTTTCTAATGAAGCGGATTACGATAAAATTTTAGAAGATGACACGTTCAATTTTGTTGATTTAGTTGCTTTTGCTCCAGACAAACCCTTGACTCTCGAAATTTGTCATACCAATGGAATGAAAGAACAAATTAAATTGAATCACACCTATAATGCTTCGCAAATTGAATGGTTTAAGGCAGGCTCTGCGTTGAACTTGATAAAGTTGATGGAGAATTAATTTTTAGAAAAAACATATTAATGTGAAAGGATTGTCTTCGGCAATCCTTTTTTAATTTACTTCTATGGCTCCGATATCTGGCGGATTATTCCTAGGATTGCCGAAAATATCTGTAACAACTGTACTGACTATTCCATTGGAATTAAGTTCAGAATTCGTTGAAAAGGTAAAATCATTTGTAGTAATATCAGTAAAGAATGGATTAATATTCCAAATGGTATTTTGATAAAAAACATCATTGTAGATCTCTTCAGATTTAATAAGGTTATGGCTGAAATCGAAATTTAGGTTTACACCAGCCATCTGGATTGTGTCGATTGCAATTTCTGTTTCAAGGTTCCCCGTGATAATGCAGTTTTGAAATTTCCCCTCATTAATTGAAGACACAATAGTGCTTCCAATACTGTAATTAACATAAAAATTACTGATGCCAACAGCAGGATTTTGAGAAGCACCATATCCAAGTAGGTTACAATGATTGAAATTGAAATCACCTCCCTCCAAAACCAACAGCGCATGAGTGCCGTTTTTAGCTATCATGCAGTTTTCAGCTTTTACCCTAGCACCAGAATAAATAAATACCCCATATCGGGCTTCATTTTGAATAATAGTATTTGTCATTGTCAGGGTGTAATCGCTATTTTCGGGATTATCAGAGTAAAGGTGTACTCCAGAAATTCCATTTTTGATTATTGCATAATCGATCGTACTTGATTTCGCTTCATGAAAATATATGCCATAGTATTGCCCGCTAACATCTTGATACTCTAATTCCAGGCGATCCCCTTGAAAAATGACTTCATTTCCTTGCGTTCCTTGTATATTTAGTGTGGATTTATAAACGTATAATAGTGCGTTTTTATGCAGATACACTTGAGTTCCAGCCTGAATAGTTAAGGATTTGGAGGAATCTACTGCTGCGTATCCGTAAATAACATGCGGTTTATCATTAGGCCATATACCTTCATTCAAATCTTTATAGTGAAAATAAGCATCTTGACCCCAAACAGCTAGTTTTACAAATTGATCTTTACCGTTTGTTTGGAATCGAATAGAATCCTCAACAATCAGTGGAAGATTTTGACCATTTGTGGATAGGGTTACCTCCACAAAAACGAATAAACTATCATTCCCCTCTATGCGAATATTGGAAAAATTGTCACCGATTAGCCCATCAACATTTATGCGAAAGGGAGAATTTTCTCCCCCCATTAATTCAATTTCATCGATTTGAACGCTTTTGTTTTCAGGGTTGTAAATTTTAAATGATTTTGTGCTGGATCCAATGCTCGTAAAAACCGTATCAAAAACTACTGTATCAGCCGAGAAAGTCAGGTTTTTCGTTGACAGAAAATTCTTTTTATTGCAGCTTGTCGAAATAAAAAACAAACCCGTAAAACAAGTCAATAAAGTGAATAAGAAAAAGAATCTCATATTGTTCAGAACGGACAAAGCTACATTTTATTCTAATAAATTGTTTTGTAATCATGAAATATGGTATCTTTTTTGAACCAATTCGAACCATAGCTGTAATCGATCAAAATTAGTGCAATGAAATACTATTTATTCTTTTTTCTCTATGTTATGAATTTCGCCCTTTGGTCTCAGGGAGAGCCGAATAAATCAAGAAATATATCCGAGATAGAAAATAGCAAATCTCCTTCTTCCAATAGTTTGCATTATAATTCAATTAATAATACCGCCGCTCCTTCTGAAGTAGAATTTGATAAGACTAACCAATTAGAAGACTCCCTACAGATTAATCAAGAAAGTTCACGAGTGAAACGCAATCAGGAGAAAAAAGATTTAAAAGACCAAACATCAGCGACGCAAGCTGCACAAATAAAATCCACGCATGCTACTTTTAACTCCGTTCGGAAAAAGGCAAAAAATCAATCAACGCAACGCAGCCCTAATGAGGATCAGCAAATTCAGTTAGATCAGCTATCTCAACAATTGATGTCAATAGATTCAACTTCCTTTGAAGCCAAATTAAGTTTTTACGAAGCTGGGAACTACGATACAAAAAGAGCTAGTTTCTTGAAAGAGGCGGAAAAGGTTTTGCCAAAACATTCTGATGTGCTCAAGTACAATGTGGCGAATTCCCTTATTGAACAAGATACAATGAGGTCGATTGCCTACCTGAATAATCTTGTATCTCAAGAAATATTAACGCCAGAAATACAATCTTATGGTGAGGACATGCTTCAATCCGCTTGTGGGAATAGTACTCTGGTCACGCACGGTTTTATAGATACTTATGGTGCTACCTTTAAACAATTGAATGGTGGTTCATCTTGCGTAGTAAATAATTTAACTATTGTTTCATTGGATTTTCTTCAAAGCAAAGAGTATCGTCAAGTTCTTCGACAAAAAGGGTATGAATTACCGGTTAGCGAAAAAATAGATATTGCTTATTTAAAAGATTTTTGTGAGAAAAATGAAGGGAAAAACATCGCACTAAGCATGACAATACCAAGACCATATCTGGAACCTTTAGTGCCAAAACTTTTTCCAATCGGTATTGTATTTGAGTACCGAAGTAAGGCAGAAAGTTCTTATGAAGAGGTGGAGTTATGTTGGAATCAAAAACTCAATAAGAAAAATATACGCGGATATAATTCACCAACTAGTAATTCATTATCATCTAATTACCTCCCTTCCATGATTTTATTGATGAATTATTACAGGGATACCGGACAGGGTAAGAAGGAAAAAGAAATGGAACTTGAAATTGAATTCGTAAAACAAAAGGCGGGCTTGTCGCAAAAGAAAAAAGGAAATTAGTGAGGCTATTCCAACGGAAATATAAAGATTGGACTGATGAAGCTTTGATGGGAGCTTTACAGAAAGGAGACAAGCGTTCTTTTGACGAGTTGTACGCGAGATATGCTGGAATTTTAAAAGGTTATTTTGAAAAAATGTTGTGGCGTGATTCACTGAAAGCTGAAGACTTAGTTCATGATCTATTTGCTAAAATCATTCGTAATCCCGAGTATTTTGATGTACAAAGATCATTCAGGACCTGGTTATTTTCAGTTGCTGGAAACATGTGTAAAAATGAATATAAAAAAGCAGAAGTAAGAAAAAATATGTCTTCAGGATTAGATGATAAGTATAACATTGCCGGAATCCACAATGTGTTTAACGAAGTTCAAGATAAACAATTCAAAGAAGCATTTGATGTGAGTTTGGCGTGTCTAGATGATAAACACAAGGAGGTCTTTGTACTCAGACATTTTGATGGTCTCTCAATGAAAGAGATTGGAGAGGTTATGAGTATTAATGAAGGCACCGTGAAGTCCAGACTTTTTTATGCCACAAAACAACTTGCTGAACAATTAAAAGTTTTTAATCCCGCGCTAACAATTTGATTTATGGAAAAGCAACTTATAAAAATTATAAAAACTAAGACGTATTTTCAATTGAGTGTTGATGAAAAAAATGCTCTTAGTGAGTGGATTAATTCTGAGGAAGAGTTTGATTCTTTGAAATATTTGTACGAAGGGTTAGGCACCCTTCAAGACTCGAGTGAACCAAAGGATGATGTTAAGAAAAGTTTGGATGATTTATTTCACGAAGTATACCCTCAACCAAGTTTTATGTCTGGAATTCTCATCTTTTTGTTTCCACCAGAAAAGGCAATTTGGTATAGGCCAGGGATACAATTTGGGAGTGTGCTTACCTTAGCTTTTTTCGTTTTTTTCGCGATGAAACCATCACTAGAATTTGATCAAGAAACCAAGCAACCTCTCTCGGCGTCAGTAATTAAGAAAGAGTCAAAAAAGGAAAGTAAAAAGAAGTTAGAAGCAACAGATGAAATTGATAAATCTTCGACAAATTCGAATAGTCGAAGTATTAAACATGCTATTGAGAATTCATCTAATTCTTATAAGCTTGATGATTTCAGTATGGCTGAAAGTACGTCCTCAGTAATTGTACAGAGTGAGATGTCAGAAGATATGTCAGACAAAAGAGTTTTGTCGAGTAGGATAATTCCATCCATCGAAAGCGATGAAAGTCTACTCGAATATCTAAGTGCAACGTATTAATTAATAACCTGAGTTCGATTCTTAAAACAAAGTCAAAATTAATTTAAAGACTTAGTTGCAAGGCAGTTTTTATAAGGGATAACGGGTTATCACGTTAAAAGCTAATGAAGGAAACAAGTTGTTAAATTAAGCATAGAATAAGCATTTTCACCTCTAAACACTGATCCACTTCCCTTTTTCGCATCGAAATATTACAATATTCCGATTTAAAAAATATCGTAGCTCACTATTTACAGGTGTTTCGACAAAATTTGAATAACCGAACTCAGGTTAATAACGCAAAATAAAATGCTGCTTCACTTGATCTGGTTTTTTTAGTAAAATACCCATCCTAAAAAGGTCAATACTTACGTGATATTTCTTGTCGGCAACAAGCTTATTCCAAGTTTCTAGCATAGATGAACTCCAGCGGATATCATCGAGAACAACAATAGTATTTTCAGTTATCCTTGGGTTTAATTGATCGAGATAGGTCAAGAGATACTTGCCATCATGGTGGCCATCAATAAAAAGTAAATCGATAGGACTTTCATTTTTTTGTTGGCAAAATTCCTCAAAAGTAGAATTTATAAATTCCACATTACTCAGTTTTTTAGGGAAAGACTTTACAGTGAAAGCATGTGTATTGGAACAACCTTCTATACTCTGAATTTTCGCTAAAGGATTAGAAAGTGCTAAGTGTAAAGTTCCAACCCCCAGTGAACTTCCAAATTCTACTATTTGTTTTGGGGAATAATGACTCACCAGTGCGTAGAGTAATTTACCAAATTTCCCTCTACTACTGCTCAATGAGTACATGCTTGATACGCGTCTTTTGTTACTCAGCAATTTTGATCCAACACCAAGTTCTTGAAATTCTATCTCGTCATGGCATTTTTTAAGAAAATGGGTGTAGCTCGAAATAACATTCAATTCTTGACCTTCAAAAGAGGTTTGTAGTACATTATCTATGAAATCGTATACAAAAGGTGAGTGAATGCCATGTCTTCCTTTTGCTTGCCATTTATATTTTATAAATTCGTTGACTAAATTCACGGTACAAATAAACAAAAAAGCAACTAACTGAGGGGAATATGACTGAGGAACAGCGAAAAATTTCTATTCAACGTGCAAAAATCTTAAAAGGAAATCCTATTTTATCGCTAGTTCGGCCATGTAAAATTGGTGATGGTATAGTTGTTCTTTCAGAAATTGAGAAGTCAGATTTTCAGCACCTCTTCCAGTCTGCTGATAAGTCTTGTGCTCTTTTTGTTCCTGCTTCGGGATCGGGATCTCGAATGTTCGATTTTCTGCATGATTATTTGCATAAACCAAGTGAAGAAACAAGAAGTCAAGTAGAAAAATTTTTAGCAAATGCCAATCGTTTTGCTTTTTTTAACCAGCTTCCAAAAGATATTCAGCAGAAGGTACTTGATTTAACAATCGATATTTCAGCATTTGTCTCTTTTTTATTGGAAAAAAATGGGATGAATTTCGGAGCTCTTCCCAAGGGGCTGATTCCTTTTCATCAAATGGAGACTTTTACTCTAAATCCAATACAAGAACAGATACTTCAAGGGAAGAATATTCAAGAGGCAATGCATTTCCATTTTACCATTCAATCCAATTTTGAAAATCAAATTCTTGAATCGGTGAAGCAACTAGAGGCAATCGATAGCAAGCAAGTAGAAATAACATTTTCAGTTCAAGATGAATCAAGCGATTCATACGTATTTGACGAACATAAGGAAGTTATAATGCAAAATAACGGGGTGTATTTGCGTAGACCTTCAGGTCATGGTGCACTGCTCAATAATTTACAGAAACTCAATGCTGATTTAGTTTTTGTAAAAAACATCGATAACATTCAAACTTTTCAAAAGTCGCAAAAGAGCGTAGACACATTTAAAACCCTCGCAGGTCTTCTAGTGTTCTTAAAAAAAGAATTAAAAGAGGCCGTTCACCGAGAGGATATTTCTAGAATTCAATCAATCTCAGACAGGTATTTTCTTTTTTCTGATGAGGAAATCGAGGCTTATGGAAAGGATTTACAAGCATTGACGAAACGGCCTATGCGTATTTGCGGAATGGTTAAAAACGAAGGTCAACCCGGGGGAGGACCTTACTTTGTAGATGCAGACGGCATTCCTAAGAAACAAATTGTGGAGAAAGCACAAATTTCATTGGAGAACCACCATCAGCAACTCATGTTGAGAAGTTCTCATTTCAATCCAGTATTTATGGTTCTTGATTTTCATGATATGGAAGGAAATAAATTTGATTTGCAACAATTTAGAAATGATGAGCAGTACTTTTTAGTGGAAAAATCTCAAAAAGGTAAATCAGTCAAATTCATAGAGCAACCTGGCCTTTGGAATGGTTCTATGGAAAATTGGATAAGTGTATTTGTAGAAATTCCTGAGGATACATTTAGTCCTGTGAAGACAGTGTTAGATTTATTGGATGCTGCACACAGATAGCGGAATGATTGTTGAAACGTGTTGTTACAATGCGTATTTTAATCATCATTCTTTTCAGTTCTTTTCACTCCTTCTCACAATGGAATGTAGATAGCCCAATTTCTACCCAATTAGGAATCGTTTTTGATTTCGGCTCGCATAAAAATGAGCTAGGGCTTGAGTTAAAGTCTTCTTGTGTTTGGGGGATTTCTCAATGGCAGGCGGGAAGCCGTCTAACTTTTTCATTTAATTCATACGGAAACCGCAAACATTTTTGGGAATCAAGAATTTATGTTTCTACCTCAATATTGGGTGGAAAAAGGGTTTCTCCTGAACAGGTGGATCCTATTATGAATACCTTAAGTAATAATTCTCAGTTTCGAAATGCCTTTGGTTTTTCTTACTTATGGTATTTGGATACGGAAGGAACCTCGCAACGGTCGGGGGCTTTTGGATTGACTGTGGATAACTGGTCTATATATGCAGAGAATGATGTCTTCGGTGGACAATCCGAGGACAGGTATCGAACAGCCCATATCATAACAACATATAGAAAATTACTATATAGGTATTTTATGGGCTTGAATATTTGGACAGGAGAAACTAGGGGAACACCTTGGAGAAAGGATAGACCGGCTTATTGTAAGTATGGCTTCAAGGATTTATCGAAATTGCCATACGGCAAAACAAGTTCTGGTATTTTATATGGAGGATTACAATATGAAAAAGGTTACTTGCCTATACTCATGAAATTCGGAATAGACAGCGAGGAAATTCGGCATGTATTTCAAAATAGACTCACACATGATTTGTGTTGGCTTCCTGCATGGGCTCCTCACAATACGCCTCATTATCCTAGGTTAGATAAAAATGGACTACCCGTTTTTTCGTCTAAAGACCGAAGAAAAGATTTACTATTTTTGCAATTATCAAGCGGAAATCTTTGGTAAAAACGGGCATTTAAATACGTAATTTTGTAAAAAATATTACAATGAACGTACCTGTCACAGTATATACAGAAATAACACCGAATCCCACAACAATGAAATTTGTGGCGAACAAGTATTTGCTTATTACGGGAGACTCCGTAGAGTTCTCGTCTACAGCCGAAGCAAAAGGATATTCACCATTTGCTGAGGAACTGTTCAAATTCCCATTTGTTCAGAATGTTTTCATTGCGGCGAACTTTGTAACCATCAGGAAAACAGATAACGTTCCTTGGGATTTTATCACAATGGAATTAAGAGAGTTTATAAAAGCATGGATTTCTGATGGAAAGGATTTAATCATTCAAATGCCAATTCCTAAAGAAAAATCAGAGGCAACACATTCAAAAAAGATATTTAGCTCTACGGAATTAGATGATCCTATTCGCAGCTTACTCGATGAGTATGTCAGACCTGCCGTAGAAAATGACGGAGGAGCAATTGATTATGTTGGTTTTGAAAATGGTACGGTTACACTTTTGTTAAAAGGTTCGTGTGCAGGTTGTCCCTCTTCTACTGCAACATTAAAGGGAGGAATAGAGAATTTACTCAAACAACATCTGCCTGAGGTAAAGGAAGTGGTCGCATTCAATGAATAAACATTAATATTTTCTATTATTTCCTTTATTTTAAGGAAATGTTTCGTAAATTTAAATAAGCAATTGATTCGTTTTTATTGTTTTTGAATTTAATGGAACCAGCAATTTTGCAAGCATCATCAGATACACTAGACTTAAAGTCTGCGTTGAGAACTTATTTTGGTTTTGATCATTTTCGCGGTGAACAAGAGAAAATCATTCTTAACGTATTGTCTGGAAAAAATACTTTTGTTATCATGCCTACCGGGGGTGGTAAATCGATGTGCTACCAATTGCCATCACTGCTTATGTCTGGAACTTCGATAATTGTTTCTCCGCTAATCGCATTAATGAAGAATCAAGTTGATGCAATTCGAAATGTAAGTGATGACGAATCAGTTGCACACTTCCTTAATTCATCATTATCAAAATCTGAGGTCGCCAAAGTTAAAAACGATATTCAAGCGGGAAAAACCAAAATGTTGTTTGTTGCTCCCGAATCATTAACCAAGCAGGATTATATAGATTTTTTGACATCTGTTGAAATTTCTTTTTTTGCGATAGACGAAGCACATTGCATATCTGAATGGGGTCACGATTTCAGACCAGAATACCGAAGGCTTAGAGAAATTTTTGAAAAAATATCAAATGTTCCAATTATAGCACTTACTGCTACCGCTACACCAAAGGTGCAGCACGATATTCAAAAAAACTTGAATATGTTGGACGCCACAACTTTTTTATCCTCCTTTAATCGCGATAATTTATACTATGAAATAAGACCAAAGCGG